>Ga0247808_10000146_pt1 | contig 45343 bp, 53 predicted proteins | sample UWRJL089202R1_FD_179914 | JGI IMG/M metagenome (GOLD analysis project Ga0247808, IMG submission 179914) | Plant litter microbial communities from Arlington Agricultural Research Station in Wisconsin, United States - UWRJ-L089-202R-1 | ecosystem: Environmental > Terrestrial > Plant litter >...
GGCTGACCTCGTCGTGGTGAATGACATTCACCACGCACTCGGTACTCGGGTTGGGTGTTGCGTTGGCGGGTGTGGACGGAGTCGCGGCGACCACTGCGGACAGCATCAGAGCTGAAGCAATGGCGAGCGCAACCTTGTTCCTCACCTTTTTGAGCGTGAAGTTCACGAAGAACCTCCCCTTCATTCGCGGTTGGGCATCGACGGGTGTCGACGCCTCTGGGATAACAGACCTTGGGTGGTGTGTTGTGAGCCAATAATGTAAACGTGCCCCTGAAGGCACAGATTCACATTAGTGACCCGCGCCTTAGGCATGAGGACGATTATAGCATAAAAAGCATAAAAAGTAAATACTCATAAGCATCATCCTGGGTAATATCAATGCTTGACGCTCATGCTATAGCCGGGTGTATACTAAGTACAGTCATGTAAGTACTACTGCGAGGTTTTTCACTTACAGGCCATAAGAAGCCACCAACGATGTTACGCACACTGGAATCTAGATCTAAGCGCCCCTGACAATCGAACACAATTCTACGTGATATTTAGTAAAAAGGTATAGGATCAAAGCGGTTCCTCTCCCCTCTCTAAATCACTCCTCCAATAAAAGCCGCTGCTGACCAAAATTCTTGTTGTCAGCGTTTTTGCGTTACACATAACAAAACACTTATATCTTAGGAGAAAACAATATGAATCGTGTCACTATCAACGAAGAAGTCGCCGTCACAAACATGGGATTCAAAAAGAACTTAACTGCGTACCCACGTCGTATGGAGTTCCGCGGAAGCATCTATGAGTTCATCGACGCCGGTCTTCGCTGCCTTATTGGAAATGGCGACAAGCGTTCAGAGATCCTCACGCTTTCAGATGGTCAATCATTCTACCGCCTCAAAAGCGACAACCACGGCGGTAACTGGACACTTCTGAGCATCATGTCGTAATGACACAGCTTACCACCACATAAATACCCGAGACTGCGAGCTCGGGTATTTCTTATTCGACTGGATTAGTGACGTAGCGTCGACCGAAGTATTTATGGATTTCAACCACGATGATAAGGGCAACGAAGGCAACGGCACTCGTGATAAACAAATCACCGAATGAGATCGGGTGGATGTGGAGTGCGCCTTGGAGTGGACCGAGGACTGCAAGTATTTGAAGGGTTACCGATGCCGCTAAACCGATATAGAAGGCCTTGTTCCAGACACGGAGGCGAGAGAACACGGATTCAAAGGTGCTGCGGGCATTGAAAGCATTTGCCCATTGCATCACGACAAGTGCGGTAAAGGCGATGGTTTGTCCGTACGCTGCGCCATACTTGGCTGTGTAGTAGGCATACAGAGACAGTGTCAGGATGCCCATAGTGAGGGCGACGAGCACAATACGACTAATCATGTAACGACTCAGTACAGGAGCGTTAGGCGCGACCGGAGGGCGTTTCATGACAGTCTTCTCACCTGGTTCAAGTCCAAGTGGGATTACCATTGAGGTGTCGGTGACGAGGTTGATCCAAAGGATCTGGACGGGTGCGAGTGGCATTGGGAGGCCAACGATAAGTGCACCAATCATCACAATCACCTCACCGATGTTTGTCGAGAGCAGGTAAAACAGCATACGACGAATGTTTGCAAAGATAATACGGCCTTCACGCATCGCCCGAACAATACTTGCGAAGTTGTCGTTAAGCAAGATGATATCGCTCGCGTCCTTGGCGATCTGCGAGCCGCTCCCCATTGCCACGCCAACGTGAGCATTGGCGAGTGCCGGGACGTCGTTAACCCCGTCCCCTGTCATCGCGGTAATCTCTTTGGCTTTAAGAATCTCGAGGATACGGTATTTATTTTCAGGGGTTACTCGAGAAAACACTCGTGCGTTCAGGATATGTTCGGTGAGGACTTTGTCGCTCATTTCGGTCATGAGGCGACTATCAAAGACCTGATCGCGTGATTGAATCAACCCTAACTGACGACCGATGTGGTAAGCAGTTTCAAAGTGATCGCCGGTAATCATACGAACCGATACACCGGCGTGTTGGGCTGTTTGAATCGCTCGGCGGGCTGCCGGACGAAGGGTGTCAGCAACCGCCAAGAAACCGACAAATTCAAACGATAGTTTGGCATGCATATCTTGGAAGGCTTCGACCGGTGTTTCGATCCGGGCACTGGCAAGGGCAATGACACGATACCCTTGAGAGGTTAATTTCTGCAGGGCATCTTCAGCTTCGCTTTTTTGGGTCTTTGTTAGATGACTTCGCGCCATTACCTGTTCGGGCGCACCTTTGATCACAAGATCGTAGCGACCCTTATGGTGCCAGACATTACCGCTCATTGAGAATGCTTGGTCGAACGGTAGTTTATTTACTGATTCACCCTTCAGCTCAATCGAGTCTTCGGCAGCGGTAAATTCAATCATTGCGATATCTAACGGATCGCGCGAACGGTCGCCATGGTGGTTGATGGTGCGGTGCGCTATCGTCGGGAGGTGATGAGTACTGCCAGTCGGCTGCCAGACTTCTTGAACTGATAGTTTATTTTCAGTCAGGGTTCCGGTTTTATCAGTGGCGATTGTCGTAATCACACCGACGGTTTCAATGGCGCGCATTGTCCGAACCAAGGCTTTTTTGGCTGCCATGCGGCGCATACCGAGTACCAAAATAACAGAGATAGCGATCGGAAGACTTTCAGGAACTGCCGAGACTGAGAGGGCCATAACGAAGCGCAGTGCTTCTGTAAACTCAACACCTCGCGCAGTGGCGAGGATAAAGGCGACGACAGCGAGCGCACCGACACTTGCGATGATGTATTTAAGCAACTTGTCGATTTTCTTTTGAACGGGACTGGTATTAGCGTCAGGAGATTTCTTGGTAAGGGCGGCAATTTGACCGAATTGGGTTTTATTTCCAGTAAAGACGATCACTCCGGTTGCCTGGCCAGAAACGATGAACGAACCTTGAAAGAGCATATTAGCCTGTTCGTAGACCTCTTTTTTATCACTCAGTGTCGCAACTGATTTGCTGACCGGAACCGATTCCCCGGTGAGGACTGATTCGTCGGCTCGTAGCGCATCGGCAACGATAAGACGGATATCGGCAGGAATCTTATCTCCTTCAGCTAGTTTGATGATGTCGCCCGGTACGAGCTCGGTGGCATCGATCGAGACTGTTTCACTGCCACGGATAACATCCACTGCCTGTGCGCTATGTTTTTGCAATGAGCGAAGGATACGCTCGGTTGAAAACCGTTGGACGTAATAGATAATTGCGCTGACGGCAATGATCGCCAGGATAATAATTGCATCAAAAATAGCGTGGTGAATCAGACTGATGACCGCTGCGATGAACAGTACGAGCATGAAGATGTTGAGGAATGGCTCGATAAGTTTGCGCCATAACGGCTCGCCCTTAATCTTGATCGCATTAGAGCCGTAAGCAGCAAGCCGAGTTGCGGCTTCGCGTTTTGAGAGTCCTTCGGGACTCGTCCGAAGCTCGGCAAAGGTTTCGTCGATGGATCGGTGATAAAAAAGCATTACCACTATTGTAGCAAAGATTAACGCTCACCTTCTCTCTAAACAAAAACCGACGCCACTGTGGGCGTCGGTAATTTTTATTGAGATTTCTTAGGCGATGCGAACGAGCTGTAGTTTCTTACTCTGTACACCGGCACTCCATTCGACAATGTCGTGCGCGGTTTTACCGAGTAGGCTTTGTCCAAGCGGGCTTACTATCGAGATACGCCCATCGCTCGGGTTTGCCTCGATGGTGTCGACGAGTGTATAACGGAATAATCGTCCACTTTGGTCAATCAAATCAACGACTGATCCCATAGCGACCTTCATGCGGGCGCGCTTGGTTGGAAGGAGCTTGGCTTCAAGTAGTGTCTGTTGCTTTTCTGCGAGTTCACTTTCGACAGCCTCGAGCCGTGCAAGTCGCTCGATTCGCTCGAGTCGATCGTCATGTCCAGTCGTTCTGTCGATGTCGTGAAGTCCTCGAATGACATTTTGTCGATCGTGTTCCAGTTGTGAAATAGCTTTCTTAAGTTCCTTCATACCCTTTTTGCTGAGTAATACGGTTTTGTGTTCTTGTGCGGTGATGGTGGTGTTCATGTGTTCACTCCCTCCTTTTGTGCTTTGCACGTATGTTTGTGTAGCTGTTTGATTGTGCTACTGGTTAACAGTATCTACTAGTTTTCTGAGTTGAATCTTAAAATGAATGACGATATCGTTGTAATTTTACATTACATTATTTTACAGAGGTAGAGTTGAGAATATCGCTATGATTGACGTGGCGCTTGGCTAATTCGGACGGTCGGAATATAAAAAATAAACTTAGTTTTGTTCTTTTTACTGGTAACCTGAATCTCGCCGCCATGGACATCAACAATCTTCTTGGCAAGCGCAAGACCAAGTCCGTACCCGTTGTGATTACTATTGGTGCGCGAACTGTCGCCGCGATAAAACCTATCGAATAACTTGGGGAGTACCTGTTCATCAATGGTTGGGCCGATGTTAATAATTTCAAAGCAAATAAGTCGCATCTGCTCATAGATACGGATAGCAATTTTTGAATCAGGTTCACTATATTTGAGTGCGTTATCAATCAGGACGCTCATTAACTCGGATAGAGCTGTCTTGTCGCCGTACAGGTAGGCATTTTTTCGAGCAGTAATCTCAAAACGGGCCTTTGATTCTTTAAATGGTTTCATAGTTTCACTCAATAATGTCGAGAGATTAACGCGTTTGATATCGAGACTTTCGTAATCTTGGCGCGAGAGGTTGAGGAGCATTTCGGACAACTGAATGAGTTTGTTTACCTCTTCAAGATTACTTTCGAGTAACTCTTTTGCTTCGTCAGGCGGGAGTGATGGGTCTCGCAGGGCAACTTCAATCTCTGCCTTCATGGCAGCTAAGGGTGTTCGCAACTCGTGGCTCGCATCGCTTGTAAAGCGACTTTGAGCTTCGTGGGCGTCTTCAATTGGACGAAGTGTTCGACGGGCTAGCAGATAACTCCCTGCTCCACCTGCGACAAGGATGATGAGATTAATGTAGAAGAGCGACTCGATCATTTGTGATCCGGCTTCGCGAGATTGCAAGGCACGGAGGGCGTTGTTGGTCTCTACGATTTCAGAAGTGTTAGTCTGCGTATATAGCGCTCTTTGAAGATTCTCGAGCCGGACATTTACTTCATGGTAATTTATCTGATAAATGGCAACGCTAAAAATAATACTTATCGCCATAAGTATGCCGAGATACCAGAGTGTGAGCTTGAGCGTCGCCGATTGAAACATCTGCACGACCTATGCCTCTAACTTGTAGCCAAAGCCTCTAACTGTATGTATTAATGGCGTTTTAAAAGGCACGTCAACCTTGTTACGAAGATATTTTACATATACTTCGACAGTGTTCGGCAAGATATCTGCGTCGTAATCCCAAACATGGCTAATAATCACTTCTTTGCTGAGCGGACGGCCTTGGTTACGGAGCATGTATTCAAGTAAGGCGAATTCTTTACTAGTGAGCTGAATTGATGTCCCGGCTCGCTCGACACCGTAGGTAACCGTATTGAGCGTCAGATCTCCGGCTGAAAGAATTGTTGCCTGTTGTTCGGTTGGTCGGCGCATTAGGGCACGAACGCGAGCCAATAGTTCTTCAAGTGCAAATGGCTTGACGAGATAATCGTCGGCACCGGCATCAAGTCCGGCAGTTCGTTCATTAACACTTCCAAGGGCGCTCAAAAACAGTACCGGTGTGTGGACTTTGGCATCACGCATCGCTTTAACGATACCAAGGCCGTCGTAGTTACCAGGAAGCATCCTGTCGATGATCGCGAGATCATATGGCTCGGTAGTCGCCATTGCATGACCTTCATCGCCGTCGTAGACAACGTCAACAGCGTACGTTTCTTGCTCAAGCGCCTTTTTTAAGGCTCGAGCAATCTTGTGTTCGTCTTCAACAATCAGTACTCTCATAGCTTTAATTATACCCGCACAATGCTGATAAAAGACTTAATTCACTGATTATTTTAAGAAATTACTAAGCGCCGACGAGTTCGTAGCGCTTGCTCCACGTTTCCATATCCTTGAGGATTGGCATCAGTTCGTAGCCTTTTTTTGTCAGCTTGTACTCACAACGGCTTTCTGAGGTTGTCGCGTTTTTAGAAATGATTCCTTCTGTTTCAAGGTAATCAAGGCGGGCTGATAGTGTCCGAGGATTGATGCCTTCAACGAGATCTTGGATTTGGCAGAATCGAACAGTCTCTTCATTCACAAAGTGACGCAGTAGCTGCGGGGTCCATTTGTCTCCGAGAATTTTGGTAGCTGCTTTGACGCAACCGATAGTTTCACTACTGTTCATACTGAGTATTACTATACATTATCTAGGATTATACGTCAAAAATTATTTGATAAGGCCGTTAGAGATATGGGTACGAATGTGGTCCATACTGTACTCCCACGAGGCATCGGTTTTCTTGTATGGATTAAAGATATACTGCGGATCGAACAATTCTTTGACATCTTTAAATAGTCCGTACATTTCAGTACCGAATACTGTAGGCAGCCATGGTCCGCGTACCATACCGTCGTTATGCTCCCCTGCCATCGTGCCACCGTACTTGAGGACGATAGGAATTAACTCACGCATGACGGGCTCTAGTTTTGCTTGATCCTTAGGGCCAGCAATGTCCATAAGAGGAATCACGTGGAAATTACCATCTCCAAAGTGACCTTGGACGGTTGCGGGTAATTTATATTTACGAATCACCCGTCGGAGTTCAGGTACGAATTGTGGAAGATACTTTGGCTGTACGGTCATGTCGTCAATAAAGGGAGAGGCGTATTTGTCGTGAACCTTATTACGAAGCAGCGCCAAGGCAGCCCGACGAATTTGCCAGAAAGGAGCTTGTGAGGCTTCGTCGCCCTCGATATCCATTTTTACGTTGAATCGTTTGAGATCATCGTGAAGCTTTGCGATTTTCTGATAGACTTCGGCTTTTGTCTCGCCCTCAAATTCAACCATTAACAGTAGATTCGGGAGGTGGCCTTTGAATTTAGCCACTGATCCAAGTAGCCACGTCTGTTGGCGAAGCCATTCTTTCATACCTAACTGTTTCTGGAAAGTTGAAAAGTACTTAATACCGAGATTAAAAGTAATGTCGTCAAAGCCTTCAAATGTCGATGGGTTATGTTTCATGACTGCCGGTATAATATCGCCAAGTTGTCGCAGGGACGGAAGATATACAAGGAGCAGCCCTTCATGGTTTGCTTTTGGCACCGCTTCAATCACGATGTCAGTAATAACTCCAAGCGTCCCTTGGCTACCAGTAAAGAGATGAGTCATGTCAAAGATGCCAGTCCCGCGGTCCCACACGCTCCATAGGTTGTAGCCCATTGAGTTCTTATTAACATGCGGACGCGCATTCTTAACTAGGTCGTAATTATTCTCAATCAGTTCGTAGACCTTGCGGTACAGTTCAGACTCGTATGTTTTTTCTTTGAACTTCTTTTCAAGCTGGCGTTTATTGAGTGGAACGACATCGTATTCCTTGCCATCGGCGAGAACGACTTTCAATGCGCGAACCGATCGCTCGGTGTTCCCGTAGCGTAACGATTGCTCGCCCCCTGAGTTATTGCCAACCATACCGCCGATCGTACAAATTGCGCGGCTTGCCGGGACGCAGCCGAGCATTAACTGTTTATCGGCGAGGAATGGATCGATATCGCGCATGAATACGCCAGGTTGCGTGTGGAGTAATGATCCTTTGAGCCCTTCGATCTGCGAAAAGTGTTTTGTCATGTCGATAACGAGTGAGCTACCAATTGCTCCACCGGACATATCGGTTCCTGCACTACGCGGTGTTATCGAAAGTGTTGGATGAAGGCGTTTATTTTTGTTAACGAACTTTACGAGATTTTGGATATCTTTAGAATCTTTTGGCGCAAGGACTGCATCGGGAACGAGTTCGTAGATACTTGCGTCGTGGCTGTAGAATTCCCGACTTTTGGCGTCAGTGATGATTTCGCCCTTAATAATAGTTTTCAATTGAAGAAGCAGCTGTTCCATATGTCACCAACTATAACTAAGGATAAGCGTATTGTCGAGCCTGCCTCACTACCTTAGTAAATAGAATGTGTGTATAATACCAACCATGAATACTCGAATAGATATAGACACGAGAACTTTTGTACGATTTTGGTTAGTAGTGATTGGACTAGGTCTGGCGATCTTCTTGCTGTACAAAGCACAAATTGCCCTCATTATTATCGGTGTCTCGCTTTTCTTGGCGCTTGCCCTGAATGGTCCAGTTGCGTGGATTACCAAACGTTTACCTGGTAAGAGTCGCGTTGCCTCTGCGGCAATCTCATACGTTGCGGTCATACTCTTCCTTAGTACCATTGTCTTCCTGGTGATCCCACCGATTGTCCAACAAACAGCCAAGTTCGCCCAGAACGTTCCGGCTTTTGTCGAAAATGCAACGCAGTCCTCTCAGGGTGTGAAGGGATTGATCGATGAATACAACCTTCAGCCGCAAGTTGATAGCGCGCTCAACTCTATCAAAGATAGTGCTGCCGGTTGGGCGAGCAATGTTGGCCAAAGCGTTATTGGCGGTATCGGTTCAGTCTTCTCGTTCTTTGCAGCATCGATCCTCGTCTTGGTACTCACGTTCCTGATGCTTATCGAAGGCCCGATGTGGATTGAACGCCTCTGGTCGTTGTACCGCAACAAATCACGCATGGAAACACACAAACGCGTAATGGGTCGTATCTATGGAGTGTTTAACGGTTACGTTACCGGACAGTTAACCGTCTCAGCTATCGGTGCAACTTTTGCAGGACTCACTGTATTTATCCTTAGTCTATTCTTCAAGGAACTGCCGGCGAGCCTTGCGATGCCGACTGCAGCAATCACCTTCACTCTTTCGTTGATTCCGATGTTTGGTGCGACGATCGGTGGAGCGATTATCACTCTACTCCTCGCACTTAATAGTATTCCGGCAGCGATTATCTACATCGTCTACTTTGTTGTCTACCAACAGGTTGAGAACAACTTCATTTCACCGCACATCCAAGCACGACGAATTGACCTCTCAGCACTCGCAATCCTTATCTCAATTACTATTGGACTCTATATGTTTGGTATTGTCGGTGGTATTATCGCAATTCCAATCGCCGGATCAATTCGTGTGATTGTTGAAGAGTACCTTGCGCACCGCCGCATTCGACGCGAAAAGATCGCAAAGTTAAACGCAGTTAATTAAGCGGTATATTCCCAGATCGACCCATTGGCGGTATCACGAACAGTGATACCGTCTTTTTCTATTGTCTCGCGCAGACGATCGGCTGCTTGCCAGTCTTTGTTCTCGCGTGCACGTTCGCGTTCAATGATTGTTCGTTTCAGTTCGTCAGAGATATCACTCGTTGATCCCAAAAGATCAAGCCCGAGCACTTCATCAATAGTATCAATAAAGCTTGTTAGTGCGTGTCGGTGAATCGTATCGATATTGGCGCCTTGAATACGACTAAATGCGTCATCTATCAGCGCAAAGGCTGCAGGTGTGTCGAGGTCGTCAGATACTACTTCTATAAGCTTACGAGAGGCTGCGTAGAGGGATAGTACGTCATCGTCTGACTTACTATTGTCATCTTGCAGTGTGTCATGAATCTGGTGACGAAGGGCTGCGATATTGCGCCAGTTAAGTAATCGATTCTCGGCAGCGGTAAGATTTTCAAACGTAAAGTTACTTTCAGTGCGGTAGTGACTTTGCAAAACGAACAGTCGGAAGGCCATCAGTGAGTGGCCTTTCTCTTCAATATCATCAAGCGTGTAGCCATTGCCGAGTGACTTACTAATCTTTGCCCCCTCTGACATCAAGTGATTGTTGTGAAGCCAGAAGTGAGCGAATTGTTCACCAGTTGCTGCTTCTGATTCAGCGATCTCATTAGTGTGGTGAACGGGAATGTGATCAATGCCACCAGTATGAATATCAAGCGTGTTGCCAAGGATGCTCATAGCCATTGCCGAACATTCGAGGTGCCATCCGGGAAAACCAAGACGCTCTTCAGTTTCATCAATAAGATCAACTGGTGTTTCCCATTCCATATCGCGTGTTTCGCCGGCAGGGGTAAACTTCCATAGTGCAAAGTCGCTGTGGTTTCGTTTCTCAGGATTGAATTCGACTCGGGCACCGGCACGTTGAGCTTCGAGGTCAAGATCGGCGAATTTTGCGTATGACGGAAATTTTGCTGTATCAAAGTAAATCCCATCATCAATTTGGTAGGTAAAGCCTTTATTTTTGAGCACACGTACAAGTTCGAGCTGTTCTTCGATGTAGTTAGTAGCTTTTGTAATATGAGTCGGGACAATAAGGTTGAGGCGCTTTAAGCCATTCATGAAATCTTTCGTGTAGAATTCGGCGACTTCCCAGGCGGTCTTGCCTTCGCGTTTTGCGCCAACTTCGAGCTTATCTTCACCATCGTCGCCATCACTCACCAGATGACCGACATCAGTGATGTTCATCACACGCTCTACTGACAGGCCGTTTGCTTGTAAGACACGGACAAGTAAATCCCAGTAAATATAAGATGTCCAGTTACCAATCAATGGATAACTGTAAACGGTTGGTCCACAGGTGTACAGGCTGACTTTACCATCAACTTGAGGGGTAAAATCGTCTACTTGCTTGCTGAGTTGGTTATGAAATCGAAGACTCATAGTCGGTTAATGCCTTATCTGTTGCACTTACTAATTCTGTGATTATTTTGTCATAACTTTCAAAGACGCGAAAGCCTGATGCGTAAGCATGTCCACCGCCACCAAAATAGCCGGCGACTTGTTCGGCAATCGGAACGTTACTTCGGAGTTTACCGGTCACTTTGCCGTCAGGGTAGGTTTTGATAGCAATACCAAGTTGGACGCCTTCAACAAGACGCATTTCATCAAGGACGAGGACGCTTGGATTATATTGGTCGCTAAATTCCTGAATCTCTTCCCAAGGGATGTGAATCAGTGCAAGCTTGCCATCAAGAAGGTATTCAATACGTTCAATAAGACGACCTTTGTACGCAAGGATTGTCGCTGATTTTTTCATAAATTCACGGCGTCGGCCTTCGAGTTCGTGCGGCACTGCCCCAAGCTTTACGAGTCCGGCGGCTGCTTCGAATGATTCGGCTGTGGTGTTCTGTGTTGAAAGTCCAAGGCTGTCTGAAAGAATACCGGCAAGCATTGCCTCGGCGGCACGAGCGTTCACTTCCCAACCGGCTTCTTTTGCCATGAAGTACAGGAGTTCACCGGTAGCAACTGCTTTTTCATTAATAAGTGTGTGGTCAAAACTGAGTGTCGAACTGACAAGATTATGGTGATCAATCACGAGTACTGGATGAGATTCGTAGAAATGACGGACACCGGGAATATCGAGCGATTTACCGATAAGTGTATCGCTCGTAGTGTCGACGATAATGGCAAGATCGGCTGACGTATCAAAGTCTTGTGTTACTCGGTCCCATCCATTGATATAGCGAAGGTACTTCGGTGTCTCAACATCACAGTACAGGCTGACTTCTTTTCCCCTATCGCCAAGAATCTCTTCAAGTGCAAGCGCACTTCCAAGAGAATCGCCGTCGGGGTTTTCGGCTTGGATAACGATAATTTTTTTTGCATCAGCAATAAGTTGTATAGCTTTGTCGAACATATGTACCCTATTGTAACAGTTTATGAGAAGTTATAATGCTCGACGGCCTTCGAGGGCGTGCGTTAATGTGATCTGGTCAGCGTATTCAAGGTCAACACCAACAGGAATCCCCCGTGCTAAGCGGCTCATGATCACTTCGATGCCAGCATCTTTGATGTGTCGTTGCAAGAAAAGAGCCGTTGACTCACCTTCAACACTGGCATTTGTGGCAATAATGATTTCTTTCACATCATCCTCTTCGAGTCGTTTGAGGAGTTCAGGAATATGAAGTTGCTCAGGTCCGACACCATCAATAGGGCTAATTGCTCCGCCAAGGACGTGGTAGGTTCCTTTGAATTGCCCGGTTCGTTCAAGTGCAACGATATCAAGTGGTTCTTCAACCACTGCGATCAGTGTCTTGTCGCGTTCTGGATCGCTGTAGAGCGGTGATACTGTCTCGTCGGCATCGATGAGTGCAAAGGTTACCGGACAGACCTTCACGAGCGCATGGACATCGTGAATGGCTGTCGCAAGACTGTCATTGACGTGCTGATCGGCACGCAGTAAAAAATAAGCATAGCGTTCAGCGGTACGCAAACCAACTCCCGGCATTCGACCGAGTTCGTCAATAAGTTTTTCAAGCGCCGCTGGCAGCAAATGCGCCACGATTACAGTCCTAGGTTGCCAAGTCCACCCATGAGAGGCTTCATTTTTTCAGCAGCGACTTCCTGGGCTTTTGCCATCCCATCGCGCATTGCAATTTCAATCCAGTGTTCAAGTTCGGCGATATCTTCAACATCAACTCGTTCAGGGTCGATGGTTAATTTCTTAATCTTCAGTTCACCAGTGATTTGTACGACAACCGCACCGTCACCTGCTTCAACTTCGATAATTTCTTTTTTCAAATCGCTCTGTGCTTTTCGTAGCTTGTTCAGCATTTTCATTTGGTCAAAGGCCATAATTTACTCCGTCTTTTAAGTATTATTTAATTATACGTTACTGAGGCAGCTTTTTGTAGCCGTACAAGCGGTCGCTGTCATTGGTGTACGTTGTGGTGATGATTCGATCGACTGTATAGCCGGTAAACTCTCCTTTGGCTTTTCGTGTAGCCACAAACGTATCGCCTGTCGGCTGTTCTGATACCTTGAGGCTATTGCGATGCTTTGCAACAACTGTATAGAATGCTAATTCTTCTTTTGAAACCACGAGTCGCTCAGTTCCCTTTGGAATTAACTTAAGGTCTTTTGAAAAGTTCACCGATGTATTTGGGTCGTAGTGGTAGCCATAGATATAGCGATCGAGACCCGATCCAATGAGTACGACAACGAGAATAACGAGCGGGATCAATCCGGCAATGCGCGCGTACGGATTGCGTGGGAAGAGTCGATACCAGTACGTAATTAAACTTGTGAGTCCGGCAGCGATCAGCAGGACTGACGGAACGAAGATAACACTTGTAAAGTTCGGGTTAACAATAAGTACAGGAATCAAACACAGAATCCAGGTAATAATGAGGTAGCTACGCGTTGTCTCGCGTGTTCGAATCAAACGATATAGCCCAAGTCCGAGGAGTAAGACTGATCCAAGTCCAAAGACCGGTGTCATAAGTGTGGTGGTACTTGGCTCCCAGAAGATAAAGTACTGTTTCAAGATCGTCATGAGGTTTGCCCCGATGTCCAGGACACCACTTGACGGGTATCCGAGGAGTAATGCACCTAGATACGGATCTCGAACGATATTAAATATGAGCGGTGCTAAGAAGGCTGCAAATATCACCACGCAGGTTGCGAGCTTGAGCTTGTTAAGTCGTCGCAATGCATGGCGTAGGTGTGGGTGCAGCAACGTGACAATACCAATTGCAAGTAATGGATAAATACTAAGCGGCGTGTACAAACTAAGTGCTGCAGAAATTGCGAAAAGGATTTTCCATAGGAAACGCAAACGCTTGCCACGCGTGACTTGTGTACCGAGGAGTAACAGAACGATTGGCCAAAATATATACATAATGCCAGGGTTGCCATTTTGAGCAACGAACAAAAATTGGCCGGTTGTAATGGCGATAGCTGAGGCAAGGACGGCGATATTTGGTTTAAACCATCGTCGGAGTAATAAAATAAGTCCAATTGCAGACAAGAGCGCGAGAATTAACGAAGGAAGCTTAATGGTAAAATCGTAGACTCCAAAGGTGTGGAAGATCGCTTCCTGGAGCATGTAATACGGAAGACTCGTTATCCCCCACGTGGTGATATCGGTAGGAGAGACGCTGTTGCTTCGGACTGTTGCTGCCATTTCCTCGGGTGATATACCGCCAGGTACGTAAAGGCCGGCAAAGATCAACAGACCTGCCAGTAGAAGTCCAATAACCGTATAGCCAACGATATATCGCCAGCGGTACAGCAGTGATTTAGTAAGATCAAGCGTCGCCATGAGTTACCTTTATTGTACCATGACTATTCGTCGTGTTTTTTGTCGAGTGACATAAATCGGAGTCGTTCAGGGTGGAAGTAGAGTTCGACTTTACCGGTTGGACCGTTACGGTGTTTAGCAATGATAAGGTCGGTAATGTTGGAACGATCAGTATCAGGATTGTAGTACGCTTCACGGTAGATGAACATCACGATGTCGGCATCTTGCTCAATTGATCCTGATTCACGAAGGTCAGACAGTTGCGGTACTTGTGGGCTACGTTGTTCAACAGAACGAGAGAGCTGTGAAAGCGCGATTACTGGAACGTTAAGTTCACGCGCCAATAGCTTGAGACCACGCGAGATTTCGCTCACCTCTTGGACACGGTTGCCGTTATCACGACCACTTCCCTGCATCAACTGGAGGTAGTCGATGATAATCAGCCCGAGTGGCTGTTCGTGAGCCGCACGTCGGGCTTTTGTGCGCATTTCAAGAACACTGACACCAGGCGTATCGTCGATAAAGATTGGTGCTTCGGCCATTTCGCCCATGGCTTCAGATAGTTTACTGAAGTCATCATCGGAGAGATTTCCGGTACGAATGTTCCACGCATCAACTCCAGAGGCATCGGCAAGCATACGGTCAACGAGCTGCTCTTTACTCATCTCGAGGCTAAAAAAGAGTACCGGTTGCTTGGCGATCGTTGCAACGTTGTAGGCGAGATTCGTCACGAGGGTTGTTTTACCCATAGCCGGACGGGCGGCAAGGATAATAAGGTCACTTCGTTGCAAGCCGGCGGTCATATTATCGAGATCGCGGTACCCAGTACGCACACCACGTAAGCTCCCCTTGTTACGGTGCAGTTCTTCCATACGGTCGAAACTTTCAGTAAGGATGCTTTCGATACTGACGAGGTCCTGTTTAAGTGATTGATCACTGACAGAAAATAGCTCAGCTTCAGCGGCTTCGAGTAGTTGCTCGGTTGAGGTTTCTTCGTCAAATCCCATCTCTGAGATTTCAGCACTGGCTTTGATGAGACGACGACGGATTGCTTTTTGTGAGACAAGTTCAGCGTACGCTTCGGCGTGAGCCGCTGTCGGGACATAGTTAGTTAGTTCCGTAAGATAGGCAGAGCCACCAATTGTTTCGAGTTCTTTTTTGCGTTTTAACTCTTCAGTAAGCGTTAAGAGGTCGACAGGTTTGTGCTTTTCGTACAGGCGCATCATTGCGTCGTAGACAAGACCGTGACGTTTGTCGTAGAAGTCATGGGCTTTAACGTGTTCCGAGATATCGGCCAGTGTTTCTTCATCAATAAGAACAGCACCGAGCAGACTCATCTCGGCATCTAAATTCTGTGGTGGTATTTTCCCCGCGGGGACTTCTTTTGTAGCCATTTCCCTCGAACTCTTACGAGGCGTCAACGACGACCTCTTCTCCTCCGCCCATAATAACAGCTACGGCGGCAGCTTGGCTATCTTCTAATGGGACGCGTGTGGGAACAGTGTGGACAGTGAGTTGATAACCCAGTGCTTTTAGTGAGTCGTGTAGGTGTGTACTGTACTTAATTTCATCAAGCTTCTTTTTGTAAAAAGCGCTGCCGGTAAAGAGTGTCAAATCGCTGCCATCAAGCTGATGACCGCATTTAGAGAGGACACTATAGAGCGCGACGTAGTGTTCGCGGGCATGTTCAACTAATAGTTTCCAGTCGAAGTTTTCTGGAGCGACGGGATTCTGGACAACGAGGGCTTCTTTTTGTTGCTGAGTAGTTAAAGGGGCTCCGGTAACAACATCGCCAGTTGGAGAAACGCTCTCTTTCGAAGACCGCTGCTCTACAGGGTTCACGTTCGCTCTCGCCTGTGGCGCTTGGCTCGCCCTGACGGGGACATTCTTCTCAATAGAGGTTTCTTCAACTGTCTCTATCGTTTTAATCGAAGGTTTCATTTTGGTTGCTTGTTGCGTCAGCTCTTCGATTGTCGCAGACACTTCGAGGACTGGCGTAGCTAGGGCGACTGATTTTGTTGGCTTGTGTTCGTAGGCGGCAGATCCGAGGGCGCTGAGGAGTTTTAGCTGCGGGTGGCTACTTTTTGCAACATCAAGGAGGTTATCGAGGAGTAGTAATAGATGTGGTTTCTCAGGGATAAGATCGCGGATTTTGATAGTGAGTTGTTGGGTTAATGTGACGGAACTGATGCCATCGGCAGTTGTTTTTTGAAGGATGCTCGCTACTTTTGTGACGTCGTGGGCTTCAACGGCAGCAATAAGGTCATCGACGATGGTCAGTGGTGCAAGTCCGAGAGTCGCTTCCACAAGGTCGCTCGTAATACCTTGTTTTTCGTCAGCAAGGCTCGCTAACTGATCAAGCAAGCTGATGCTATCGCGGAAGCTCCCTTCGCCGCGTTCGGCGATCATTGCAAGTGATGCGTCATCGATGACGATCTTTTCTTTTTCAGCGATAAACTTTAAATGTTTAATAGTGTCGTCGTGATTAATTGCTCGGAATCCGTAGCGCTGTGTACGACTAATAATTGTCGCCGGCAGCTTGTCGACATCGGTTGTCGCAAGAATGAACACGATGTGCTCAGGCGGTTCTTCGAGAGTTTTGAGAAGTGCATTAAAGGCTGCTTTTGAGAGCATGTGGACTTCATCGATAATATAGACTTTTTTACTCGCCGAAACAGGAGCTATTTGGACTTTTTCGCGTAGGTCGCGAACGTCTTCGACGCCGTTGTTACTGGCAGCATCGATCTCGATAATATCTAAATGAGTTGAATCGTCGTCATAAGGTAATGCGTTTATTTCGTGGGCAAGAATACGCGCAACTGATGTCTTACCAACGCCACGAGGTCCAGTCAATAGGTAGGCATGAGAAACACGACCGGCTTTGATAGCACGGGTAAGAATATCAGTAATATGATCCTGCCCAACAACCTCGGCAAGTGATTTACTACGATATTTTCGATACAATGCTTGAGACATTGTTATTCCCCTACTCTCATCTTAGACCTGATTATACCCGTGTTTTTCGGGCAGCAGTGCCGTGTTTTTTACACTTGTTTGTTTTCACCTCAGTGATGTATTCATAATAGTGCTTATGTCATTGTTTTGCAATAAAATCCCGAGGAACACGTAGCGATACTACCTATTCTTGGGGACTGTGCCGACCCACCTTTCGATGAGTCGGCGCTGCCCTGTTGCTCACGCATTGGTTACTCCGGGATGTCCCGAAGCTTCCACTCCTGCAGACGTACGATCAGCTCGTCCGCAAAGGTACGTGGGACCGAGAGATTCTCGCCGTACTCGAGCAGCTGACCGAAGTCGTAGACCTTGAGACCCGGGTATTGCTCGTCGAAGATCGTGACGAGTTCGACGGGGCGGCGCCTGGTGGTGGCGTCGACGAGGCTGAACTGCAGTACTGAGATCGGAGCGTCCATGATGGAGCCATAGATCAGTTCGACAGCTTGCGGAATGGTAACGCGCATGTCGCGAAGCGGCATGCCGTTCGCATCCATCCGCTCCATCACGTAATGGGCGTTGGGGCCGACCCGTGAAGTCATCACGAGATCACGGTACGTGTAGAGCTGAAGCTCATGTGCGTGCTTGATGTGAAGCTTGTTGGCGACCATCGACGCCATTGAACGATTTCCTTCGAAGAGATCTTCGAGGCTGAGCGTAAGGATACTCATGGTGCCTTTCGGAGAGTGCGGATGTAACAGGACAAACTTTGAGAGCTCACGAGAGATCAAAGTTAATAGATTATAGCATTTTTAGGGCTTTTGGTCAATTTCCTAAGGTGTTAGAGCGCAGCTTCAACGGCAGCCCAGACAGCGTCTGGATTGTCAGCCGGAACGATGATGGTGACTTGATCACCAACATTGATGCGGAAGTAAGTAACGCTTGCAAGCAAGATACGGTATTCACGGCCATTTGCTTCAACATAGTACGCACCATCGTGTTGGACGAGGGTTCCGATAATTTGAATTCGTTCGATTGGACCAATTTGCTTGTAGATGAAGCTTCCGTCGTCAGCAATCGTCAGTTTGAGGATATCGCCTTCAACAAGTTTTGACTTGCTTGCGTAGTTTGCTGGTACTGGGTATTCTTTACCGTCAGGTCCGGCCATTTTTTGACCGTCAAAGATACCTTCAACAACTTTACCGCCAACTTCTTCATTGGTGCCTGATCGTGGAGTAATGACAGTTCCGTCATCGCCAATAATACTGATTAATAGTTCTTTGGCTGCTGCTAGGTTTGTTTCTGCTTCTTGAATCAAAGCGTGCAAACGCTTTACTTGTTTTTCTGGTAGGTCAGACATGGGTGCTCGCAATTCCTTTATCTGTGTATTTTTGAAATGGTATTAACTCACTTATATCAAGTGAATAGTTATATGTCAATGGTTACGGACATGCTTACCCGCAACATTGTGCGAATTACAACTTATATTATTCAATTATGAATAATATTTTAACTTTTTCCACATACTTTTCAGATAGAACTATCAGAATGTTGTATATTTTGCCTAAACAAAATACCGCCTCGAAAGACGGTATAAAGCTTGCGTTATAACAAATGGCTGAATGATGATTAGTTGAGCTCGACTGTTGCGCCGGCTTCTTCGAGGGTCTTCTTTGCAGCTTCAGCTTCGTCTTTAGGTGCGTTCTCTTTAACAGTAGAAGGCGCGCCGTCAACGATAGCTTTAGCTTCACCAAGGCCTAGGCCAGTGATGTCTTTAACAGCTTTGATAACTGCAACTTTTTGAGCACCAGCGTCCTTAAGGACGATAGTGTAATCAGCTTTAGCTTCTTCAGCAGGTGCAGCGTCAGCTGCAGGACCAGCAACAGCAACAGCTGCAGCAGCTGGTTCAATGTTGTAGTCGTCTTTCAAAATAGTCTTGAGTTCGTTGACCTCAAGTACAGTTAAGCCAACGAGGCTTTCTGCAAGTTTCTTTAAATCAGCCATGTGGTTGACTCCTTTATTCTTTAAATTAAATTACTAGTTGGTTGCTTTAGCTTCGACACCATCAAGGAGCGCGTGTAAGTTGCCAGACAGCGCGTTGGTAATGTCGTGAACAGGTGAAAGCAGTTGTGCAATAACTTCACCAATAAGTTGGTTCTTGCTAGGTAGGCTTGCAAGTGCTTTCACGTCGTCAGCACTCAAGAGAGCACCTTCGTCTGAGAAACCACCGGCAATACGTAGCGCGTCATTGGTTTTTGCAAATGTAGAAAGGATTTTAGCCGGTGCAACTTCGTCCTCTGCGCTCATTGCGTAGAGAAGTTGGCCAGTAAGTCCAGATACATCAGTGTTTTTATATGCCTCGATTTCACCGAGAGCAACGCGGACCAGGCGGTTTTTAATCACCCGAATCACCACGCCAGCTTCACGAGCTTGTGCACGGAGTTTTTGAACATCCGCAACACTCAGCCCGTCGTATTCTGCAAAGACAGTCGCCTTTGTAGAAGTAAGAAGCTCGCTCATTTCAGCAACCAATTCGTTCTTTTTATCGCGGGTAATTGCCATAAAAATCTCCTTGGTTATTATTTCATTCAGCCAAATTGTTAATAATGCCAGACAGGCAGTGTAACGAGAAACAAAAAGTCTTTGGACCTCGCACTGCCAAAGACTTAATAGAAATGTATGTTTTACAGTTCCTCGGTAGCGAATTAAGTGTTTTACCACAGCTACTGTCTTTGGTATGTCTGTGTGGGATTATAGCTAACTGAGGTGAATATGTCAACATATGACTGAAAACACTAGCTATAGCGCTCGTACGTACCGCGCCTCCTCTACTATTGGCGTATATAGGAAATTATGTTATTGCATGGTATAATAAGAGTTCGCTCGTAAGACATTTTACGAGTTCATTGGGATGAAAGAAGGCACCATGACTGATTCAGCGACGCAGGCTCCGGAGCGACGTTTGACAACGCTTCAGCAGTCGGCGGTTCGGATGAGGGCGGGAGAGATCGGCAACAAGCTGCTCTCCGGAAGGATCACGGAAGTGAGCGAAGTGGACAGCGCCGTCCGCGCCGCATCACATGAGGTCATGTTGGCCTCGACCTACATCGAGGAGGCACTCGCCTCCTACGTCAGCGGATTCAGTTCCGCAGCAAAGGAGGGATTGTCCCCCGAGATGCGTACGCGTCTCAACATCGGCGGCTAAGGCTCAAGCGGTTGAGTGGGTGGCACTGTTGTCACCCACTCCCGTGGAGCACCATCCCATTAGACCCCATTCTCAGAATGGGGTCGTTTCACCTCTGTAGATAAGTAGACATTGATTAAAATTAGTGGTATAATATAAGTAATGAACGATAAGCAAAACGAAGTGCTTTTTATCGAGCCGAGCGTTGAAGTCGATACCCGGCCTGTTTCACTCGAAGAAATACGGACCAATGAACGCGGTGAGCCCCTTACGTGGGGAGCGACGCCTCTTATCCTGACAGCAGAAATACAGCTACAGCAAGCAGATGTACGTGACGCCCTTCGTCCTTTGTTTAGAAAGAAACGCGTTCCTATCAAAGCTTCAAAACGATTAGTCCAATATATCGATGATCTCAATACCGCACGGACCTATAATCGTGAAGAAAAAAATAAGGAAAGTTTCTTGTGTCGTCGTAAAAATGATCTTGATGACATGCCATTCGAAAGTATTGAAATGCTCCATCGAGCCGCCAAAGGGCATGCCTCTCCCGCTGAACTGCTCTACCTTGCTGATGGCTTTGGTATTCCATCAATCGAAATTGCAAGTTTGACACACCCTTTCGGTCAGCGCATGGAATTTCTTGAGCCTATGCGCGATGCAACAAATAGTGCTATCGAAATGATGGGTGGAATTCTTGCTGATGAGGCGCCTACCTATGAAGTAAAAGGTGCTAATGAGCTACGATTTACCGAAGATATGAAAGGGCTTCACATGACACGAAAAACACTCATGGGGATATTACCAAATGGGTTTGAGGTCGTTGAACGTTCTTCATTCGTCATTGTCATGAAGCATCTACCTGAACACACCGCAGCGGCCATTCGGGCAATTCCGTATGGAAAAGATTGGGCGGAAATGGTGCTGAGTATACGAGGGTTTGGTGATATTGTTTCCGATCTTCTTGACCAGGATGAATACGAAAAAGCTATTCCTGTTTCGACGACGATTGTAGCGATGCACGAAGGGCTTTCGAAAGAATTGCAAACCGATGCAGCTCAGCGAGCCCGACAGAGACAGCTTCTTTCAAACGCTGCGGCAAAAAATCTCATTAAGTTGTCGCAAGATGATTTACTTAACGTTGAAGAACTAGCTCCAGAATATCCGAATGAATAGCTTCGATTGAGCGCATTTTACCACTTTCCATACAGTTGATGGCAGTATAAAAGTCAGGATACAATTTGCATAATTCTTGATAGGCGGCTTTTGTGTGGTCAAGATGTTTTGGGTCGGCTTCGTGAATATCACGCTTTTTTGTCGTGTAAGTGCGCGGTGCTTTTTTGTCGACATTCTTTTGCGCAACTTCCGTATCAACGAGAAGGACAATATTGAGTTCAGGCTTCGGTATCTTAAGGATGCCAAGTTCCGTTTCCATTTGACGTTCATAATACTCAAGTCGCTCTTTTTGGTTTCGGAATTTAGAACCGTTGTGAGCAAGATTTGATCCAAGATAGCGATCGGAAATGACGATACTGTTTGGTCGTTTGAGATGGTCGACAATTTCTTGACTCGCGGCATGACGATCAAGCGCATACGGCAGACTTGCAAGATCGGGATGGACGTCGTTGATGCCGCCGTATTCACCGTTAAGGAATTTACCGACGTAATAGGCAGATGGTTGTCCATGCCGGGGGAAGCTGATCTTTAAGACATCTTTCTTGTATTCATTACGAAGAACTTTTTCAAGTAGTTCCGACTGAGTTCCTTTACCAGAGCCATCACCACCTTCGATGGTGATGAAAAGTCCCACTACTTCATTCCCTTTGGAAGACCCCCAACGATTGGCGCTGGTTGACGTGCATCTTTGTAAGCACGAGGAAGCATTTGGTCTGGTGACCATGTAGCAATAAGCTCATCGAGGTCAGAGGTGTGTTGGTACTTGCCGCTGATTCCTTCACGACCATCGCTGTAATCCCCTTCAACTTCACCGGTTGTATGGAAGATAAGTTGACCAATACGTTCTCCGACGGGCAGGACGACTGATTCGTGTTGGTTGAGGTTATAAATTTCGAGGGTAATACGGTTGATGTAGCCTGGGTCGATCCAACCAGCGTCAAAACAAACGGCGACACCATTGCGTCCCCAACTACTGCGAGATTTTACTTCTGAGGCACCACCGTGCGGACGGATACCAACAAATTCGTGAGTGTGTGCGAGGATTCGTTCACCAGGACGCAGTACGATGATCGGGTGATCTTCGGGAATGTTATCAAATAGTTTGTAGCCGTTCTCTTCGCACCACTGCTTGTGGGGCATTGCTTCGAGTGGGCCTTTGAAGTAACGGGCAACATCTGACTTGTCGAATGGATTGTAGACACGAGAATCTTCTGAGTATTCTTGTTTATAGAAATAGTGTCCTAAGGTGAAATCGAGACTTGCTTCGGACACGTGGCGTTCATTAAATGGCACGCAAACAATAGTCCCGTCTTTGATTGCCGCCTTAATTTGCGTATTACTATAGACACTCATAACATTCTCCCTCTGTTACTTTGATTGTAGCATGCTACTATTAAGATATATGAGAACTATTGTTGTTGCTTTTGATAAAAAGCTTGGAATTGGGGCGAATAATGACTTGTTATGGTTACGGGATCTACCGGCTGATCTCAAGCATTTTAAAGAAATAACAACCGGCCATCCGATTATTATGGGACGAAATACCTATGAATCAATTGGTCGCCCACTTCCCAACCGTCAGAATATCGTGATTAGTAGCACCCTCGCCGATACTGCAGGAATTGATGTCGTGTCGTCGCTTGATGACGCCTATGAACTTGTCCACGATAAGGATGCCTTTGTTATTGGTGGCGCGCGCGTCTATGAAGAAGCAATCGCGAGCGCTGACGAAATTATCGCAACTGAAGTCGATGCTACCTTTGAGCAAGCAACTGTCTTTTTCCCGGCAATTGACCCAGTGATTTGGCAAGAGGTGTCACGCGAGCATCACGCCCGCGACGAGCGTAATGCCTATAACTTTGATTTTGTCCGCTATACTCGCCGGTAACTAAACGGCGATTGGTGCTTTGATGCCTGGATCAGGACTGTAACCTTCAAGCGTAAAGTCATCGATTGTAAAGTCGAAGATTGATTTCACATCAGGATTAATTTTGAGGGTTGGTAATGGTTTTGGTGTCCGAGATAACTGTAAATCAACTTGTTCTTGGTGATTAAGATAGATGTGGGTGTCACCAAAGCTGTGAACAAACTCGCCTACTTCAAGTCCAGTGACCTGAGCAATCATCATCGTCAGTAACGCGTACGATGCGATGTTAAACGGAACACCAAGGAATACATCGGCACTTCGTTGGTACAGTTGGCAGCTGAGCTTTCCGTCATTAACGTAAAATTGGAAAAGACTATGACACGGTGGCAAGCCCGACTTTGCCATTTCTTTAATATCAGCAACGTTCCAGGCGCTGACGATCATGCGACGAGAGTCTGGGGTGTTTTTGATCATGTCGATAACTTCGCTGATCTGGTCGATTTCCCCACCCTGTCCATCAGGCCAGTGGCGCCATTGGTAGCCATAAACGGGGCCAAGGTGACCATATTGCTTTGCGAAGGCATCATCGTTCTTGATGTTGTCAGTAAACTCAGCAAGTTTGGTGTTCCATTCATCAGATCCTGTTTCAGGTATCGTTTGATCGGTTGCCGCAAGGTAGGCTTTGAATGGCCATTCCGTCCAAATGTGGACGTCGTTATCAACAAGATATTTGATGTTGCTATCACCGGCTAAGAACCAGAGCAATTCGTGAACCACTCCGCGGAAAAATAAACGCTTGGTGGTTGTGGCTGGAAATCCTTCGCTCAAATCAAATCGCAGTTGTCGTCCAAACACGCTTTTTGTGCCCGTGCCTGTACGATCGGACTTAATTGCCCCGTTATCTTTGATATCTTGTAGCAACTCTAAGTATTGTTTCATGTCGACCTCCCCGTCTTTCTATTTGTATAGTGCCATAGAATAAGCGCCATCACAACTAGCATGACTGCGCCCCTCTCTATTAAAATTGATTTTATTTCACAACAGGCGCCGTGCTTATGCTAAACTGTAGACAAGCGACGTTATTTCAACACCAAAAACACGCACTTATTTATACAAAAAGATCACAGGAGCACGGTCATGACACACGAGACACTACAGTCAGCAACCCTTAATCAAGAGGGGGGCACTGTAGAGTCTCAGACCGTCGAAAGGCCGGTACTTCACGGTGCTGCCAGTGGGCTTATGGATCGAAAAGCTGAGGACTTTGCAGCTATCGTACAATTAAAACGCAATTCGTATGGCGATCCTATTGTCGCTCGGGAATATGCTCGTTTGAGCGAGGATATGATCGGTGCTATCTATGCTGGTGAACTTGAGATTGGCGATATGTACGACAAGCGGACAATCGAAACGCAGGTAAGAGACTATATTAATGGCAAACTTGAACAAACTGCCGATGATGCCGAAAGAACACTTCGCGAAATGATTCGCAATCAAGCAACGACTATCGAAAGACTCCAAGAACGACTAGAGGGTCGCACTGCTGAAACTAATGATAGTGAAAGTGTCGAGCCGCTCGTTCCGTTTCAAGATCGATTGCTGCTCCGTCAACGTTTACTGACGCTTGGCGTAACGACCGACGAAATAGCTACCTATGATCGTTTGGCTGACATGGATACGGCGCTTGAACGTGAAGCCTATCTTGAGGGTGAACAGACCAATCCACGTTTCCTTCGCATCGTCAGCTCTCTGTCCGTGACTGCATTTTCACTCCTTACCGATAGAACGCGGGCGTTATTTAAGAGCGCTCCTCATTCGGCCGAGATACCGGCAGTGCCTGAGTATCGATAGGCAAAAAATAACCCGCAAGTCGCGGGTTATTTTAATTCTCAGAGAGATTAGCTTACGAAGTTTTCAACTTTGATACCAGGACCTTGAGTGGTGCTGATGCTGATAGACTTTACGAATCCACCCTTGATGCTTTGTGGCTTTTGGCTAATAAGGCTGTCGAAGAAGCTTTTAGCGTTCTCGTTAAGCTTGTCAGCGCCAAAGCTTACTTTACCAATGCCGAGGTGAACAATTGCTTGCTTGTCGACGCGGTATTCAACTTTACCAGCTTTCGCTTCAGTAACTGCTTTGGCGACGTCAGTTGCAACAGAACCGCTCTTTGGGTTTGGCATAAGGCCACGAGGACCGAGGAGCCGAGCGTACTTACCAAGTTTTGGCATGTACTGTGGAGTGGCGATAAGAACATCGAAGTCGATAGTTTCTTTATCAAGTTGGGCGAGGAAAGTTTCGTCCCCAACGATGTCAGCACCGGCAGCTGAAGCAGCTTTGTGGTCAGCTTCAGGGGCAAATACAGCAACGCGGATAGTCTTACCTGTTCCGTTTGGAAGAGATACAGTTGTACGAATGTTTTGGTCAGCTTGACGTGGGTCGACGTTCAAACGAACGTGTACTTCAACGCTTGCGTCGAACTTGCTAGGGTTAGTTTTGCTAGCGATGTCGATTGCTTCAGTCAAAGAGTAAAGCTTGGTTGCTTCAACAAGTGTTGCCGCTTTTTGGTAGTTCTTGCCACGGCGTTCGATGCGTGGACGAGTCACAGGACGTGGTCCTTTTTTAACGACAGCTTCTTCACCGTCAAGTGGAGTTGTGTCGCCTGCTTCTTTGCGAGCTTCTTTTTCAAGCTTCGTTTCGACTTCGGCGATAGCTTTTGCGCTTCGCTTGCCAGCTTTAGCTGTCTTTACATCTTCGATTGGTTCGTCTGCAACAACGGCAGTAACGATCTCAACTGCTGATGCAGGAGCGCTTGCAATAGCTGCTTCAATTTCAGCGATTGTGCTCTTTTCAGTAACTTTTAGCCCAAGCGCATGTGCTTGAACCAATAAATCGGCTTTCTTAGCCATAGGTGTTAACCCTTTCTGTGGTGCAAACGGCTTGTTCAAAAGCCTCCCAACATTGATTGTTATCCTCTTATTATAGCACATATTGGCCTACTTTTAAAGGGGTAACAAAAAAGCGACCCGAAGGCCGCAATTTTATAAGAATGAAAGATTATCCTTCGACTTCAACGCCCATTGAGCGTGCAGTACCGGCGATAACCTTAACTCGTCCGTCCATGTCGATAGCGTTGAGGTAGTCCTTTTTCGCTTCAGCAATCACTTCGAGTTGTGCGCGTGTGATCTTTCCAACTTTTTCGCTGTGAGATTTTGCGCTACCCTTTTTGATGCCGATTGCTTCACGGATCATGTCGTCAACTGGCTGACCAAGTGAGTTCCATGTGAATGTTCGGTCTTCGAACACTTGAATGTGAACGATAACGTCTTTACCCATAAGATCTTTAGTTGCGTCGTTGAACGGGTTGATGAAATCCATCATGTTAAGACCCCATTGACCGAGTGTTGAACCAACAGGAGGACCTGCAGTCGCGCGACCAGCTGGGATACGTAGTTTAAGATTTCCGATAATTTTCTTTGCCATAGTTTTTCCTTGTACTAAATATAATTGTGAAGCAATTTCATAAGTATTTATGAAGCATATTTAGTGCGTAACTTGTTAATAGTAACAGATATAGGGTGATATTTCAAGCGCTACTGCGCCCGGCTCTCATCGTACAGTCCCCAGAGTGTCGGCAGGACTGCCAGGTAACTATCGAACTTTTCAATGTTTCCAGTCACTTCAAACAAGCGTAATTGTTTTTCGCAGGCACGTATTGCAACGTGCCGTTGAAACTGTCCAAAGTGTCGTTGAGAGTAGTCGATAAGTTCGTCGGGGCTTGACGAGAGTAGGAGCTGTGCGCTTTTTTCAAGCCGTGCTTCGTCGCTCGGACTTTCGTCTAGATTGTGTGATGGTTCAGATTCGATTGCCATCAGCCTGTGACCTAGACCTTTTTAACCTGCAATGCGTCGAGTTCGACTGAAGTGTCACGGCCGAACATACTGACCATAACCTTAACCTTACCTTTTTGGTTATCGATTTCAGAAATAGAACCATCGAAGCCCTTGAAAGGACCATCGGTGATGCTAATAACTTCACCTTCAGAAAAGTCGATAAAGTGCTTTGGATCTTCAACGCCCATTCGCTTCTTGATCTTGCTAATTTCAGCATCAGATACAGGAGTTGGTTGAGTACTTGTTCCAACAAAGCCAGTAACACCAGGAGTGTTACGAACGATGTACCATGTTTCGTCGGTGAGCTTCATTTCAACCAATGCGTAGCCTTGGAAGATTTTCTTTTCGACAACTTTTCGCTTGCCGTTCTTAATCTCGATTTGCTTTTCTTTCGGTACCATGACGTCGAAAATTTTGTCTGCCATGTCGACAGCGTTAATACGCTGACGGATGCTATCGGCAACTTTCTCTTCGTAGCCACTGTAGGTGTGGATTGCGTACCATTGTCGTGATGAATCGTATCGGTTTGTTGACATCGTGTAGTTCCCTTCTTTGATTACTTTTAACTTAAAATAAGTTCGAATAAATATTTAAATAACAGGTCGAGGAGCAAAATAAGGACGACGAAGAACGCACTAAAGAGTATCACTGCAAGAGTGAGACCCCAGGTTGCTCGACGGCTTGGCCAACGAACGAGACGAAGCTCGATCCAGGCACCCTTAAAATATCCACCAATGCTTGCAAGAAGCCGTAGGAAAGGATTAGTCGGCGCTGCTTTTGGTGTCTTGTTTGAGCGCTTTGGCGCTTTGACTGCTTTTGAAACCGACTTTTTTACAGACGATTCTTTGGCGCTGATTCGGGTGACGTTTGTCTCTGCCACGGACCTCTCCTTTTTTGACCAATTAAAATAGTCTGCTGCTGCAGACTGTCAAGTAGTACTATAACGCACTTGGGGGGAAATCGTCAAGGTGTTATCATGGGAGAAGATGCTTGAGGCTATATTATACATCTTGTATGGAGTGCTGCTCCTCGTGTTTGTCGCCGGGGTATGGCGACTTCGTTACGCCTATTCGCACTTTCAAATGAAGGGCGTGGCGACGACACCTCATGATAGCGCTGATCTACCGAGTGTGACTGTTTGTATTCCAGCGCGTAACGAGATGCACGCAATGACCGAATGCCTAGAACGAGTGATTGCCAGTAATTATCCAAAACTTGAGGTCATCGTATTGGACGATCATTCTCGCGATGATACCTCGACACTTATTAAGGCGTACGCCCATGAAGGTGTCAGATTCGTCGAGGGATCAGCCCTTCCCGAGGGATGGCTCGGTAAGAACCACGCTTTGCAGGGCTTGCTGAAGCATGCGAGTGGCAAATACGTACTATTCATGGATGTTGATACTCGCCTATCACCCGATTCGATTGGTCAACTTGTGGAATATACCCTTCGCGAAGACGTGAAAATGGTATCGGTATTGCCGCGGCGTGATGACGGTATGCGAAGCAGCGTGCTGTTTTCAACGCTCCGTTATTTTTGGGAAATTATGTTTCACCGCAAAGAATCGCCAGCAACGGCGAGTAACGCCTGGTTAATCCATCGCCAGACGCTGATAGAGACCTGGCAAGGCTTCTCTGCGTTTAAGTCAGCCATTCAACCTGAATCAAAACTTTCGGCTGCCCTGATGGCTACAAATGATTATCGGTTTGTGATTGGTAGTCAGCTGCTCGGTATTTCTTATGAAAAGAAATGGCGCTCACAAGTCGAGACGAGTATTCGCCTGCTTTTCCCACTCCTTGGTTCCAAAACTTCACATGGTATCATCGCATTCTTGGATATGCTGATTGTCGCTTGGCCGTTATTCGTTTTGCTTTCTGGTTTTGTATATGGGTGGGGTATCCACCAGTTACTTTCCGGTGTGCTCATTTTGATGTTTGGCGGACTGTATTATTCATACCTTCGCCGCGTCCGTTCGCATGGTCGTGTCCTCGGAGCCTTATTATGGCCTATTATCGTCGTCCAAGAAGCAATCGTGCTTGTGATGAGTATGGAGCGCTATGAACGTGGTGCGGTGACCTGGAAAGGTCGCGTCATCAAAGTTCCGAAAAGCTAATTACTTCTTTTCTTTGTCGGTTGCCGGGAGTTCAAAGCTGAACGTTGATCCATGGTTGAGACGACTCGTCAGTTCAATCTGTGTACCGATCTTGTGGGCAAGTTTGGCAGAAACATAAAGTCCCAGACCAGTACCGTTAGTTTCGCGAATACGATAGTCTTCACTACGGTAGAACTTAGCGAATACTTTTACCTGATCACCACGGCTAATACCGATACCGGTATCTTTGACACTAAAGCGTACTTTGCCCTTAGTTTGTTTGACGATGATTGTGACACTACCTGATTGAGTATATTTAATCGCGTTGGTAATAAAGTTTTGAAGGAGCTCTTCGACGTAGAGGCGACTGGCAGTGATAATGCCGACTTTTGTGCTCATATCAAGATTAAGGTGGAGTTTTCGCGCAGAAGCATCTTTTTGGTATTGATCGTGGAGCTTGTGAATCATTTCGGCGATATCAATCACCTCAGGAGCATCCGCGACGCCACGTTCAGCGCGTGACAGTGTGCTAAGGTCGTTTACCATCTTGGCAAGATAAAGGACTTGATCGTGAGCGGTCTTTAAGACAGATTCCATTGTCGCACGATCAGGCAGTTCGGGTTTACTCATCATTACCTGGACGTTAGATAGGGTGCCCTCGACGATCGTAATTGGTGTGCGAAGTTCATGGCTAACAACACTAATAAACTCATCACGTTCTTCTTCAAGGCTTTTTTGTTTTGTAACATCACGCATGATGAGAATATAGCCGGCGTGGATCTGTGCTTTTTTATGACGGCTGTAGTTGCTCTTGATCGGTGCATAGGTAACTTCCAGTCGGATTTCTTCACCATCTGCATAGGTGTGTGTCAGGTCGTCTCGGCGCGTTGCTTTAGTGGCACCCGATAATACATCAAAAAGTTTAACGCTATTTTTATCACCATCGGCAATTTTGAATAATTCACTAATATGACGCCCTTTTAAGCTGTCATTGGTATCAATAAGATCAAGACAAGCGGCATTGTACATCAGGACGACACCTTTTTCGTCAGTACTAAACGTTGCATCGGTGAGGTTGTTGATAATCGTCAGGATCCTGTCGTATTGGAGTCGTTCTTGGTTTTGGCTATGTACCAGTGTTTGGCGACGGGTTTCTTGGGCTTTAATGATGCCGACAAGGGCGCCACCGAGAATAAGGATTGCACCTGCTCCCATCAAATTATTACCGATGACCGCAGGGTCGCCAGGGGCGCGGATGACGGCGTCAACGATAGCGGCAACAAACACAGATCCCATGCTGACAAGTAGTGCCCTGAATCCAAAGTAGATATTCGCTGCCAAGAAGAGCAAGGCGATTGACGAAGCGAACGGTTCGAGGAATCCTGTGACAAACAGAATTGTCGCGAGCGCCAATGCCTGATACAAGATAAGGCGCCACAGCATATCAAAGCGCGAACGAATTGGTGCGAAGAAGTGGTACACACCGAGTGCTACCCATAATCCTGAAATCGTGAGACAGACGAAATCATTAACGTAATTTGAACTGTGGACAAGACCGAAGTAGACAAGCAGGTTGTAGGCAGCATACACAGGCGTACCAAGCAATGCGATCCAACGAACCGCGCGGTCTGACCCATGATTAAAGCTGATTCCACCCTCGAACATATTTGCTTTGATTATACAGTAGGCATAAGTGTTTTAGATAGTCGGAATTTCTTCCTTAAGTGAACGGCGGTGTTGTTTGTAATTTGGGTCACCCATAGCGACGAGTGACCAGAACTCACTACTGTGGTTCATCTGCTTGGTATGTGAGAGTTCGTGAACAATAACGTAATCAATCAGTTCAAACGGCAATTTCATCAAGGCTATATTCAAACTAATTGTTCCATTAGAACTGCAACTCCCCCATCGGCCACTTGCATGTGAGAACCGGACTCGTTCGTAGCGATAGCCATATTTCTCGGCCAAGAATGCTAATCGCTTTGGGAGATAGCTTTTAGCCTCAACCCGTAGTGCTGCGATAATGACGTCGCGCACAGCTCTGACGATCAAAGGATCACCAAGCGTATTTGACTCAGGGAGGTTGACGATTATCTGTTGGCCATGGCGACTGACGTCAAATTGTCGGGTGGTCGGGCGAACTATCAACGTGTGGCTCTTACCTATTCTCATCCCGTCAGTGTATTCGGTCTGTGGCTGAGAATGTTGGAGGAGTTCACGTAGTTCATGACGAGAGGTTTTCAATAAGCGTTTTACTAAAAACGTCGGTGCATACAACGGCAACGAAGCGCGCAGTGTCCCGTCTGGTGCTACTCGGAGGCGAACTTGCGATGCGCGGGCGCTCCGTCGAATCGTGATTTTGCCAAACTCTTCATCATGAATTATCGGCATAGTAATGCTTACCGAATAATAATGTTACGAGTTGAGCGAACTCTTGGTTGTTCTTGTGGTTGCTCTATCACTCGATTTTGTCCGGCGAGATGTTTGAGGACGATTTTAAGTTGAGAGGTATAGGTGTGTTTGCCACTAATGACGACAACCTTTTCAGTCGCTGTCGGTGGATGGAAACGCTTGATGGCGGCATCAAATTCTTCGGATGAGAGCTCAGATCCATCTTTTTGTTTCTTTGTTGCTCGGCGTTTTGCTTCGAGTGACTCGGTCTGTACCCATACGATAAGCGGCTTGTAGCCGGCAGCGGTCACTCGTTTACTGATCTCTAGGCGGCTTGTTTTTGTGGCTGTTGGACCTTCGAAAATAATCGTTCGATTTGTTTTCAAGAGTTCATCAAGCATAAGGTGTGACAGAGCTATCGCAGTTGCTACGTCAACGTCTCCAACTGTTTGAATGAGTTGCGTATTTACTGTTGGGGCTTGAAATGTTTTTGCAAAATGTTCGGCAAATGCTGTCTTACCTGCTCCGGGAATTCCAACCATGATGATGACGTGAGGTGTTGTAGGCGTAATCGGCTTCATATATGACAGTATAGCAAAGATGTGACGTTCATAGCATCACCCGAGAGTGTTATTCGTAGAGAGACGCGTCTGAAAGCGACGTATCATCGTAGGCGCTGCTATCAATTGCTTTTACTGATGTTTCCATTTGGGTCGCTTCGGTATTTATAGCATCAGCATCATCGGTAAGAACAGTCGCCTCGGGAGTTGTCTCTTCAACCGGTGCGGGGGTCTGATTCGTTACCTGAGGAGTGGCAACGAAATGCTGATACGCAAAGTAGCCGCCAACACCAAGTCCGATAATTAAAATGATAATGAGGGTCACGAGTACAGGCTTCTTTGATCGTCTGTTACCTTCTTTAAACAAATTCACTGGCGGTGGCGCGTCAGGGGCGTTTTTAAGCGACTCGCTGAGTGATTGGGCGATTGCTGAAGGAACAGTCGCCGGATTCACCGGAGTTGCTACAACTGGTTCTGGGGCATCGAGAGTTGCGATTGAAGGTGGCGGTGCGCTTGGTGGAGTTGCTGGACCTGCATATTGATTATTCATCGGCGGCTGAAGGACGGGAGAGGCATCTACGTCTGTATCGACAAGTGCATTACTTTCAGATTCGAGTGCTTCGATGGCGCGGAGTGCAGCGTCATCGCTACTAGGAGGAGTGGGATTCATTATTTATCTTCTCCTGTCGCAGATTGTTGGTTTAACCATAAAGCGTAGTCCTTTAGTGATGCAATGATACCTTCAGTAAAGGCGGTGCGAACCGCTGCAGCAGACGTTCGGGTTTCAGTAAGTGCTGAACGTGAACTAGTGAGTGAGGTCGTAAAGCCACTGTCGCTATCGCCACATGCAAGATTCTTTGTTCCGTTTACTGCTGTAGTGAGTGTGGTATTTTTTTGGGTGTATACTTCAATTTTTGCTTTAGCTTCGTCACGAGCTTTAGTCATTTCGGTAACATCGTAGCCGTTCTTTTGGGCTGAGTCGATGCGTGTTTCGAATTTAGTGATTAATTCACCGTAGGCCTGAGTGTGTTTTGCTTTTGCCGCATCAAAAGTAGTAATGAGGGTCGTCAGTCGACCTTGTGCGACAGTACAGCGTTTTGACTGAGTAGCTGCAGTAGGTGTTGTCGGAGTGGTGTTAGTTTGAGCGTTAGCGCTGCTACTAAGAACGATAGTCGATACAGCGATGACAAGCGCAATAAGAGTACTACTAATGATTTTTTTCACAAGCATCTCCTTTACGCTTATGGTTGTTGTATGTAGTATACCAAACTACACGTCACCACGGAGCGCGTTTTTTTGTTGCTCAAGTTTATCGAGCCGTTGTTGGCTGCTGACTTGCAGTTGTTGCTGCTCACGTTCAACTTGGAGGGCTTTCGCTTCGAGGTCTGCAGCTTCTTGTTCAAACTTAAGTGCTTGACGATCGTGTTCTGCTGCTTTCTCCTCAAGTTTTTGAGCGGCATTGGTTTCCTGGAGTCCTAGATTAGGATCGGCATCTTGGGGTAAGGTACCAGCTTTATCTCGGTGGTGCTGCGCTTGTTGACGGTAGCCGTCAGAACGTTGTCGTTCAAGGGCTGCTCCGTCACGTAGTTGTTTTACTGATCTCATCGCTTTTGTCCTCCTTCAATTAAATGCCACTTATCATCAGCGCCCTTTTCGTATTTTGCCTTTACAGCAGACCAAGCAACTTTATGGGCAGTCTCTTCCCGACTACTCTCGTCACGACGTTCGTTCGGGTCGGCGTATTCATCAAATGCGCTATTAAATGCTTCTTTATAGATATCTTGAGCATGCTTTGGAAGCACGTTCTTCACTGATTCAGGTAATTCGTCGGTAGTCTTAAAAGGCATACACTTCTCCTTACATTACATCTGCTACCCTCCTATTATACCTTTTTTCTCATTTGGTTCACAGTTTGCAAATTGACAAAAAGCCTATATTTTGCTATAATATATACGCAATTAGCTGAGCACGCCGTGCTCGCATTGTGTACCTCACTTGAGATGGAGACTTACCAAAAATGACCTGGGCATTCACCTTCCTGATCGGTTTCGCGCTCGGATACTGGGCGTGGAGCATGAAAGGCCGGTACCTTCTGCGGATGGTTATCGGAATCGGTGCGACGCTGGTGATCATCTACTCGTTCAACCTCGCGTCCAAGGACTCGATGTTCTGGCTCGGCCTCACGGTCGTCGCCGTTGTGCTCATCGCCTACTTCTACTTCAAGATCAAGAAGCGGAAGCACAAGGAGCGCGAAGCACAGGAACGTGGCAACACGATCATCAACATCCACAACGGACCTCACCCGTAAGGGCAGTCCCGCACGAGTATCCACTCGAGTGAGAATATAAGTGGCCGGCATCCTTCGTGAGCCGGCCCATTTTCTTTTAATAAGTACACAAGAGTCAACTGCTATACTACATACTATGTTAGATCACTACATCCAGAGAGATATTGTTTATCGACTCGCCTTTACCGAAGGCGAACGTTTTAGTGATCTCAAGCCTGATGATATTGAAAGCAAACTGTTCACCTATCACCTTAAAAAAGTAGTCGCTGCCGGCTATGCCGAGAAGGGTGAAGACGGATTATACCGGCTTACTCCTGAAGGCCGACGCATTGGGGTTGGCGCTTTCCGTGATCACCATATGGCAACCGATCGGGCATATTCAGTTCTTTTGCTTGTTATTCGACGGGTATCGGATGGTGCATGGCTCCTCTATCGCCGAAACACTCACCCACTCATCGGTCTGAGCGGTTTTATGCATACGACGCCAACAGCTTTAGCTGATGCTCCTACGCGAGCAAAAAATGAATTATTTCTTAAAACCGGACTCACTGGTGATTTTTCAGTTGCCGGCGAGGGATATTTCCGTGTCTATGATGGAGATGAGCTAGAAAGCTTTACTCACTTTACTTTACTTGCCTGCAATGATGCTTCAGGAGAGCTGACGCAAAATAGCGAGCTTGCAGAATATTATTGGCAAGATGCCCCGGACTTTGCTTCAAAAGAAATGTTACCAAATATGGTCACCCTTCATGAGTTATACATGAATGATGACCAACGGTTCGTTGAAAAAACGTTTAGGCTTTAAGCCGCTGAGCGAATTTCCAGGGCCTCTTCAAATCGGTCAGTCACTTCAGTCGGTGCTGTTCGCAGAATATGAATACCAAGTGGTGTTTTGTAACTTACGAGTTGAGCCGGCGTTGGTATGTAGCCGGTTTCACCGGTCAAGCGAATAGCGTTGTTACTCATGTCGACAGATGATTCAAAGACTGATTCCATTACTGATTTTGGATTACTGTCGGTAGCGAATCCGTGAAGTGGATAGATGGCTAAGTTAAGTCCGGCTCGACCGGCAAGTTGAGCTGCACGGATCGGCAAACGCCCTACCGGTTTTCGTTCACGACGTAGATCAGCGAGTACGGTACTAATGCGGGCGGCTTCGGCGAGATCTTCATATACTTTTAGTTCGAATGTTTCCGGTGTCTCGATGACTTTCTCGCCATCAGTTACTTTTGCGAGATCGATATTGTGGCGCATTCGCAGGTATTCGTCAGCATCAAATAGATAGCCGGCAGAACCGAGCAGTGCGCTGCCGAGCGTTTTTGCAAAGATTGCACGATCGTTAGGATCTTCGATACTTTGCAGGACACGGCTGCCTAGCTCGATACCGCGAGCTTCTTCTTCGTGTATGAGTGCATGTGTTCCGGCTTGGGCACGCCGACGGGCAATTTCAGCCTCATCGCGAGCGCGTTCAGGGATATAGTGGTGTGATAATCGTTCTTGGTTGGGTAGTTCAAATTTACTTCTTGTCATACCCCTACTATGATCGCAGGAGCTTACTAAAGCAGTGAATACTTTTTCACTAAACTATTTTTGGCGATTTTGTTTCTGCTGAAACTTTTCGTGGATTTCGCGGAATTGCCCGGCGAGGACATCAAGTTCGGAGTCGTTGAGATCTTCGACGTTAACGAATTCAGTACGAGCGCCACGGCTACTCTTGATAAGCTCGTTGAGCTTGAGCTGCACTGCTTTAGAGTCACGGTTTTGAGTATTCTGAATCGCGAATACCATCAAGAATGTCACGATAGTTGTTGTTGTGTTGATAACGAGCTGCCATGTGTCGGAAAAATCGAAAAATGGACCAGTTACAATCCAAGCGACGATAAGGAGGACGGCAAGTCCAAAGGCTAATGGTGAACCAAGACGGTTTGACACACCAACTGAAATTTTGTGAAAGGCGTCGTGATGAACTGGTTTTATTTCGATAGGATCAGGGACGACGTGGCGGACAATTTTGACATGCGTGTGCTTTGTTTCGTGGTTTTCAGTATTCATGAATGTAGTATAGCATTAACACCATAGGACGCATAAAAAATAGACCTACGGACGAGGTCTATTTCAAGACAAGTGACGGATCTACTTGTTAAGCTTTGCTTTCGCCTTCTTTTTGAGAATGCGTTTGCGAGCGGCACCGTGCCAGTTTTTGTGTTTCGCCATTTAGAAATCCGTCCTTACAAGTAATATAGTATCCATTACTATAGCACGAAATTCACCCCTTGAACAGATCAGACTTAACATAATTGAAATACTGTCTCAGGAATATCACAGCTTAAAAACGTATAGTTATAAGGTAACTAAGAAAAGGAGACTATTATGGGATTCATCGACGATGTAAAAGACAAAGCAGCTGACGTTAAGGGTAATGTCGAAGACGCAGCAAATACTGTTGCCGATAAAGCTAATGACATCCGACGTGATGCTGCAGATAAAGCCGGTGACTTTAAAGATGATGCCGATAAGAAACTAGACGAAGCAAAAGAAAATGCAGCAAATGCATTTGACGATGCTAAAGACGCGGTTAACGATAAAGTAGACGATATCAAGCACCACGACGATAATAAATAATTTCTCCCCTTATAAAAAAGAGCCGCACAACGCGGCTCTTTTCTTTTTAGTGTGTATCGATGATTAGACTTTGATCTCAAGCCAATGCTTAATAATAGAGACAAATGCTTCTTTTTTAGCTTCAATATCTTCAGCGTTACGGAAAGAGATAGCGCCACGGATATCCGAGCTCCAGGTAATGAGACCTGATTCATCGTTTAGAATTGGGAGGCCTTTTTTGTTTTCTTTACGTTTTGCACCCATATGGATGACGACAATTATTTTGTCAGCTAAATGAGTATTAAAGGTAATGCGGTCTTCGTCATCATAGACGTAGCTTGGTGAGTTCCATTTAATATGCTCAGTAAGCTCAGGAGCCTCGGTTTTAATAATGGTACATAGTGTTTGGACTTGAGCTCGTCGTTCTGGAGTGAGGTCGGTGAGGAAATCTTGGACAGTTGTATATGTTTTCATCTGAAAATAAGTACCGCAATCATCATTAAAGTTTGTACAATCAGCCACAAGCTCTGTGCCCAAATAATGGGGGCGAGCTTGTGCTTGAGGCCATAGATCAAAAGAATAACACTTGCAACGTTATACGCTGTCCACATAAACAAAGAAACTTGAGATACATCTTTTGATGTATAGACGATATAGATCTGGGGGAGTGTCGTCAGCGGTTGGAGAATGCTTACCACCAGAGCCAAGGCATCGATGCCGCTCGATTTCTTTAGTGTATGTGTGGGATGAAGCGTGTGACGCATTGCTATGAGTATAGCAGAAAGACATAGCCGGAATGAAGATTCTTATCCGTGAATTGGGTCGGGTTCGGTTTGGAGGCGCTGTGCATTCAGCAGTGCCTGGATATCATACGATCCGCCTATGCCTATTGATTCGCCAAGTCGCGGTAACTCAACTTGAGCTTCTTTGGCTATCATACGAATATAGCCTTCCGAACTTTGAATGAAATCGTTCCACGAGATATCGTTACCAGTGAGATGTATATTCTCCTGCCATAGTGAAATGCTGATTTTGTAGAATTCATCATAAGGACCACCAATATTGGCAACATCTGCCCGGTGTAATACAAGCGTATTGAGCGTGTCTCGATCAAATCCATGAATTGTTCCAAGGATTGCTTCACTCATAAGAAAGCGCGTCGCGTAATCAACAGGCTTATCGGCAATGTATTCCTCAAGTAAGTAAGCCGAGTAATGCTCTTTCGTGACAAATCCTTTAGAAGTATGGTCTTCGTGAAATCCGGCATCATGCCACGCGGCGGCTATCTGCAGGGCTTCACGGGCAAGTGTGATCCCCCTTTTGCTTGCTCTTTCAACGAGAATATCGACATCACGCATGACGGCTTCGGCGTGAGACCAGTTGTGATATGCGAGCGTGTCGCTGTAATGAGCCTGTGCGGCCCGAGAGTACGTCTCAACTTGATGTGAGTCGATCATAGGGATAGTATATCGTATGCTGAGAGGTATCACCAACCCAACGATATGATGGATCTACGTTTATGCTGATTTAACGAGTTGTAAGGATTTCTGAATAAGGTTTCGATACAATTCGGGCATTTCGTAATCATCAAGCTCTTCTTCACTCACCCATTCGTACATGTCGTGCTCCCAACTCAGGGTCACGACTGCTTTATCGGGAATAATGCCCGCGAAGCCAATAGTTACCAATTCTCCCTCTTCTTCAAGGGTATGGAAGGTATCAACAGGAACAAATGAATCAGAAGTTATGTCAACTTCTTCGTGAAGTTCGCGACTTGCCGCATCTTTAGGGTCTTCACCCTTATCGACACCGCCACCAGGTAAGTCCCATCCACCGGCCCGACTTACTTTGTCGGAGCGTCGAAGGAGGAGGACTGCTTTGTGATGGTTTATTAACACAATCTTTACTCCTAGCAGGAAGTAAACTGGTTCAAATACGTGGTTAGGATCGTAATCACTCATACTTTGACTATAGCAGTAACACTGTTATTCTTCACCTTCGATTGAGATGTGCGGAAGACGCTTATCAAGCCATTTAGGAAGCCACCAAGCGGCCTTGTCGAGTAATGTCATGACCGCCGGAACGATTGTCATGCGAACGATAAACGCATCGACCAGGATACCTACAGCAAGTCCAAAGCCAATTGCCTGAATGGTTGCATCGTGGTTAAAGATGAAGCCTGCAAAGACACTCACCATAATAATACCGGCAGCGGTGACGACCTTACTTCCAACACCAAAGCCATTCACCACAGCTTGTTTGGCGTTCTTTGTCTTCGTAAATGATTCGTGCATGCTCGAGACGAGGAAGAACTCGTAGTCCATAGCGAGGCCGAATAGGATACCAATAGCAATAATAGGAATAAAGCTGACGATCGGACCAGGTGCGCTGGCGATATCGAACCACCCCCATTGGAAAACAGCAACCAGTGAACCGAACATCGCAAGGACTGATAATAGGAATCCAATCGTTGCTTTGAGTGGAACGAGAATTGAGCGGAAAGCCACAATGAGAATGATGAGCGAGAGTCCAACGACAACACCAAGATAGAGTGGCAGTGCATCGGCGAGCTTATCGTTGATATCATCCTGTAATGCTGTTGATCCCGTGACGGCTAGTGAAATTGTGTCGTTACCGGTGAGCCTTTTTTGTTCAGATTCATTACGCAGCGTCTGAATCAAATCATTAGTTGCAGTATCAGACGGTGCAGTTTTTGGAGTTACTTGGATAATACCTGCGGTGCCATTGTCAGTCGCAAGAGCCGGCATCGCCTGTTCAACATTTTCAAGTGTAGCGATGTTGTCGGCTACTTGTTTCAGCTGAAGGAATTTGGCATTTGAAGCTGCCGGTTCACCTAGTTGAGCGAGCAATGCTTTTTGCTCAGCGCTCACCTCAGGGAGTCCTTCGACAACAACAGTGAGCGGACCATTAAAGCCCGCACCGAAACCTTCTGTGAGGAGGTCGTACGCTTTCTTTTGCGTCATCTCGACGGCTGCGTGTTGGTCAGTCGGCAGGCCAAGCTGAAGGTCTTTGGCAGGAATTGCCATAACACCAATCACGAGTACGGAGATGACGAGCGCAATGATTGGATGTGAAGTGATCTTCTGTCCCCATTTAAACCAAATAGTGTTTCGGCTAATTTCGTGTTCTTTCTTGATGCCTTTTTTCTGTGCGGCCAGTGCTGTAGCGCGAGCTTTTTTGCTGAATATATACTTACCAACAATTCCAAGCATTGCAGGAACCAAGCTAATCGAGACCAGACCGGCAATAGCAATTGTGGCAGCTCCTGTAAGCCCCATCATTGTCATGAACGGAATGTTTACAATACTTAGTGCCGAGAGGGCAATCACCACAGTAAGGGCGGCAAAGATGACGGCGTTACCGGCCGTACCAATCGCACGAGCAGATGCATCCTTGTAACTGTACCCTTCAAGGACTAATGATCGATATTTACTAATGATAAACAGTGAATAGTCGATACCTACGGCAAGTCCGAGCATGACAGCAAGGACTGGTGTCGTTGCGTTAATCTCGAACAACTGACTCATCGAGAAGAGACCGGCCATGCTGATCCCGATTGCAAAGAGTGCGGTGATGATCGGCATACCTGCAGCAATGAGTGATCCGAGGGTAATCACAAGGACAACGAGCGCAATGACTACACCGCCAACTTCACCGATACCAAGAATTTCACCAGGAGTTCTGCTGACTAAGTCGCCGCCTGTTTCAATTTGCAGTCCACCGGTTCGAGCCGTATCGATAGCTGCCTGAATCGATTCGAGTGACGCTTCGGTGATAGAACCAGATGATTCCTTCATTTGCACTTGTGCGTAGGCGATAGTCCCTGACTCGGAAATGAATGCCGGGCTGATGAACGGATCAGCAATAGTACTGACGCCGTCAACGTTACTGACTTTTTCAGATAGTGCTGCAATCTGATCTTTATAATCGACAATCTTCTTACCGTCACCGGCTTTGAAGACTATTCGTCCTGATCCTTTTCCGGAGTTAGGGAATAGTTCATTGGCACGATCGATTGCCTTTTGAGCATCAGTACCGGGAATTGAAATAGAGGAGCTTGTTGGTTGAATGAATTGTACTGCTAAGAATCCGAGGATACCAAGCACTGCAATCCAACCGACAATCATTTTCCATGGATTGGCGAATGCGAATGCGCCAAGGTTGTGTAATTTTTTACCCATTATCGTAACTCCTTCTTTAGCATTTCAGATGGTTCGGCGTGAAGACTATGACAGTTCAGTGCGAATTTTATCGATGAACTCTGAGACAAGTAGCTGATTCCAAGGGAGAAACAGTGGTTCGGGGAGATCATCAAACGTATTCCATTGTTGTGCGGTGCATTTGTTTGGCTCGAGATTTTCAAGCTCACCACTTGCCCATTCGCTGATTACCCAAATCGTGACGTAATGTTTGTCGTCTTCAGCAAACATATCGTTAGTAACGGCACCAAAGCGAATGTTTTTAATTTCAAGGTTTGTTTCTTCTTTGACTTCACGTCGTGCAGTCTCTTCAAATGATTCACCGAATTCAAGGTGTCCTCCAGGAACCGACCATGATCCTGATCCGTGAGAACCTTGTCTTTTCTGCATAAGGAATTTTCCGTCCTTAATAATAAAGACTCCGATACCGACGCGTGCTTGTTTATCTTCCATATATCCATAGTAGCATTACTTCCTCGGGTCAGCTTGCTATACTAAGGGATATGTTCGCGACTTTATTACATAAATACCTCCGTCTACCGTATCGCTTGAATGTCTACGTGGATAAAAAAGTGAAAAAACCGGTTGCAACAGTCGTATTACTCCATGGAATGGGCAACTCTGGTGCGTCATGGGATCAGCTTGTGGCAAAGCTTCCTGACGATATCAGGGTTATTTCAATTGACCTGCTTGGGTTTGGCAAATCCCCGAGTCCGCGATGGCTCAAATACAGCACAAGTATTCAGGCTAAGTCAGTCGCAACGACACTTGTCCGTATGGGAATTAATCAAAAATTAATTATTGTTGGTCATTCGATGGGGAGTCTTGTGGCTGTTGAGCTTGCGAAGCGGTACCCGTTATTCGTGAAATCACTGATCCTGTGTAGTCCTCCATTCTATAACGATGTCGAAAAAAGAGAATTGTTGCCGAATCCTAATAAGATTCTAAAAAAGTTCTACACAATGATCCAAAAATACCCAAAGAACATTGTCGATGTCGTTCCACTGGCATTAAAGCTAAAAATTGTCGGCAAAGCATTTAATGTAACGAATGATAACGTCGATATATACTTTGCAGCTTTGGAGTCGAGCATCATCAATCAGACAGCGTTTAGAGATGTTATGCGTATTCAAAAGCCAATAAAGCTTATTCATGGAGTGTTTGATCCAGTCGTGATTAAAAAGAATCTCGATACGATCGTGAAGAAAAATGAACACGCGAAATTGATAGTAGTATTTGCCGGACATGAACTACTGGGCGCGTATATCCCGGCAGTAGTTAAAACTGTTGAAGAATACATAAAGTCAAAAGTTACGGTTAATTCATCTCATAATTCTCATTAAATTACTATAAATAATATAGTATGTAAGGTATACTAGATATAGCATCTGATTGACACGTCATTTTCGTGTTTCCTCAATCTGCGGTATATATTACATAAATTAGGAGTTACTACTCATGTCAAAAATTCTTGTTGTTATTGGAAGTGCACGCCCCGGTCGTGTTGCCGATACAATCCTCAACTACGTTCAGGAAGATCTCACTACGCGTGATAACGTCGAAGTCACCGTCGCTGATTTAAAGGAAATTAATCTCCCCTTCTTCGATAACGAAAATTCACCGGCAAGCCCTGACTATGTTATTACTGATCCGCAAGTAAAAACATGGAGTGAACTTGTTGCATCAAACGACAGCGTTGTGTTCATTACTCCTGAATATAACCACTCGCTCAGCGCTATTCAAAAGAATGCGATTGATTCACTTGCAGCTGATTGGGAAGCAAAACCTATTGCCGCAGTCGCTTATGGGTGGAGTGGCGGTTCGCTTGTGCTCGAGAATCTTCGTGAAGTTTTGTCTGTTGTGAAGACTGAATTAAAAAGTTCAGCTGCTCAACTTGCCTTCATGAAAGACATCGGTGTTGATGGATCACTTATCGATGAGACGAATGTTCGTAATCAGATTAAGGCTATGATCGATGAGATCATTGCGTAAATAATCACCTAGCAAAAAGACCTGCAGTGATGCGGGTCTTTTTTATTTGTCCCAACGCTCGATATACTTCTTGCGTTGTTTATGAGCTGGCTTCCAACCACGATGAGCATTGTGTCGGCCTGGTGCCTTTCCTCTCTTGAAGGATGCGGCAACCTGATCCATGAAACCACTACCAAAGTGCGTCTCAAGCCTGGTTAATTCAAACAGTTCCTTTTTTTTGTGTGGCGCTAAACTTTCGATATCGATAACACCACTAGCTAATGAGTTGACCATCGATTTGATGCGTGGAAATGGGATATTGGGAATTCGCTTTGAATGGTAGGCTTCGAGTTTACGTTTTTCAGTTTCGAGCTGGAGGTATATCCATTTTGCCAGTGACTCCTGGAAGAACTTCTGATTTTGCCGATTGTTCTGGGTGACAGGAGTGCTGAGACCCTCAAGTGTCTTTTTACCGGCACGGGCAAGTTGGCGGATAGCAAGGCCACCACTGCGAGGATCATAGATCATCTTGCCGCGACCGGCACTAAATCGATCTGGCGCAAGTGATAACAGCCATTCAGTTTTAACTGCTGTGACTCCCTGAACGAGGTGCAGTGTTTGTAGGCTACCGTCCCGCATCGGTACTTCAAGGTCGAATGGCGTACCGGCGATAAGTGTTGGATTGCGGACGACAGAACTGCTCGATAGTTCTCGAGTTACCTGCGTGTAAATATGTGTCGCATTATTTTTTTCATCAACGCTCCATAGCTGATCGATTTGTCCTGCGACAATACAGTACATTAAACTATCTTGCTCGGCTTCGGTAATAGGAGTCAACAACGTCTCATCGAGGACAATGCCACTAAGGTCGTGATTCAGTCGTTGCATCACTTCGTGCGCCTTGCTGACATTCTTGCTGATAAGGCCAATTTCTTCGTAATCCTCAGGATCAATACTATCGAGTGAGCGGTATACATCGTACTGGGCCAAGAGGTCTGACTTCTTTTGCTTCGTATACTTTTGCCATCCAGTGTAGCGAGAGCCACCTTTAACGATGCCGCCGATTTCTTGAATGGCGATAATAGCGGCAAGTTTTGACTGCACGTCGCTGCTGTAGACAAGCGATTCAACCAACATACGAGCGTAGCTTGATTCGACAGGGTAACGTTCCATCGCGCGGCCGGTATTGGTGACTTCTCCTTCTCGGCTTAACGCACCGAGTGCCACAAGTGTCCGTTTCGCGGCTTGGATTGCCTTTCGACTTGGATCATGGAAGAAATCAAGTTGTTCGATATCGATGCCGACATTAGCGAGGCGGAGTGTCAGTCTATCAATATGTTTACGTAAGATTTCGGGTACGCCGTATTCTGAGCGTTCTTCAAACGTCAGACATGGGAGTACATCATATGGTGCCAAAATGTATTCCCCGGCTTTTGTGCGTCCGGCACGACCGGCGCGCTGCAGACAGTCAGCTTGAGAGGTTTGCGCAATAAATAGCCCTTCAACACCACTCCGAACTTCACTGCGACGCTCTAACCCGCTATCAATCACAACGTCAATATCATCGATGGTGACGCTTGTCTGAGCGATGTTTGTTGAAAGGATGATCTTGCCATTCGGATAGCTTGCAAAGGCCTGCTGTTGAGCCGTGGCTTCGAGCTGCGAGTGCAAAGGGATAATAGGAATGCCTGCAGCTGCGGCTTTCTTAGCAATTGCATCGGTGACATTTTGAATCTCAGATTTACCTGGGAGAAAAACGAGAACATTACTTGATCCCGTGTCGATCTTTTTCATGATTTCGTCAATCACGTCGGTTCCGCGGCGCTTTGTCACCTCAAAGCTTCGCCCTGGTACAGTAATGACGGCTGAGGTGTTGAAGTACTCAGCGAGCGGGGCTGTGTCAATGGTGGCGCTCATGATGACGACCTTAAACCGAGCATCTTCTTGGCAGCGTTTTTTAGCCCACGCGATAAGGACTTCCATATTCTCGTTCCATTCGTGTACTTCATCGAGTACAAGCACTTGGCGCTCTTTGATTCCTTCACCAGTGATCTCGCGGACAAGTTGCAGTCCATCGGTACAATATAAGATT
>Ga0247808_10000147_pt1 | contig 45277 bp, 65 predicted proteins | sample UWRJL089202R1_FD_179914 | JGI IMG/M metagenome (GOLD analysis project Ga0247808, IMG submission 179914) | Plant litter microbial communities from Arlington Agricultural Research Station in Wisconsin, United States - UWRJ-L089-202R-1 | ecosystem: Environmental > Terrestrial > Plant litter >...
CATGTACGTCGCCACCGCAGCAGAGGCAGTACCACTCATTCTCAAGCTGGTCGCTGACGCATGGAACATAGAGCAGGAAACATTCCAGCGCAAGACCCCGCTCAAATGGGCTGGGCAGATGGCACTTCATAACGTGCCTCCGCGTAGTGCGGTTGTGTGCTTCTCCCGTCGCGGAGTGTATGCCATCGCCAATGAGGTCAGAAAGACCGGTCTAAAGGTTGGTGTCCTTTATGGAGCACTACCCCTAGCTGCACGTAAGCAGCAGCTAGATGCCTACGAACGAGGCGAACTAGATATCATGGTGACCACCGATGTTATCGGTCACGGTATCAACCTTCCCATCGACAACGTGGTTTTCGCAGAGACAACCAAATATGACGGATTCGAGCGGCGACCGCTGCATATCTGGGAGGCAGCGCAGATTGCCGGACGTGCGGGACGATTTGGTCTTTCAAATGAGGGCAAGGTATACGCTGCTAGCGGTCCTGCTTGGGTTGCTCCTGATTATGGTGTAATCCGTAATGGGGTGAAGGCTGCTGCCGGTCTACGTGCTACCGATCTAGAGCTAGACACAGCTACCCTGTTCCCTCGATTCGGTGACCTCGGGCTTGACCCAGAAGGCGGTACTGCCGAGGCTGTGAAGCTGACCTACGCCATTGAGGTCTGGAAGCGTAGGGTTGCGCAACGTGTCAAGGACAGGAACCTTTCGGCATCATCTATGAATGTCGCAAGCTCAACGCTGAAGGCTGTGCTGGGATTCATCGGGGCACCCGAGAAGCTCTGGACTGAGGACTTCCATCTGGTCAGCAAGAAGGCTCTGAAGGGTAATATGGATATCAACGTCCTTGACGTTTGGCGCTTGATGACTGGTGCCTTTGACCCTCGCAACGGCGTTGTGGAGCCTGCCCTGTACTGGCTGGCGCTTAGCGAAGAAGAGCGCGTGGTTTCCGACAGGCTTCTTGCAGCTTTCACCGAGCTTGTGGAAGATCCAGCGCTGAACAAGGAAGCGACGCTCGTAGAACTAGAGGGTGCAGCCTCGCGTCTTGGTGAATTCAAAATGCTGTGGATTATCTTCGACGGTCTGGGATTGCTCACCAAGGATGTTATCGCTGCTACAGAAGTAACACTCAACGCAGCGATTGAAGACCATCTCAAGAACGGCGGAACGCCGGTTGTAGACCATCCATGCAAGGAATGTGGAAGAGGCGCTCCTTACCAATTCGACCTGTGCCACAAGTGCTTTAGGCTTCGCTCGGGAAGAACTGATGGAGATAAGCGGGAGAATGTGACGAGAACCGCTGACAGGGTTAAGGTTATCGCCTACACCTAGGAATCAAGGGAAAAGCCTCCTGACTATCTCTGGTCAGGAGGCTTTTCTTTGGTCGTTTAGAAGTAGTTCTCTTTCACGACTTCGCTTGTGGCATCAGTCCCGACGAATCCCCAGACAACTTCAACTTCATCAGTTAGATTACCCTGTGCGTCAAATAGTGCGGTGGCGATACCATATGTCTCACCGTTAACGTAGCTGGTGTATTCCGATAGCGAGGCATTGGCGCTATCCTTATCAATCTCTCCGCCCAGCGCTGCGTTCTCGCCCTTTTCGTCAAGGATAAGAACGCCAGACGGTGCTACATCCCATTCGTGGTCTGGATAAGTCTTAGTGCCGCTCACTGAGTAGCTGACTGACCCATGATCATACTTATCCACGATGAAGATGTGATCTTTCGGTACTCCCTCTGATATCTTCTGGGCAATAAAATCGTCACGAGCCTGCTCGGAACGGAAGTCTTGGAAGCTGTCATCTTCATTCCATTCATAGCCTGACGGATCTGTATCGTCTACAGCCCATGTCCCTTTTATCTTTCCGTTAGAGAGGGCTTCAAAGGAGGGCGAGATGTACTCTGACGGCTCTTCGAAACTTGATTCTGGTTCGAACTCGAACTCTTCTCCTTCTAGATTTTTGAAGGTAAGGGTTGTACCACTAACACTTGACTCTAGCGGCTGTGGAGCCAGCTTGAATGGCACCTTGTGACCAAAGACATCGGCTATCTCTGCCGAGGCTGCATCAACCGAATCAAGGAAGTCCTTTGCGGCACCGCGTGTGATGATGTGGAAGTTGCTCATTGGCGTTCCATCACCCATGAGCTTGAAGTCGTTAACTCCGTTACTCATCCAGTATTCGCCCTGTGCTTTCTCGTCAAGGAAGTGGTTGACGAACTCATCGTCAAAGTTGATTAGCTTGTTATCTCTGTCTAGGTGCTTTCGGAGAATGTCTTTGAGTTTGTTGTAGTGATCGGCTGTGAATCCCGTTCTCGGGTTTACGCGAGTGTCTCGTTTGACCGGTGGCAGAAGGCGCTTGTTCGGCTTATCGCTATCGGCGTTCTTGTAGACGTGGGTTGACTTGCCGTTCTTGTCTACAATGGCGGTTTTGACCTTTGACATGACTGAGTGCCTTTCGTGGAATACCCTCAGTTTAGCGCACGGTTATGACACCCACAGTCAGCTATACTTACTCAAAGGTTCCGTTGGTTATGAACGATACGGTGATTACTGCGCCTATTACCGAGTATGTCCCCCACACCACCCACGCCAGAACCTTGCTCAGAACTACCAGTTCCCAACCCTGAGCCTTATCTCTAATAACAGCGCGTTCTATGTCAGCAACGCGACCGAATATAGTAGGCGCGTTGAAACCTATAGATAGTGTTGCGCCCGAAAGAGCCACAATTGCTGAGATGTATAGGTACTGGGAGCCACCAATACCTAACGTCAATACTCCGAGAAAAAGGTTCAGCAGAAGTATGACGCTAAGCAGGAATGTGACCTGTTGCGGCACGTTCCTAAATCTTGGGTCATAGCTGTCTTTGGTGAGGTTTGAGCGCCGACCTTTGATTACTGTGTATAGCGCGGCTATAAGTGCATAAGGAAATCCAGCCAGACAGAATATGAAAGCTAGCGGAATGGCAATCCAAAGTGATCCGATAGTCATTGCAAAAGCCAAGAAGAAGGATGAGAAGACCACAATGAGTATTGAAGTCAGCCAGTTGTTGCCTTCTGACTCTTTTGCGACCCGTTCGATATCATCATTTGGGTAGTTATCGTACATACAGCAACCATACTCTGTTTGACCTGAGTTGATTTGAGTTATACACTTCAGTAATGAGCACTAGATGGTTGGTCAACATCATTGATAAACCCCTGCCCAAAATATCCAATCCCACGAGTGAGCAGTCAAGGTTGATAGCCCTCTGGTCGGAGTTCTTTCCGCCTCACCCCGAAGACGGCTATGGAGATTTCGAAGATTACTTTGAACAGGCGGTCAGACTCGACGCTGCGCTCAATAGCTTCGGGCGTGATTACATTCACCTAATCACAAGCTATAAGTCCGGCAATGCCAAGGATCTTGCGACAGGTAAGATGAATCCCTATTCGGAGCTTCTGGACATTCCTCGTTTTGGGGAGCAGGAGAAGAATGCTTCCCTCGCCGCACCTCACAATATCTCGCTCGTCAGCGAGCGCCGCGCTGATAGATATATGTCTTCTCCCGCGTTTATTGCCAACTCGGGAAGAAAGATGGTGCTCACCGGCAATCATGCTGGTGAACAGGACATCTATCGTGATGTCTACGAAATGGCTCAGCAGGGTGTTCGGAGAATATTCATTAAGACGGCAGAGACTAAGAAGGGTATATGGCAGCTTGATATAGATGACACCCTGACCACCTCCGATATCCGTAACCGACTTCTGACTGAGCTTGACTGGACTCTCATTAGATACGAAGAAGTGAAAAACGCATTTCTTGTTCAGGAGTTCGTTCAGATGAACTATGAGTATAGGCTCTTCGTGGTTGATGGTTCTGTAGTCACCGCCTCTGGCTGTATCGAAGAGTACACACCGCTCAACAATCGCGGAAATGCATTCGATGAGGTCGTTAGGCATACACGCATAGGAAACCCTTCTCCGGTTGAATTTCTACCAGAAGTAACAGCGGAGCTTGTGGAGTTCGGAAGCGCTGTTGCTAAGGAGATGGCGGCAGAAGAGCCTGAGATGTATGCCTTCACTCTGGATGTCGCTATGGACAAAAATGGCATCCCTCTTGTCATCGAGAGGAATGGGATGCTCAATGCGGGTCTTTATGCCAGCCAGCCACAACGAGTTTCTGATGCATTAGCCCAACTTGCTTTTTGAAGCACATCCGACTACAATCGTTATATCTAGAAAGGTGACAACCGTATGTCTGAGAAGAAGAAGCTTGGTTCCATTGGGTACATCGTCGGATATGACGGTCAGATTCCGGGCGGTGACGTACCCAAGGGGAGTTTCGTGCTTCCTATTGGTGGTACTACCGAGGTGGCTACCTTCCACGATGATGAGCAGTCTGCGCTGTCCGAGCTAGGTGGGAGAACCACGTTGGAGCAACGCTCGCTCGGAGGTATGAAGACCTACGTTCTCAAGGTTCACAAGGTCAAGCTCTCTTGGTTCCCCTTCGCAGCGGAGCACATCGGATACCGCAAGGTGAAGGGTGTGGCTGCATAATGACTGTAGCTGTAGAGTCTGTAGATGCACCCAACGTTTCTCGCAAGACAACGTATATCTTCGCCCTGATCGGAGCATTGGTTACGGTTTTCGATGCGGTCGCTTCCTACATCAGTATTGCTCAGAACAAGACTGCTGTTGAGGCGAACGAGGTTCTCAATCTCGTCTCTGTTTTCGTATCCAATACATTTTCTTTGGGCTATGAGCAGTCATTCGGAATCACTATGGTTCTCCGCGCGGTATTCGGGATCGTTCTCATCGGTGCCATCCTGCTTATCGCCAATAAAGCCAAGAAAGACAGCGAACGCCGACTAGCCAAATTCGGCGTAATCGGCGTTGCTGTCATCTTGACCGGAGTAGCTCTGTATCACTTGGTTGGACTAGTCTTCTTCTCTTAGATTTCGTCGTCAAAGGCGGCGCGACCAGCGCGGGGTTCCACGTATTCTGTATCGGTCGCGGATACGAACTCGCTGATTCCATAGCTGAGGCTGTCGGAACCATAGGCGTGACTGTGCAATGAAACCGCGCGAGTGTTGTAAAAGTCGTCCAGCAGTGCGTCAGCGTCAAGCTTGTCGTCGGATACGCTTACCTCGTAGGATGCGACGATTGACTCGTTATCTGGCGACACCTCGACGGATGACGCTCCGTACTCAGTGCGGATATAGCTCTTGATATCGTCGGAGTTCTCAGAGAGATACTTTCCGAGGTCACCAACCTCATCACGAAGCGTGTCTAGTGCGTCTTCATCAATGGTGAACTCTCCGGTTGCCACGAGGCTTCCGTCTTCTCCACGGGCGATTGACACCGTATCGAATATTTCGTCATTGAGCTTGTGGGTTACAGACGAGCCTGCATTGACGGTTGATAGATCGAATCCGCCCTTTGCTTGTGGGCTGACAACTGAGGCTACTCGGGATACGCTTCCTGTTGTCTTTGGCTCGCTCGACTTATGAACGGTTGTTAGCTTTCCGTTTTTGTCTACGATTGGCTCGGGATGGGTGTTGGCGCTTGGCATGGGTATAACTCCTTCTGTACTAATTCTATGATTCTCCGCCGACATGAATATCGAAGCAGTGAGGGTACACGTTATTCACTAAGTATTGTTTTGCCATCAGACTCAGGATAGAATCCACGAATGGCTGAAAAGGTAATCCTGAGCGACATAGACAGACTGAGATATCTGATGGTTTATAGATCGTGGTTCGCCTACACCCTAGGCATCCTCTTCTTCTTGGGTTCCGTTGGAACCATCTTCATAATCGTTGAGATAAACAGTACGGGGCTTGTAGAGTTCACCCCCATCGTTGCCGTGATTCTCGTCGTTATCGGAGTCCTTTCTGCTTGCGCCCTGCTATGGAACTTCAAGACCGAATGGGATATGGCAAAAATAAGAAAGAAGATGATTGCTGAGTTCTTGGCAGAAAAGAAGAATGAGGAAGATACCACTTCATAGAAAGCTAACGAGGTCGGTACTTACTTGTATGCTATCTATATACCGAACCTAGGAAATACCAATGAACGCCAGCCCTCTCATACCCAAGCCAATTGTTGATTCTCTTGGTCGTTCGACTACAAAGTGGGTTCGTCCCGATGAAGATCGTTCGACCGACAGGCTATCTTCCGCTCCCACCCTCGCTAGTTCTCACATCAAGGCAGAGCTGAAGGGAGAGCACAGCACGGCATTCGAAAACCGTTTCATCTCAATCAACATGGTACCCAGTGAATACGGCTCTTTCAACACTGTGAAGTCCGGATCGGGTACCGGTTCCGCCGTGGTTATCTCTAATGCTCGGGGCGAGATTATGATGGTAAGCCAGAACAGGTATGCAGTTGGTGAAAAGAACTGGGAGATCCCTCGCGGAGGTGCCGCCTCAGAGGAAGACAGGTCGGAAGCCGCACAGCGTGAGGTTAAGGAAGAGACGGGCATCGATCTCCCACTCGCCTCCATTGTCTCATTAGGAAACATCCATCCTGATACCGGAATTCTATCCACGGAGGCGGGTCTTTTCTACGCAGCTACCGAGCAGGATGGTAACGGTGATTCCGATGACATAGGTGAGATCGCTGATAGACAGTGGTTCCCAGCCGACGATGTTGTCAACGCCTGTGTTGACGGAACCATCAAGGACTCCTTTACAACGACAGCCATTCTCCGCGCTCGTATGCGCGGCTTCATCTAACCTACAGAGATGAACTCTGCGGGAACGGAACTTGCAAGCCAGACACCGTTAGTTGACTGGTAGAACTCCGTTCCACTAGCAGCAGCCTCAGCAGCGCGCACTAGAAGAATGGTTGTCTCACCCGCTCGTCGGGTGGCAACCTGCTCAGCCGTCTCCAGACTCTCGGAGAGGTGTACGTGAGTTCTTGATTGCGGTCGAAGACCCTGAGCAATAATCGCCTGCACGGATCGCTGAACCGTACCGTGAAAGAGAATCGTCGGAGGCACTGACGGAATCAGTCCGAGGTCTACCTGATGCGAGTGTCCTTGGACGGCTCGAACACGCTCACCTCGAATCTCGTATCTACCCTTAGCGTCCTCTGCCACGATTGCTTTCAGTTCGGCAGCGGATACAGAGTACGCAGCTTTCTGACTTAGTGCCGCAAGAACAGAGTTGAATGAAGCCCAGCCCTGAGCGTTTACAAACTCCGGGCTGTGGCGAAGAAGGAATGCCAGATGGCGGGATAGCGTCTCGCTGCTACTCCGTTTCATTGTCATTCCTTTCTCTGAAGCTCCTTTGTAAGAGAGTCGCTGGCTACTGCCGCTGCTTCCTGTCCTACTTCACGAACGTAAACTAGATATTTTTCTCCGGTGTTTGGGATTGTAACTCGACCGTCAACCTCAAAAACAAGGCTAGAGCTTAGCTCTTCCACACCTTCTTCTGGATCAGTGAGAACCGTAATGAACAGTTCAGAGAAGTCGGTTATCTCATTTATTGGATCTTTTCCAGCAGCCATAAGCTGCTGGTTGACATTATCCAAAACGATGTCTGCGACATACTCTCTTAGTTCTGGTGCTTTGCGGTTCACAATAATCCTTTCTATCAGCGTAGCCTATATCCTTATCGAGTGCAAACTGCATAAACTAGCTGGGAGTTGTGTGTATGTTTACTGATACGAGCGGTTGTCTATAACCAGAGCGGTAAGGTTGATTTAGAGTTCAACACAGGAGGCATTCATGCACACTCTCAAAGATAAAGCAGTCGTTTTCGTAAAGCCCTACGTCAATCAGGGTCTAGCCAAGAGCCGAGCCACGCAAATCCCGTTCAAGGCTCACACGAGCAATAACGCCAAGGCTGGTATTGGAGCATCCTTATTCTTCAGCATTCTCGCATTTGCAGGAGTGGCGGCTCTTGTTACTCACGGAGTAGCAAAGAGAACCAGCGAGCGCTACAGAAACGCCTCGGATGATGCTATCGCCAAGGTTGGAAAGACAGTTACCAAGAAAGCCGAGAAGGTCAAGGCTGTTGTAGAGCGCGAAGCTGACAAGGCTACTGCTCAGGCTAAAGAAACAATCGATAAGGCTAGCAAGTAACCTCTTCATCGTGCTATTCTCACTCCACTGCGGGGTGAGAATAGATGAAGAACTACGTTTTCGGAGATACAGGCGGTCACGCGCCTCAACTCTTTGCTGCCCTCCGCAGTATCGGAATAGATCCGCGTGAAGGCATTATTCCCGACGATGTTCGCATCATTCATTGTGGCGACCTGATTCATAAGGGTGGTCACAGCAAGGTTCTTCTTGCGGTTGTGGATACCCTCATCAGGAACAACCCCGGACAGTGGATTCAGATACTTGGGAATCACGAGTTCCAGCACATCGAGGGTTCGCCTTATTTCTGGAAGTGCAATTGCGATATCGAGGATATCGGGATTATCAACGACTGGTTTGATGAAGGTCTTGCCAGTGCCACCTTTGCTGTGGCTGATGCCTCAAACGTCGGCATATCGGTAAAGCCGAGACAGCCTTTGAAGCCTGAGAAGGGTATCTTCTTCTCGCACGCCGGTTTGACTCGTAAATGGTGGGAGGTCTACTTCAAGGACAAGACTCTAGTTGAAGGATCAGAAGCCCTCAACAACCAAGATGTCTGGATGATTACGCAGCCCGGAGAAATGCTTACCGGTCGGCGTAACCTAGCCGCTGGTCCTGTCTGGGCGACTGGCAACAATGAGGTGTACAACAGTTGGGTCAATCCAGACAGCGGCAAGCTCATCGACATGGACTTCATTCAGGTTCATGGTCACTCCCTGTCGTTCGTCTGGACTCAGAAGAAGTGGTGGTTCAGACCGGATAAGTCATTCAGAGACTTCCGTTCTGATAGCAAGATAGATGAGAAGAATCGTGCCATCATCACCAGCATGGCTAATGGCACGCTAATCGGAATTGACCCCGGATACAGTAAGAACGCTGATACTGTAGCTCAGCCGTTTCTTACCTTTGACAGCTAGCCGAGTTAGACCTATGCCGATTTACCGGCAGCTTTCAACGCAGCTAGTGCGTTTGCTAGACACTGTTCAACTCCGTCACCGTATCTATGAGTAAAGGTAGTACCCTGATACCACTCATCTGATGTTGGGTAGTGGTCGCTTTTCACCACGAAGTAGTTGTTGATGCTGTCAGGTTTAGTGCTTCCGCCCCTATCTCGTCCGATATGCAGCGTCTCAATTTCTCGACCATTGATATCTATGCTAATTCTGATGGGCATATCTATCTCTCCTACTTAGCACGATGGCGTGGTTTTCTTTGCTCTGTACCTGTTATATCGCTATGTTCTTCATCAGAATCATCTTCTACCTCTTCCTCACGGCTGCGGTGGTAAGAGATGACAGCCTGATAGCTGTACTGAGTATCCTGCTGATGCGGAAAGGAAACCATCAGCACATCCCACGGCTGCTCTTTTGACATGAGTTCGCGTAGCTCATCGAGATCAGCCGCCATGTCTATTCCGAAGGCATCCATAAGCGAGTGGTTCTTCCACCCGAAGCGACGACGGTGGGTGAAGTTCACTTGGAGCAAGAAAGGTATATCGAAGACGAATCTTATCTTGGGCAGCGGCTCGCCATACCTCGCGTTGGCGTGAGCATAAAGCGTTGCTGCTGACTTTACGGCGCTCTCTATTGTGGGAACACGCAAGTCGTTGATACTCATACACACCTTTCTACACGGATTATTACACGACCAAAAAGTGACTCTACGTTTAGCAACGCATTAGAAGAATTTTTACTGCCAAAACCAACTTATTGACATTATTGCAATTTTCAGTTAGTGTTGTAATACACAACAAGGAGGAACACATGTTCGAGCGAAGCAAGCACTTTGGTATGAAGACTGTCGGCTTTCTCAGCGTCGGTATCATCGTCTCTTTCGTTATGAGCCTCATTGCTGGTTATGTTCAGGACAACAGCCCCGCTCAGTACAACGTCATGGGTGTCACGATGCCTCCTTGGTTCTACTTCGTCCTCGCACTGAACGCCGTTGTGTTCCTGTTCGGCATGGGTAATGGTCTGATCGCCATCTACTCGGTTTTCTTGGAGTCGGGTGCCGTCCGGCTCAACAAGGATGATGAACTTCCCGAAGTCGAGCAGAGTCCGGTTGTTTTCACGGATGAAGCAGAGCACGCCCCCGTTCCGGTCTACGACCCGCAGCTTGCCCTGACGCGCTAACCTCAGAGCTTATTCAAGACCCTCGCTTCCTTCTGGTCGCGGGGGTCTTGTTATATCTGCGGTCAGGAGGTTCCGCTATACTGGGTCAAAAGGAGTCCTCATGTCAGGAAATGTCACGCCCACACCCATCGTGGATAAGAACGGGAAGCAGACAACTGTTCACAAGAAGGTTGGCGGCGATGTCTCCAAGTCACGAGTAGCGGGTGTGGGTTTGCCACCAGCAGAAAAGCGATTCGTCATCGAAAACCCTTATGGTGTTCCAGAAGGAACGTTGATAGAAGCGGTAAAGATCCCCGATTCTGATGCGCAAGCAATCATTCTCAACGGAGCGCGAGTTGGTACTGTCGAGAAGAAGGAAGTCAACATAGGTGTTGGTGGCAAGGGTAAGAGATACGTCTCCTACTACAAGAAGGCTAACCGATGGTTCGCTCGTACAGAAGGAAGCGAAACTGGGGTAGTTGGCTATAAGACGGACACATTCGGTGATGGAGAAACTTCTCGCGCCGGAGCGGTACAGAGATATGTACGCGGCTACTTCGAGAATGAGAAGACCGCCAAGGCTATAGCTGAATTCTTCGAAAACGGTGGAGAGGTATTCTCTAAGAAGGGCACAAGCGACACGATTATCTTCCGAGATAGAGAATTCAAGCCAATCGGTCAGTATGCGATGGGAAGCACCATTGGTAGCGGTAGCGATAAGCCCAAGAATGTACTACAGGTATATACCAACAAGGGTCAGTACAACATCGAACTCAACGGTGATGACAGCAAGGTCGTATTCATCGGAGGAACCCATAAGGAACGTATTCCATTCCCTCTCGATATCGTCAATGGAACAATCGGCAACGTCCGTGAAGAAGATGAGACATTCCAATACAATGTGAAAGTAGACCAGTACGATCTGTACGGCAACGCGCTGCGCACCGTCAACCAGATGTTCGGGAACAACCCGTTCCGTTCATAATGGCTCGGGTACTCACTCCTATAGTTGATAGGAACGGCAAGGCTACGAGGGTCTGGAAGAATCCAGACGCTAAGACGAGAGAACTTCCTGATGTTGGTTCCTCTAGCAAGTTTGGTGTTGCCGGAGCCTACGATTATGCTGCGTCTGTTGCCGAAGAAGATGAGTACATGAAAGAGGTTATACTTCCCATACTCACGGAGTTCAAGAGTCGTTACGGTGAACCGGAATGTGGAAGAACAAGAGCGGTATTCGACATGGGAAATGGCTATGTCATCAAGGTGCCTATCGACTACGAGGGGATGATGGCTAGCTCTAACGAGTTCTCTACCTTCGAGATGGAAGACAGTTTCATACCTGTAGCCGAGTGCTATTTCTCTCGTGAGTTCGAGCAGCCATTGCTCATCATGGAGAAGGTTGACACAAGCAGAAATCGCCGCCCGGATTATAAGGATCTTCCGAACTGGGTTGGATTTGTTGACGGTGGGCAGGTCGGCTATGATTCTAAAGGCAGGCTGGTTGCCTACGATTTGTGAACATCTGCCGTTTATAGGTTTTCGGACTACAATGACTTGGTAGCATGTCGCACATGCCCAGATCGCCACGTTCTCACTACGCAGTGAAATACGTCACGCCCGATTTTCTGGGTGAAGGTGAGTCAACTCCGGTCAAGACGGGCAATGTTGCTCTAACAGGTGATGGAGAGACTGTTTCTATCTATCCGATGAAGAGGACATCTCGTTTGGGTGTCTATATGCTCACGCTGGGACTTCTGGCAATAGTTCCTGTTGTTATCTACTTCATCTCAAACCTCAGAGACGGCGATGGCAGACTAGGACTGGTTCTAGCGATAGATGTCGGTGTGCTCATAACTCTAGTTCCAATCACCCTGTACTTGATAATGCAGACGGGCAACAGGATAACCATTGACACCAAGAGACACCACTTCCGTTATCAGACGGCTATAGGCAACTCCGTGTCCTTCTTCCACAAGACTCTCAGCCGAGCCGAGTTCGAGATCGTGTACTTCAGTAATACGTCGGCGCAGAGCAGGTTCAATCGCAAAGGGTGGGCTGTCTTCTACAGGAACAAGGAGATGATGTTCCGCCTCAACATGGAGAGGTGGGATGTTCAAGACCTTTGGTGGATGGCTGAAAACCTACCGGCAAGGATAATGATATTCCATGAGAGAACGGGATTTAAGTACATCGAGAAAAGGTTCCCCGGCTACTTTCCGATGTTTGCGGTCAAGCCCGTACTGTCAGGAATTCTTATCATCCTCGCTGTTTTCTTCGGGATTGTCCTAGAATTCATTCTATGGGCTTTGGTCTTCCATATATTTCCTGTTTGACCTACAGCATTTAGTCTTGTATGCTCCTGTCAGAAAGGGGAGTTGAAATGACTCGCACTATTGACTTTGAGAAGCGAGGAAGCTTCTGGTCTGGTATCTTCGCAGCGTTGCGGAGAATGCCCCTAGGAATGGCTATCCTGTTTGTAATCGTAGGCGTTATCCTGTCACCGCTCTTGCTGCTCGGGATGGGAATTCTATACATCTGGGTTCGGGATGACGACAGCTTCTACGAGAACGGTAGCAGGAGATAAATCCCCAACGATTTATCTGCAATGCCTTGCGCTCGTGCTATTCTGACGTAATCAATCGAAGGAACGCAATTTCATGGAATGGTCAGAGCTAAGCGCTTGGTTTGTTCTACACACATCCACTTGGATGACTCTTGCGTGCGCCATCATTGTCGTCGTCGGTTTCGCTGTCATCGGGCATGGTAAGAAGAAGAGAGCGCGCCGATAGCCCTACTTGTTGGATTCTTCCAACTTGCGAAGCCGCTCGATTTCTTCCATAGCCTTCTGCTTGTACTTTATTCCTACACCATCTTCGCTACCCAGATTTTCGGGAGGGTAAGGCTCGGAGGTCTGGGTTGTCTCAGGCTTCTCTTGATTGACGTTCACATTGGCGCACGAGGCAATTCCGAGGCTAACGAGAACTACGATAATCGGCGTGGCGATGAGGGCTTTCTTATTCATGCGGGGATAATAACACCGATATCACTTTGGATCAATCTGTGTGCAGAGCTTTGCATTCCATTGATTACGTGCTAGCCTATCTCCAAATACGACTCGAAGGAATCATCATGCATAAGGCGGCAAAGCCTTCCTTCCTATCCCGCCACCGGCTTTTCATCATCACCGCAAGCGTATGGGCTGTGGTCGCTGGGGCTATTGTCTACTTCTTCTACCGCTTCCCCTATGCGGTTGACATCTTCGATTTGAATGCCACCGGGTCATCTCTTACCGAGAACAGTATTCTCATCATCTTGCTTGCTCTGGGCTGCGCGGCTTTCGCCACATTACTAGACTCATATGTACGCGACCGTCGCCGTGTTATGTACCAGACAAGACCGGCTACCAAGCTCAGTGACGAGCTTTTTAGTCCTCGTAATTGACTTTATGGCAATAACTCATTAGTATAAGACTATGACTAGTCCGATACTCTTCCTCGACTTCGATGACGTTGTGAACACTTTTGCTTCACGAAACGCCTATCGAAGCAACAAGAGCGCCCTCGGATATCTGAAGAGAACCGATGTGTACGTCGATGGAATCTTCTATCCGGTTAACTGGTCGGCAGAGTTGGTAATGAAGATGAACGCCGCCAAGAGTGATTTCGGCTTTACATGGCTATGGCTGACGACATGGAAGTCCAATGCCGTCAACTACGTAGACCCGAAGGTCGGAACCCGATCTGACGGCTTCATCGACTGGGATGCTGACGGTGGTATGGATTCTCGTACCCCAAGCGATGTAGTATCCGACACACGAGACTCGCGCAAGTACGCCGCTCTGCTAGCTCATCTTGCTAATAACCCCGCGCCTTTTGTGTGGATAGACGATTCAGCAACTCTGAAGTACAACAAGGACGACTTCGTTGGTGATCTTGATGTTCCTCACCTTGTAATCACACCGGATGCTAAGTTCGGAATGCTGCGTCACGATCTTGATGCGATGGTTTCATTCTTCGCTTCTGTCTCGGCATGAGATTGCTCATAAAAGTATGAAGAGCTAGAGGTTTTGTAAACATAGGTCTACACTGACCTCACTAACGAGCAAGGAAGCTTACTATGTCAATCACTACGGACGAAGACCTGACGATGTGGAATACCGACTGTTTCTCATGTGATGACGCTCGTGCGAAGAAACAGTTAGAATCCGGCGACAGGCTAGCAGCCCTAATGCGACGAATGATCGTATGCCCCGATTGCGGAAACAAAAGATGTCCGAAGGCTACACATCACGACAATGAATGCTCAGGTTCGAATGACTTTGGACAGCCGGGTAGTATCTATGGCGGCGCGGCTTTTAGCTCGAATATCACTGGTGATCCGAAAACTACTTTCTGAGGAAAACAATAGAGTAGGGTAATATAACCCCCATTGAGGGGACACCTTCCAAGGAGAACAGAATGTTGAAAAAGAGAATTCTAGCAGCAACGGTAGGAATCCTAGGTTCCGCCCTCATGCTCAGTGGTTGCGCATTTATCGGTGGCGGCAATGACAATGATGAGCCGAAGCCCCCAGTTAGCCAGCCTTCTGAAAGCGAAGAGGGCACTGAGAATGAAACACCCAGCACTGGTTCTGACGAGCCTTCTGAGGATATCACCGCCCCCGGTTCCAAGGTGGGACTCAACGAGTGGATCACATACGAGTACACAGGTCTAGACGACCAGAAGGCGCTCATCTCGGCTCGCCTCGTCAGCGTCGAGAAGGCTACAGCAGCACAGCAGGATCTTCTTATCACGGAGATTCCTAAGCTAGAGGGCTACACCGTCTACATCTTCCGCGCAGAAGAGAAGAAGCTGTCGGGAGACTCGGTTGTATTCGAGGCGGACTACACTGATTTCTCCGTCGCTTCCGCTGATGGCTCCAAGGCTCAGGAAGTAACTGTCATCGGCTGGGAAGACTGTGAGAACCAGTCATTCACTGAGGAATTTGATACCGCTGGTGCAACACTCGAACAGTGCTTCGTTGGTGCCGTGAAGGATGGTGGAGCGGTTCCCACCGGAATCATCTACGCTCCTTATGATGGTGACTACGACTACTACGATGGTCAGCCCATTCTTCTCACTAAGTAAGACCGAATAAGAAGAAGCCCCCGCCAGTTTCATAGGCGGGGGCTTCTTCTATGCACAAATAGTTATGCGGCTAGCTGAGAGAACTCGGTAAGACGTTCCTGAACCTCGCGGAGCTTGATTTCCAGAAGCGCCTTGCCTTCTTCCGGTATCTGCTCGACCGTCTGTAATCTTTCGATGAAGTGTTCGAACAGCGGTAGATACTTTCCCGACATGCTGATTACCATGCCACGCTTCTCGTGAAGGTGATGGTGCAAGCTTCCAGCGTTGTCAAGGAGGTCGAAGCACTTGACGATGAATGTGTCCTCGTCCTCGATAGCCTCTAAGACGTGAGCGCGATAGATGACATGCTTTTCATTCTTGGTTAGCCCCTCTGCCATCGGCGGGTTGCTGACACCGCGAGTGATCTTGGCGACACGCTTGCCGAACATAGGCTCGATAACATTATCGATGGCGAAGTCCTGTAGCTCCTGCTCACTCCACTTGCTTGTGTCAAGGTCGGGATACTCGATAGCGATCATCTCTACCGCGCAATCTTCGACTGTATCGTGAAGAATGTTGGCGATAGCGATGTCCTCAGCAGAACACCCAAATCTTATAGCCCGGAGGCTGTTTCTCAAAGGGTGCGAAATATACTCTTCTCGTGGCTGGTTGCCGCGACTGCCACGAGTGGCAAATCGGTGTAGGTATGATGCCATCGCAATAGCATCACCAACACGCTCGGAGGGGAACTGGTGCTGGATAGCCGCTGCAAGGAGAGAAGGACTCATCTCCTTCAATGGAGTGTTTCGAATAACCCTGTCAAGAGGGGAGGTGTAATGGGACTCAAGCTTGGGCTTGACTGGTGCTCCTAGTGCGGACAATCTGGCAACTCCCGGCTTGGTCTTATTGTCTGAAACATGTCTGGTGGTTAGATGACCGTTGGCATCGACAATTTGCTTGGGGTGAGTGCCTTTTGGGATTGCCATATATGGAGTCTATCGTGACTAGGTGACACTTGTACAGGGCACCAAATATATTGACGCGACGTAGTGTTCGTGTAGGATGCCTACATGCCAATAGCAAAGAGCAATCTGCTGCAACGTCGTTTCTTGGGTGTTGCAGGAGATTGGCATGGGCAGATTGACTGGATCAGGATAGCCCTCAACATCTTCTTCAAATCTGGAATCAGCACCGTCATCCAGCTTGGTGACTTCGGTTTGATGGGAGATATTCCTCGTTTTATCCACCGCGTTAACAAGTACCTCGTCCAGCTTGACATGACGCTTCTAGTTGTTCCGGGCAACCACGAGAACTACTCGTTCATCAACAAAGATGATAACTTTCACATCGATGAGAACGGGATACGCTGGTTTATTGTCAATGGCGGTACGCGCTCGCGGGTCGGGCTGCTTCCTCGTGGTTTCAAGTGGGAGCAGAACGGCAAGATCCTGATGGCTCTCGGCGGGGCTTCATCTATAGACTTCACGAGCAGAGTGAAGGGGAAGACATGGTGGGAAGAAGAGAACATCACTGAGTCCGAGGCTGATAGCATCATCGCTGATCTCCACGGTGGCGGGGTAGATGTTATGTTCACTCACGATGCTCCAAGAGATGTTTTTGCACTGGCTGAGCACGCGGTGAGCACTGCTAGTGACTGGGAGCTAAGCGAGCTTGCATATGCAGAGACATCACGCGCGCGGCTTGACCGGGTTTTCAGATGTGCTCAGCCCAAATTACTCATGCACGGTCACTGGCATCTCCCCGTTGACGAGCGCGGTGAGTTCGAGAGCAATTGGGAATCCAATGGAGATTGGTCTAATGATGTTGTTGATACATTCGAGAGCCATATCGTAGGACTGGATCTACAGAATAGTGTAGACAACCTTGCCGTTCTAGACCTAGACACTTTGAAGACCATCACGCTTGGTATGGAGACTGCTATAGAAACCGGAAAGCCTGTTGGCGAGAGGCGCATCTTCGCGGACTAATTATGACCAGTTACAGTTATGTCACATTTGATATATCGCCTCACCAGCGGACGCTGAGACGAGGGCTGCTACTGCTGGACGAGATAGACCGTATCCTTTCTTTCTGGATAATACCCGGTATCAACCCCACATCGAAGTTCGTACACAAGCGGGTATCTGCCGTGCAAGGGCTATCCTCCAGCTATCTCAGAGAATTGGAGATGATTACTCACGACGACTCATACCTGACGGAATTTGATATCCCTGAAGGCGGGGAATACGTGGGCTATATCGGGATGATGGATACTCAGGAAAGGGTCAAGAAGATGACTCGTATATTCCGAAAGATGGACAAGCTGGCAAACCGAGGCAAGAGGGCTACAATTCGTTACACCGCTATTGCCGTGAGAAACCACGCGAGGGCTGCGAAGAAAAGTCTAGCCCACGACAGGCGGAGTGATTAGGGTCTTCTGATTCCACGTATGGCTGACCATCTCAACGAGGTCGTCAGTTACTTCGATAGGAACGCCGTTGAAGTCATAGGCATCCTCATCACCGATGAATGTCTCTCCAACAAGGTCTGAGATAACAATGGAGGTTGCAATGCACTGCAACTCACTAGCTAGCTCTCTTTCCCAGTCGGCAAACTTCGGGCTTACCGCCTCTCGGATGAGATGACGGTATCGAGCAAGCTCAGGAAGGCGACCTGACTGCTTGATAACGATCATCGCCAAACTCTGACATATCTCCTGTGCGCGCGGCTTAGGCTCAAAAGCAACCTCCTTGACCTCTTCCGACGACATATGACTGATGTACGGAACTACCTGATCAACGATATAGTGCTTTCGAGCTTCTTCTGTTGCTAGTGGTTCATTTATTTTGTGCAAAATCAATTACCTTACCCATTGGTTATCGCTGCCATTCTAGTACGACTGTTAACAGTTTTGGCTAGAACATCACGATATAGCTGAAGGAAATGAATATCCAAGCCATAAAGAACGGGAATAAGATCACTCCCGCGAGAAGTGTAACCAAAGCCCACCAGCGACCAACCTTGAAGAATAAACCGACTATTCCTAGGATGATGGGAACAAATCCAATGCCGATAGCCGTAAGTCTCATTAGGACGGCTACGGTTGCCTCAGTCGAGGTTGCTCCAAGAAGTACGATGCTCAGCACCAGAGCGGCAATGTAAGAGAATATGCCGATACGACCTAATCCTTGAAATGTCCAACCCTTGCGACCCTCTGGAAGCTCATATACATCATGGCTTACCTTGGGTAGCTTAGTGAAGTCGAATCCAGCCCCCGGCTCTGAACCTTGATAGCTCATCTCAGACTTGTCCTCTCATCGAATAGCTGATACCGTGATGGTACTGTAAAACAATCCCTATGGAGACGAAATCGTTGGCTGAATACAACCTGCTCAAAGAGCGCGTGTTGCTATTTGGTAACCGCCCAGAGGACACCATCCCTTATGACGATATTGCTGAGACACAGCAGCATCGAGACAGCGTGATCCATGAAGCTCTTACCGACCGCGAGAAATACTGTTTTTCAGAGAACCAGACATGGGATTTCAATACCCAAATAATGAGTTACATCGGAATCACCATTCACGAGCAACTTTCTCGATCATCTATCTCCGAATCCCAGCGGTTCAGCCTTTCATATCTTCTCGATATGGTCATCTCATTCATCGATACTGAAGATGGAGTCTCTGCTCGTAACCTGCCGCAGAGTGAGAGACTATCGTGGAACCAGTCCAATAGAGTTATCAGCAATTTGCTACACGAGAAGATGGGCGAAGCGCTATTCAGCGCCCTTTCTGAATTGCCACAGAACATTTCGTATGGTGAGTCTGACTATTTATCCACCCTTGGCTCTATTTCCAATCTCCACTCACAACCTGCAAGCTTCTTCCAATGGGAGACTCTTCGAGACATCATTCCGTCTCCAACGGTAGTATCCGACTCTGATTTATCCGACCACAAAGAGCAGCGTCGTCTTTACGGAATCAGTACATATGACATGGATAACCCCCGCGCTTTCATATGCTGGATAACTATTCAGGCTGCGCTTTTCTTCTCACACGAAAATCAAAATACTGTACCCGGTAGATATGACTTCGCAACCGCTGAGGAAGACTGGCGCAAAGACCTCATAGATTTTGCGTATGCTCTCTATATCTTTGGTTTCAAGCCATCACCACTCACCGATGATGAATCAGAGCTAGTGAGAACCCAGCTTAACAACTATGCCGTCTACATGAGATCGATGAACGACTGATGAGTATAATTACTGCTTTGGATATCCAAACTGACGACGCTTCAATGGCTGTCTATATCTCAATCGGCGCGATAATCGCCTTGGCTATTGGATGCTTTTTGTTCTACCTCGTGCGTCGCCGCTAGCCAACAGCACAATCCGGTATATCCAATGCCAAGTTCACTGTCATCCAGTGAAGGTACACTAGAGTTACCTCACCTGAAAGGCACCGGCTATGTCTAGTCTCGTCGCTACCCCAATCGTTGATAAAAACGGTAGGCAGACCACTGTTCATAAGAACAATGGCAAGCCGGTCAATAACGGTCGTGTCAATGCCGCCGTCACCCCGATCACGTCAGCTACATCATTCGTACCAGCACGTAGTTCGTCCTCTATGGAACTTGTGCTAAACGAGGATGCTCCATTCCCGCAAGCTAACAGCCTGAGCAAAGTTGCTGCTGTAGCCGACATGATCAGTAAGGGAGCTTCCACACCGGAAGCAATAGCCCTCGGCGTGGAGTCCAACAGCAAGTCGGATAGAGCAGGGTCCTACTACGGAGATGCGCTCGTATACCTCGGTCTTGCTGAGAAGGTTTCAGAAGACGGTCTAAGTGAATACCAGTTGACCTCACAGGGTCAGGAGTTCGCCAGCCTCGATCCTGATGATCGTCAGGATGTCCTTTCCAGCGCCATCTCCAGCATGGACTTGGTTCAGATTTATCGTTCGGAAGGCGAGGACGAACTCCGTAAGTATGCGGAGACTCTCTACGGATATGCCGACTCCACGCTTGACCGCCGCGTTGCCTGTATTTCATCATGGAGCAATCAGGCAGAGGATGAAGGTCTTGCAGATGACATCGCTGATTCACAGTCGGCAATGTCCGCCTTCGATTCCGCAGCACTCGACATCGTAGCCAGACAGAAGCGCGAAGCTCGTGAGGCTGCTGCTATCGCCGCCAAAAAGGAAGCCGTTGGGGAGATTTGTACTGATTGCTTCATGGTTAAAGCGGTAGACGGTTCTTGCGCCTGCTGAAAAATCCATTCAAGTAAAGGGCTGAGTTGGTAAAACGCTCAGCCCTTTACCAGCTTAAGCTAGTATTCATGCATGACGGATGAATACAAGAAGCTGCGTATCGCAACACTCAATACGCTAAACAACCCCAAGCTTCTTGGAGAACGAGCAGAGCTTATCGTCGCTGAGCTAAAAGACATAGACGCTGACATCATCTGCTTCCAAGAGGTTCTCAAAGGCGCTTCCTTCAACCTCGCCCAGTTCGTTCAGAAGGAACTGGGTCTAGCTGGTTTTGTAGCTGGTGATACCAAACCAACAAGATACGAAGGTTTCGTATTCGGAAACGTAATCCTTTCCAAGACTCCTATCGATAGTTCTCGGTCGCTTGGTACCGCAACCTCGCTCGATGAAGAAATACCAGCGGTGGCAATATCCACTACAGTCCACGGTCAGCGTGTGGAGGTTATCAACGCGCATTACGCTTGGGGTGGCTTCCCTGAGTCAATAAGGACGCAGCAGGCTCTACTTTCGGACAAGTATGCAAGACGTGCTCGTGAAGCTAAGCCGGGTTCTCTTGTCCTGATCGCTGGTGACTTCAACGCTGTACCAGATTCCGACACCAACCGATACTTCGACGGCAAGACATCTATGGGACTATCCTCAACGCTGTGGGCTGATGCTTGGGATTCCGCTGGCGATCCTGACGAGTATCACACGTCTAGAACCGACAATGAGTTCGCGCGGACTACCGCTCAGTCTGTCGGTATCAAATACCCGGATATGATGCCTAAGCGTCGCATTGACTACATCAAGGCTTTCGGTTACACATACGGAAGAACCGGTTCACCCCTCCTATGCAAGAGGTGGGCTACGTCAGAGGGAGAAGACGGACTTACCATCTCTGACCACTATGGCTTGTACGCCGACTTCCTCATCGTCTAGGTCGTTGCCTCGGGGTAAACTATCGGTATGAGCAAATCCATTCCGTGCCAAGGGCGTAAAGCCAATGGTGGCGTATGTGGTAATACAGCCTCTCAGAGCCAGCCATTCTGTCACCAGCACAGATACCAGTCCGCAGTCTCCCGTGGCGGGACCAGCCGACTGAGCGCCGGTCCTCCACCATTGTCATCTCAGGCTAGCTTCGACTTGTTCAATGAGTTGGAAGTATCTGAAGAACCCCTGCCGGTTATCAACACCAACTCACCCAAGGGCTATGACGGCAAGCCAGACACTATGCCAAGGTCAGCTATATTCCGCAACCGCAAGGTTCGTGTCATTTCATACGAGAGCGATAACAAGTTCCTTATCCTCGATACCGATGACACTTACCGAACGGTACATCGTGACAACATGACGTTTCTACCGAGCAAGCCCAAGAAGAAGCAGCCGACTCTCATCTAGTTGACATACACCGATAATATCTAGTAGGATATGAGTTGTATCTATCCAAACTAGCTAGGAGGCGATGATGAGCGAGAACGTCAAGTATCCGCGCACAGCGCATCTTCCGTCATCCCCCGGAGCTACCTCCGACGACAAGTTCATTACCAAGGCTGGTTTGGAGATCCTTTCCTCTGTCAGTGATTACGTCACAACCGAGAAGATGGACGGTGGCAATGTGACGATGACACGCAACCATTTCTTCGCTCGTTCTCTCGACTCCGGTACCCATGCATGGGATACCCCGGCTAAAGCGCTGTGGGCGCAGGTCCGTTTCCAGATTCCCGAGGGGTGGCGCGTGTCCGGCGAAAGCCTCTACGCTCGCCGTAGCGTCGGCTATGACTCCCTGCCCGGTTTCTACATGGTGTTCGGCGTGTGGGACGAGAATGATGATCTTCTTGACTGGGACTTCACCGTAGAGTTCGCTGATGAGCTTGGTCTTCCCACCGTCCCCGTCCTGTATCGTGGCGATGACTTCACGACCGCCACAACTATCTGGGCTGCTAACAACAACACGGAAACCTCCGAGGGATTCGTAGTTCGTGATGCGGGTACCATACCCGTTGCTGAGTTCAAGTCACGGGTTGGTAAATTCGTCCGTGCTGGTCATGTCACCACTTCCGCTGACTGGCGACACCGGGATGACTTCGCTCTGAATGTAATGGCGTAAACAAAGAAACCCCACGAGTCTGAATTATTCTCGCGGGGTTTCTTTTCAGTGTGGGTTATCCACCGAAAAGTTGCTTTCCGATTCCATCGAAGAAGGCGGGTATGCCTTCAACGAAAGGAAGAAGCACAATCATTGTCGTGTACGGGTTGAGGAACCATGTCAGTGCGGCACCGGGGATAGACCAGAACCTCCCCTTGGTTCGGAAAATACCGATAAAGGCGAGTGCCAGCCCAATGACAACGCTTCCGTAGACAAGGTAGATGTTGTCCAGACCTTCGTTGCCTAACTCTGCATTGTTCTTGGAGTTCTCAGGAAGACCAATCGTAAATGCGTTGATAACGAACATCAATGCAAGGACAATCGGGTATGTCCACACGGAGGCAGCACCCACTCCCCCGAAATGGAAACCTTGCTTGATGTTTTCATTGCGCGCCGAAGCCTCAAAGCTACGTAGCTCCTTCTTGGCTGAATTTCTAGCCATCAGGGTCACCTCTTTCAAAGGGTTGTGTTAGATGACTTATTCTAGGGGTAAGCAAACGGTAGTTATCTCTTTTCGTACCCCCAGTTTGGATGTCCCAATCAGCCGGTAGACTGCTGGTATACAGGAGGACAACCACCATGTCAGATAAGCAGCCAACACCGATTGTGGATAAGAACGGTAAAGCAACGACCGTCCACAAGAAGATTGATAATTCAGCACCTAATCTTCGACTCGGGAGTGTACGACCATTCATTGTCACCCGTACACCGGAAGAGGTGGCGGCTAAGCAGTTCGCATTCCTCAGTGATCTCTCCCATGACTACCGCTCATTGGTTCCCGGTGTCACATCTTTTGAGATAGGTACCAAGTACGGCGAAGAAGCATATGTCGTGCGAGCAATTGATGCAGATGGAAACTCCATCACCCAGAGTTCGGAATTCGCTACGTTCGATGTTCTCGAAGGAATCAACCGCTCTCTACGCAATATCGACTTCACAGCAGGTCAGAAGGCTGGATATATAACAAAGTCTGCACCTAACAAGAATGGCGCTTTATTCACCCTCGACCTTGACAAGTCGGATGCCGCAGTACGAACCAACGCAATCAATACGGTTCTGCGTGATACCTATGGCAACTCCCCAGAGCTATTGGTAAAGGATGTTGAGAAGTATCTCGATGCCGATTATGAAGGCAAGCGTGAATACAAGAAGTTCGACAGCGTGAGGAACTCCATCTGGAACTTCTACGCTGGTGGAGATACTGCTTCCCACGCTGCTATCGAGCTATTTACCAAGCTAGGTCTTGAAGACGAGATAAACCCCAAGCTGTAAACCCCCTGCCCCAGACGGAGACATAATGACCAAGCCAAAAGTTCCAACCCAGATTGTAGATAAGAACGGGAAGACAACCACCGTACACAAGTCAGTCCCCACTGTGCAGACTGATGAACGCGGTATACCAGTATTCCGCTCTGCTGGTCTACGCCCGTTCGTTATTCACACTTCTGAGGAATCACGTGTCAAGCAGCAGGTGGAAGACCTACAGTATTGGTCACAGGATTTGAAGTCCATTGTTCCCGAGGCTGTATCCGTACACATCATTGCAAGCTCTCATTCGGAAGAGCCTATGGTTGACTCCATTCGGAATAAAGAGGGAGATGATGTATGGGATTCCAATATAAGCAGACATAATGATCTCGCATCCTATGTAGAGCAGCTTGACAGGTTCCTTCGTAAGGTTGACTTCTCGGGTGGTGTGCAGCGTGGGTACATGTCGCCAGTTGGCAATGGCTTCACTATTGATTTAGACAAGCTGGATGTGTACGAGGCTTAGCACCCTCTCATAATCGCCACCTGACCTACTGATGCCTTCGCACCCCATAGCTGGTATTCATTTCGTTGTGCCTTCCTCTGTTGTCAGGATGGGACGCGCGGCTTCTTCCTGAATATTGAGTATTGGCTCTATCTGGCTCAGGTCTAACCGTTGGTTTGCAACATAGTTCCTGACCACATGAAGGTATCACTGGTTGTGTGAGGACAAGCTGTTTCCACCTGTATCAGTCTGTCTATCAGGATGGATATGGGGTGTATCTGATTGGTTATTTAATCGTTCTCGATGGATGTTTGATGCATGAGTGGAGGGTTAGATGTTGTTTCGATTTCAGAGTGAGTTAAATGGGATTTCGGGGTTGTTTTCGCTTAATATTTCTAGCCATATCCGTATTAACTACACCAAGGCTCCGCCGTCGCGCCGTTTCCTCGATTTAGGGTCTTCACACCTTTAATCTAGCGGATCTTAGGGGTCTATCAAGTCGGTATTTGCTTGTGTGTCCTAAGACCCCGTGCTACTATTTCGGCAAGAGCCAACTGAAGGGTAAATGATGGCTGTAGATTTTCGTGACCTCCGCTTCAAGCTAGAAAGCTTGGATGTGTGGGCTATTCAGGAAAAGAAGGATCAGGCAGCAACGCTTGTTGAGAACATCGACGGTGAATCTCTGCGAGCGCTTTCCTTGATGGCGGCTAAGCGTCACACAGTTCTGCATCCTTCTGACGGAACTAAGACGTTCGAGCTTCTCGAAAATGTCATTGTTGGTCTTCATTCAGCCGATTGCGTGGATCTAGCCAAGCAGACAATCTCTATTGCGCCTGATTGGATTCTGCGCACTTTCCTTCTTGCTTCGGTAAGCCGATTCAACTCTGTCGATCAACTAGCCCTTCGTGAGGTAATTACCAGTCGTTCACAGGAGCTTGGCGATGAGGTGGAATTCTCTCAGGATGAACTTGCGGAGGCGCAGCAACTTGCTGCTCAGGCTGCGGAGCGCGCGGCTGCTGTAGAGCGGGGCGAGATCACTCTGGACGAGGCACCCGTTGAGTCAGGTAACAAGCGCGGTCGCGCTGCTAAGCGAGCACCGAAGGAGAAGCCAGCGCCTCGTGCTAAGAAGGTCAAGATGACTCCCGCCGAACGCGCGGCTGCTAATCGTGCGGCTAAGCCTCCGGTTCTTCAAAAGCCAGACCCTAACGTTAAAGTCAAGAAGAACTGGCTGACTGGGAAGCCAGTTTCCTAGTAGGGCGTTATCCCGTTGATGAGCCTATCGGCTATATCTTCATCAAAAGTCCAAGCGAGGTCGCCGGAGACGGATAGCCACGCCTGAGTCTTTGACTCGACTTCTGTTCCTGCACCCTCGAAGTTCACGGCGAATGTGTTGCTGTCGAATGAGTTAGCACCGCTGTCAATCCAAGATTGGAACTGAGCTACCTTGTTATCCAAGTTGGTGCCGACAAAGTGGATGCTGCGGGTCTTGCCGTTGTAAGTGAAATCCTCAGTGAGCCTTTCGATACCCATATCGTCTGAGCGCATACGGTTGATTGAATCCTTGGGCGTGTCGAATCCGTAACTTTCGGTGAACTCGATGTCAAATTCCTTATCGAATCCAGTTTTGTCAAGGAATGACTCGTCATTGCGGGGTCGCAGTCCGTGGACGTTCTCAAAGAGAACGTCTTTTTCATCTTCTGTGAGGATGGGGTTACCCTTGGTTCTTCCAAACCCACTCGCCGCCGCAGATATTCGTTCACCGCCGCTCAGTGCAGGCTCGACCTTCTTCCATACGGTCGTTGCTTTCCCATTGCGATCAATGATCGGCGTGGGAATCTTGGAATCATTCATTCTTTGATTCTATCATTAGAAGAAGACACGCCGCACACTGCCCTTGTGCTGGGGTTGTTCTGGTGATAGTTTAGCGTCACGGAAAGGAAATCGATATGTCATCACTTGGTTATCAAGTTGTCGAAGCCCTGTATGTGGTGCGCGAAGAATTCACGGAAGTTGGCGATTTTTATTCATGCCGTGCTATCGACCTCGCCGTTGATATAGCTGAGTCTTTCGGAAAGATAGGGCTTGAAGCTGATGACTATTTCAACATCCTCATCAATGCATTGAAGTCGGATGCAGATAACACATCTGATGATGAAGGTCGTGCCGGTTTTGTCCGCGCGGTTGATTTGGTGTCGCACCTGCGGCGTGAGTATGTATAGCGTGTCGTATCGTGTCGATATGATTGAGTACACAGAGGAAGTGTTATAAATGACATCATTAGAGCCAACACCAATTGTCGATAAGAACGGCAGACAGACAACCGTTCACAAGAAGCCCAATGCTAAAGCACCGAATGCAAGAGAGCTTCCTCGCATTCACCGTTTCGATTTGGTGGAGAAGCGCGAACAGTCTCCGAAAAACCAAGAGCTATCCAATGTTCTTTCCGCAGCTAAGGAGACGTACCATCAGTTTAGTAATACCACCGATGGTTATGCTAGCCCGGAAGGACTTGCCGCGTTTGTCAAGATGAGCGCTCGCGCCGAGGTTGCCAATAGGTTACTTGACTTCATGGAAAATCGCAGACGTGACGGTGACACGGAAGAGGTTGTCGAAGATGCCGTTCATAGATTTGTTCAGGCACAACTTCTTGTCACTCGCGGCAGTGCTGATGACTCCATTTACAAGATCCTTCTGGACAGAGAAACGACGGCATACTACTCCCAGCTTGACCAGAACTACACCGGCTAGAGTCCCAGAGAAAATAGCATCCCTCACCCCTTGTGGATGACGATTGTGGTGCTATGATTACTACTCCAATTTACAGAAACAAGAAGGCATCATGTCACGCCCCAAGCTCGCTCAAACCCACTACGACTCCCTCATTCTAGGAGGTGGAGTAGCTGGTCTTTCTGCATCTATCTACACTATCCGTAGTGGACTCTCCACCCTCATCATCGAGGGTGAGCTTGTATCCAACACGGAAGTTCCGGGCGGTGCTTTGATGCTTACTGAATCCATTGAGAACTTTCCCGGCTATAGCGGTACTGGTGAAGGTCTTATCGAGAAGCTGCGCGAGCAGGCTGACGAGTTCGGAGTAGAACGTATCGAGGCTCTCGCCCTCGATCTGAACGCCGATATCGACAAGGACGGATATGTCTCGGTGAATGTTTCTGAGTTCGGCGGTGAAGCTTTAACCGTCTACGCCAAGACGATTATTATTGCCACGGGTGCTGTGTCGCGCAAGCTCGGCGTATCCGGTGAGGAAGAGTTCTTCGGTCGAGGTGTTTCGACCTGTGCAACATGCGATGGCTGGGCATATGAAGGCAAGACCGTAGGTGTGGTCGGTGGTGGAGACACCGCAGTCGAAGACGCGCTTTACCTAGCGCGCAACACCCAGCACGTTCACCTTTTCGTTCGCGGTGATCGTCTCCGCACGAATTCGCCTGAATCCCGCCTGTTGCTCGCCAAGGAGAACGTAACAGTTCACTGGGAGACTCAGGTTGCCACAGTCAACCCGTCAGAGGATGGTAATAAGTTGGGAAGCATCACGCTAACCCAGCCCGAGGGCAATGTTGATTCTCAGGTTGACGGACTGTTCGTTGCTGTCGGACGCGACCCGAATACTGCTTTCCTCCGTGAGTCCAAGGTTCGTCTGGATGACCACGGCTACATCGTTACGGATGCAGAACACCGTGTAGGTGTGAGCACAAACACATTTGCACCGAACATCTTCGCCGTTGGCGATGTAGCGGACGCTAAGTATGTGCAGGCTATTACCGCTGCTGGCGATGCTGTGAAGGCTGCTATCGCGTCTTATGAGTACACACTTCACGAGGATACCGAACGCGCTCAGGTCGAGGCTGAGGCTGTAAGCGCCTAGTTGACATCAAGGTCGCACGAGCGCTATAGAATGGTGTTATGAGCAACCTTGTCCGCACTCCCGTCATTGACGTGAATGGCAAGCAGACGCACGTTTACAAGAGTGCTCAAGCATCGCTGAATAGCCGTCCCCTTCTGCATATGCCCCCGCGCTATAAGAATGGTGTTGATTACAGCGATTACATCACTAACATATGGAGTGGCGATAACTCAGAGTTCACCGATGAACAGATTGAAGCTCGTAGGAAGGAATTGCGAGCGGGGGTTGTCGGCTATATAGCGGGTATGGAAAGCGACCCCGAATGGCTCCCCGAAGTGGACGCATTGGATGACGAAACGGGAGACGAAGAAGGATTCATCAGAATGATGAGCGACCTCAAGATGCCTGAAACATCGCGTGGTCAATGTCTATACGTTTCCGAAGCGGTTTCTATGTATATGAAGCACAAGGAAGGCATAAGCGCAACACCAGTGCAAGGTATGCCAGAGCCGCACCCACTACTCAACGTGCATTACGCCAACCTATTCGAGCAAGAAGGTAGCCCAGCATTTATCGTGGACTTCACCTATTCACAGGTTGACGAGACGGCAGAGTTCCCCCTGATTGTCACACCCCAAGAATGGGTTGCCGGAATAGAAAAAGGTCTGGCAGAGATCGAAGCTAGCGAGCAGGCGTTTAGAAACGCTTGATCATGCTTTCCTTGGCGCGACTGACGAAGTTGTCAATCTGAGCCTCACCGTTCTCGTACATGAACGATGGCTGCACAGGCTTACCGCTGAGGGGGTAGCTGTCTGTGTGCTTGCGTAGGAACTTGCTGACGAGGTTCGCCGTGGCGATGGTGTCGTAGATAGCTTCATGCGCTCCGTCAAGACTGATTCCCTGACGTGATGCTGCGTCCACCAGCTTGTGACTGCTCTGATGTGGGTCTACGCTTCGTGACCAGATGAGTGAGCAGAGCATCTCTTCATATGCCAGAGGGCTTTCTAGTCCTCCAAGTACGAACTCGTTCGCAAGGAACGGGTGGTCGAACTTCTTGTTGTGGGCGAGAACCTTCCTGCCCTGTAGGAGATATCCAAGACCATTGGCAACCTCACTGATGAGGGGTGCCTTCTTCAGCATGTCGTTTGTGATCTTGTGGATGTGAGTTGCTCCGGCATCCACGCCTTCTGGGTTGATTAGGGTATCCCAGTGACCTTCATAGTGCCCAGCGGGGTCAATGTGAACAACGGCGATCTCAATACCGCGCGCTCCCGCATCAGGGCGGAATCCAGTTGTCTCCCAGTCGATGACGGCGTATCCATCGAAGTCGTGGCGCTTCGATTCCAGTTGCTCTGCGTCAAGGTAGTCAGATATAACCGGGTCTACCTTGCCCACGGCGAATGTCTTGATATCACCCTCGGTCGCCCGAACGATAGCCTTGTTTACGAAATCCGAGAATCTGATGTCTTCGAATAGATCAGATTCGGGTTTTCCGAAATCGAAAGTCTCGGCAAAGACAGGCTCAGTGAGCAGGTTGTCATCAGACTTGCGCTCAATGACGTGGAAGGGTACTTTCAGCTTGTCAGCAATGTTGGCGTAGTCATCGATATTGATACCCTTGTACTGCTCGGGCGTAACTCCAACGGTCAAGCCGATGGTCTTACCGTTGCTCACATGGTAGAAGAATGGATGCGGCAGCGTGCTTGCTGCGGCTTTTTCTACAGCTAGGTGTGCTTCAACAACTGAAGACATTGGTAACCTTCCCGGTACTGGTATCGAGCGATACTACCCCAGCGGTTGCTTACATGCAAGTGTTTGCTTTGCTATTTTGATTTGCCGCCATATTGCGTTTTGTCGCACCAGAATGGTAAGATATATGTACAAGGAAGCGGGTCACAACCGCGCTACAACGTACTACATGGAGAAACTGAACTGATGACTGATAATAACGTAGCAGAAGAGATGCTCATTCTCGTTGATGGAATCGACAACCACAACAAGTTCTACCATGCCGTCCTCAAGCCCAGCGGCGAGATCACTATCCACTACGGTCGTGTCGGAAGCTCGGGCGCATACAGCAATCAGTCTGGTGGTCAGGTCGCATTCGACCGCATCATCCGCTCCAAGATGCGTAAGGGCTACGAGCGCACCGCTGTCGTCACCAACACCGCAGCAGCAGTTACCGCTGACCAGAACAACCTCAAGAAGATTGCTCGCACTGTTCTCGCTGGCGAACAGGGAAACCCTGAGCTTGATGCGCTTATCGACCGACTGGTGAAGATCAACCGTCACGAGATCATCGAGGCTTCCGGTGGTCTTATCAAGATCGATGCGGACTCGGGACGTATCAGCACTCCGCTCGGACTTATCAGTCTCCTTTCCATCAAAGATGCCAAGAAGCTTCTCACTAAGCTCGGTAAGCTCAAGCCTGCTGACACCGACTACCTTCGTATCCTCGAAAGCTACCTCAAGCTTGTTCCCCAGAAGGTTCCGGCTAAGCGCGGCTGGCACGAGACGTTCCTCGATGGCAAGGATGCCATCGCCAAGCAGAAAGAGCTTCTAGAACAGCTTGAAGACTCAATCAAGTGGGCGGAAGCCAACAAGGACGCGGAGGACAAGGCTGCTAACCCCGAAGACGATATCGCCACCAAGTACGAGAAGCTCTTCAAGTTCAAGGTAACAGTGGTGGATTCCAAGTCTGATGACTTCGCAGCCATCGTGAAGAAGTATGAATCCACCAAGAACAAGAACCACGGTTGGAGCAACCTGAAGGTCAAGCGCGTCTTCGCCCTCGAATCCAATGCCGAGTCTCAGGCTGAGTACGAGGCTATCGCCGCCGAGATCCGTAACATCCAGCAGCTTTGGCACGGTACGAAGGCGGTCAATGTCCTCTCGATTCTACGCCGTGGACTCTTCGTTCCTCCTACGTCTGGAACCAGCATACAGACGGTGGGACGCATGTTCGGTGACGGAATCTATCTCAGTAACCAGAGTTCCAAGAGTCTTGGCTACGCCCACGGTTACTGGGGTGGCGGAAGCCGTGACAACAACTGCTTCATGTTCCTCGCTGATGTTGCAATGGGTTCTGAGTACCGCCCAACCGCCAGCGGCTTCGACCGCAGCATTCCCCACAACGCTCGCACGACGCTCAACAAGTTCGGCAAGCCGTGGAACAGCATCAACGTCAAGGGTGGTACTGCCGGTGTTATGAACCACGAGGCTATCGTGTGGAACACCGCTCAGGTCAAGCTCACCTACCTCGTTGAGTTCGGAGCTTAAATAGAATAGCCCCGGCTGTTTATCCAGCCGGGGCTATTCCGTAAGCTAGTTCTTCTTACCTTCCATCCACTCCTGTAGAGCGCTTTCTTCGGAAGCACTCTTTTCTTCTTTGGCTTTAGCAATAGCTTCATAGTCAATGGGAATCGATAGATCACGGAAGCTGTGCTGGTCTTCACCGGCAACATAATCCATGATTTCTACCTGAGCATTCTCTTTGGGTGATACCGAGCCGCGCGAACCCGACTGGGGAACTATCTGAACCGTTGCGTCACCTGAAACGTCCAAGCTGCATTTTGCCCCTTCGCCAAGAATGACTACCACATTAGCGTCGCCTGATATGTGAAGAGGGTTACCCGAACTAGAACTCAGAACGATAACAGCGTTTCCGCTTTCGATATTCAACTGGTTGAAACCGCTACCATTTCTGATAATGACTGGCGTTCCATCCTTCGGCGGAATGATATTAAATGTATCGCTTCTATCTCTCATGGGTAGGCTGTATTTGCTCATCCCAGCCCCCTCGCGCACCTTGGATGTGTCTGTGTTGCGGTAGTTGAGTTCTACCCACCTCACCTCGCCCTTGGATTTGCGACCACTAGCGTCACTAAGAGCCTTGACCGTTTCAGCCCTGTTGGTGGGTTCAACGATGGTGGAGAACTCCGGGTAGCTGCGGTCGATGTACGCCTCCGGGTTCCACGCCTCAGCCATGCTGGGAACGCCCGAGTAAAGACCGGGAACGACCTTTGCGCTACTCGCTGGTGGCGTTCTTAGACCGACTGCCCTATTGGAGCCGGTAGCGTTATCTGTCCTTTTGTGTACGGTGGTCTGCTTGCCGTTCTTATCGACAATTGGCGTTCTGATTGTTCCAGACATATGTGCTCCTTTGGTGAGGCAAGTCTACCGCCATCTACCGTCTTCTATGCGGGGGTCATCTTGCTTTCACGACGGCGCACTACGAGAAGCAGTGCGATACCAATGAGTAACGCGGATGCGCTGAATGCTGCTATAGCTACATCGTCAGTTCCGGTTGCGGCTAGGCTCTCGCCGTCTACACCAGCGGTACCGCCGTTGCCGTTTCCAGTGCCATCACCGGGAACACCACCTGTGGGATTGTCACCGCCGCCGTTGGGATTGTCGATTCCCCCACCTACGCCGTTGCCGCCATCACCGTCGCCTCCGGTGCCGCCATCACCATCTCCGTCACCGTCATCAGGCGGCGCGATGATGTTATTGGTCATTGTTACTTCACAAGTGGCGAAGGCTCCGCCACCGTTGCTGGAACCGTTGCACTGGTTGACAGTTACCGGAACTACAGCGGAAGAGGTTGACTCGAAGACTGTACATATAACTCGGTCTGGCGCGCCATCTCCATTACCCGTTCCGTTACACTGTGTTATAGCAGCATTGGTGGTGGACTGTATCGGGTCGCACACTAATGTATTGATAGCTCCACTGCCTTCACCAGATCCTATGCACTGGTTGACGGTTGCTATTGTCGGTATATCAACTCCTGTGATGTTGTTGATGATTATAACGCTGCATTCCAGAACACCACCGCCGCCATTGGTAGTGGTGTTGCACTGCTCTACTGCGGTAACCAAATCCGATGTAGTCACGGTGTTGTCGATACATACCAAGGCGGTGTTAGCAAAACCATTGCAGTTGTGGGTGACGACTGTTGAGCTAGTCACTCCGGTTGCCATATCAATGTTGTTGGTCACGATGATGTCGCATGTGACTCCACGACCGCCAATATTCTCGTCAATCGGGTCATCGTCCGATGTGGTGTTGTTGCACTGGCTTACCGTTATCGGGGCGGCATTAGCGGCAGTGGGTATCAAGACTAGGGATAACACTCCTAATGAAAAGGCGATTGTCATTCCTGATATTCGGACGATTTTTGATGACATGGGGGCAGCTTCCTTCTGCGAGCAATTTTACGCCCGTTTTCTACACAAATTTCATTTTAAGAGAATCTGACATACTCGCAAGTTTTTTGAATAGGAATTGAGACTTGAATTATCCGTGCAGTCGAGACTTAAATTTCAAACTAGACAAAACTTATAGCACCAGCTACAATCGTATTACCCCATTACAGAAAGAGCAGGCTGTTGAGATTCATTCGCAAGACTTCGCGTGGTCTAGAGACTCGCACTCAGTCGTATACAGACTCAAATGGTCGCACCATTACCACTGTTGGTGCTATGCACGCGGCAACACCTGAATCTTGGGTTGCGCTTGTGGATTATCTGACCGCAGCCGAGAAGAGTGGCGCTACTATCCACCTCGAAGGTGTGCAGCCTGTGCCCGACGTGAAGCTGACAGAAGATGAGAAGCGCGGTATCTCCGTAGTGACAACCCTCATCTCGCTCGGGCGCTCCGTATCCGAGCTTACTGGTCTTCAATACCAGAAGGATGCTCTCGCCAACGCGCCGAAGTGGGCTGCTCACGACCTCACCCTGCTCGATGTTGTTCGCGGTATGGATATCAAGATCATCAACTTCCTCTCTGAGATTCCGCTTGACAACCTGAACATCAGCCCGAAGAAGGCTGTGTGGAGCTTGCGCAACATCAACAACATTAGGTTCATCGGGTTCTTTATCCCTATGGTGCGCAAGGTGCTCGCTTCTCTCATCGACAACCGGAACGTGTTTGCCATCAATACTGCAATCGCGGAGAAGGGTGATGTTGTTCTCTTCTGGGGAGCGGCTCACCTGAGCGGTATGCACAAGCTCCTTCTTGATGCGGGGTTTGTGCCGTCGAAGTCTGACTGGCGCATTGTTATTCCTTCTTCATACGATGTTCCATCTGAGAAGGTAAAGCTCGCGCTTCTTCCCACCGAGGTATAGCTCGCAATCTAGTTTTGATAAAAGCTCTTATAGGTTGGCAAATGGCGTTAGTATTGCGTCATGGATTACACAACTTATGACTCTGGGTATGGCGCAGCCACCGCGATTTTCTATCTTTTCTACTTCGTATTCGCGGTAGCCTTCTATGTATTTTACTCTTACACTCTCAGTAAGATTTTCCAGAAGGCGGGTGTTGAAGGATGGAAGGCATGGGTGCCGATCCTCAACTCATGGACGCTTCTAGAACTAGGAGGCTATGCTGGATTTTGGGCACTTCTGGCGCTGGTTCCCTTTGTGAATATCGTCTCCGTGGTGTTCCTCGTTCTGGCTGTTCATAATGTCAACAAGGGATTTGGCAAGGATGGGGCATTCACCGTACTCTACGTATTCCTCCCTTACGTATGGTCTGGAATCCTTGCATGGGGTTCGGCTCAGTACAATCCAGCACTAACCGTACCTCGCTACAACAGCGGTGCTGTACAGCAGTACCAGCAGCCCTACGCAGCACACCCGCCTCAGCACTACGGCGCTCCGCAGCAGCCTGCATACGGACAGAACCCCTACGGCGCACCTGTACAGCCGCAGCCATATGCAGCACCTCAGAACCCCTATGGTGCTCCGCAGCCTCCGGCACCTCCCGTGTCAAACGCTCCGCAGCAGCCATATGGTGCGCCACAGCCGCCAACCAACTACCCGGCACCGCCAGCACCTCCGGCACCGCCCACAAAGTAATTACATAGACATAGACCTCATGTTCAAGTAGCATGGGGTCTATGTCTTTTAAGGAACTAACCGGTATATCCTCTGATGTCGAGTCGTGGGATCGTGACGAGCAGGAAATCCGCGCGCTCACTATCGTCCTCGATCTAGAACGCGATTTAGAAATCTCGCATGAAGAAGCGCTTCTGGCAACAGCAGCAGCCATCCGCGACTACTTCCTTGATGATGCCGTTCGTGAGGGCGGGGCGTGGCACGAGGCGACTAAGCTTTGGATGGATGGTCGGATTAGAAAGCTGGCAAAGAGGGCGCGAGGTAAGGAATTCACCGCTGCTGCTGAACTGATGCCGAATTCTATCGGTTCCTATGCTGATGCCGTTGTGCTCGTATTCCCTCCTATGCTGGTTACTGACATGCCGAAGGAATTGAAGCGGTTGCAGGTACAAGGGCTGGATCTTCCCTCTCGACCCGTAGATTCAGATGAGCGCGCCGAAATTCTCGTAGCACTCAATCCTGATGTCAAGATGACCACCGGAAAGACGATGGCTCAGGTTGGTCATGCGGTTCAACTCGCCATTATGGGAGCTTCCTCAGAGAAGCTATCGCATTGGGAGAATCACCGACCTGTGATTACTTTTGTCGATTTCGATTCCAGAGAAAGCTGGGATGTCGAAGTACATGATGCTGGTTTCACTGAGGTAGAAGCAAACTCCTTGACTGTTCGTGCGCAAGTAATCTGAGTGTTTGCTCAAAGTTGATATGAACAGGCTCAACTTTGGAATAGGTCGTCCTTCTTAAGGGTTAAACTTTATACACAACCCGAGAAAAGGAGCGGTTATGACAATCGTAGTTCGTAAGCCAATATTCAACCCACAGGGGCTAGTTTCATTCCTAGAAGATGCTGCCGCGAGCACAAATCGCGCCTTCGAGAATCTCCTTGCCCCATATAGGGTTACCACCGAGGGAAACGTGAAGACGGTAGCGGTGGATCTCGCTGGCTTTACCAAGGATGACATCGAGGTGTCGGTCGATGAGCAGAACAAGACGCTGCAAGTTATTGCTTCTGTTAAGAAGGCAGAGGATGAGGAATCTCCACAGGGCTTCTACAACCGGAAAGTAAACCTCAACTTCACGATGCCGGAGGACTCTGATTATGAGTCCGTCAAGTCTCAGTACGTTGATGGTGTCCTCAAAGTCACGTTTTCAACCAAAGAGCCTGAGAGGGTAGAGCCTCGTAAGATAGAGGTTGGTTAAACAGAAGAGCCGGGGTTAAATAACCCCGGCTCTTTCTTATTTTGACTTCATAGGCACAAGCGACGTAACTCCGTCTTTGTGAGTAATCTGGTATCTGTTTTCATACCATTCGCCTCTGGCGTAATGACTACCGCCCTCTGAGTAGTATCTGTGATATCCAACAGCACTCCACATCTTGCCGTCTGGAACACCACCTTGCGTCCTAGACTCGATCTTCACAGATTCAATGACCAGTTCGTGACTTTCCTTGTGGAAAGAAACTTTCATAACTAGGTACTCAACGCCATCCTTGTCTATCCCCAGAACACTATTCTCGTCATAGTCGCTGTTCCAAGAGTTCTCTTCTCCACCAAGGACATTAGCGCTGGTTTTACCATACTTGATAAAACCAACCTTCTCGCCGGTCTGCTGAGCGGCGATCATCTGTTGAAGAGTGTGCTTGGATATCGTCTCGTTTGTCAGGGTTGATGTCTGAACCACTCCCGAGAACTTACTGCTGTGGGAGATGCTGGATCTGAAACCGGTTATGTCGGGAATCAATTCGTTGCGAGGCGGGTTTTCTTCCATGAGGCGAGTATCGCACGTCTGGCTTTTCTTCGCAATCGATTTGGTAGGCTAGCAGCGTCAATTGGTAAGGAAATCATGGCTACCCCAAAACGCAAACCTGCTAAGCGGAAAACAAGCACTACTGCCCGTAAGCCAACGCGCAGAAAGACTCCTGCTAAGAAAGCCCCTGCTATTGATCCCGTGGTGAGCAGGAACCCACTGGACAGCGTTTGGGTGCTCGATGAAGTACCCTTCGGAACTAGATTCCCCGGTCTTGTGTATGACAAGACGAGGAAGGCATCCCTGTTCATAGGTCGCTCTCTTTCGCCAATGGCTGCTCTTTACTCTTCCAAGGAATATTCGCTTGCGCGTTGGCTTGAGGACGACATCAATGGAGAAGTCAGGAAGGGCACCCGCGTAGCACCGATGACTCCCAGAAAAGATCAGCAGGAAGATATTGATACCATCAACCGTTCCGCTGATAGCGGCTCTCGTGGCTTCTTCCTCACGTCACAGACCGGAACGGGAAAGACTCTGGTATCCGTTATGGCTGGTCTGCACGCAGCTTCCAATAAGACCAAAGGGCAGCGACCGGCTAATATCCTAGTGATAGCCAACCGCCCAGCCAAGATATGCATTCCTGACTTCAGAAGAACGATACAGTCAGTCGGAGACGGCGGTAACAGGTGGCTTGTTACGACAGTAGACAGAGTTCATAAAGCGGAAGACCTCAAAGTGAAATGGGATGTCGTAATCGTTGACGAAGCTCATGGGTTCAGAGCTATTGATACTCGACGTTCTGAGAGTCTTGCTAAGGTTGTGAAGAGTACCTCGGGAGCGAATCTAGCCCCATTCGTCATCTGGATGACAGCCACACCAGCCCACGATCCAACAGAGTTGACCTATCTTGCGCCGCTTCTGGCACAGGAACTTGGCGAGCCAGCTAAGGATTGGTCTGGCAAGGACGACGAATTCGCAAAGGCTCTTATTAGGCATGGTTTTCACATCTCTTCGGGTCGTTATGGTCTGGCGTGGACTGAGGTACCCGCTGAAAGAGCAGAAGACGTTCGAATGTTCCGCTCATGGCTAACCGGACGCACACCGGCAACCTTGTACAGGGAGGCTCCGTGGGGCGCTGCACCACTGGACATGGCTACCATTGAGCTTGACCCCGAGCGAATTCATCAGTACGGCATTGACTGGGCTGACTTCCAAGAGGAACTAGAAGCTGCTCGTAAAGCCGGACGTGGCGATAAAGGCAGGGCGGCGGTTCTTCGGTGGAGACAGAAGGCACTCGTGCTACGCATCCCTGAGATAGTGGAGTGGGCGCAAGCGCAACTTGAACTAGACAATCAGGTTGTTCTGTATACGGACTTCGTGGGCGTTGGTGCCGAACCAATCACCCTTGCTCTACAGGAAAAGAAGATTGGTGTCGCACGCCTGTTTGGAAACGAATATGATGTTGCCTCTGAGCTATCCGACTTCTACTCAGGTGATTCGCCAATAGCAGTAACCACCATGAGCGCGTCTATTAATCTCCAAGCCGGGGCAGTCGCAGAAGACGGAAGAAAAGCCACCATGAACCAGAGGGTAGGCGCAATGACCGCTCCCATCTACTCTGGACTAAAGGGTCGTCAGGTTGTAGGAAGGACTCACCGAGACGGTCAGGTTTCTCCTTGGGTGGTAATGGCTGGTGAAGGAACAGTAGAAGAGGGCATCGCCAGAGTGATGATAGGGCGCTTCGCAGCATCGGATGGTCTTGCCGGAGCGGACACATCGGCATTACAGGAGGTTGCCGAGTTGATAGGTGCCGACTGGCTGGATCTATCTCTTCCTGACGAGTAAACATATAGATTGCTGACAAAAACACATTTTCTGCATAACAAACACGTGTTGTCTAGAGTAAATGTGCAATGATCTGGATATGTCAGATAATAACCAGAACACTACACCTCCGGGCTGGTATCCCCAGCCAAACGACCCGACTACGAAGCGCTGGTGGGACGGTACCCAATGGACAGAGAATACCGCACCAGCGGATACCTCTGCTCCGTCCAATGCTACTCCTTGGACATCACAGGCTCCCGCTAAGAGCAAGGCTCCGCTATTCATCGGTCTTGGCGTTGGTGCCTTGCTGCTTGTTGTAATCCTAGTCATCGTCGCCGTGTTTGCATTCGGCGGCAAGAAGGACGACAACCCAGTAGTTACAGATCCACCAACATCTTCGCAATCTCCTGATGATGAACCGTCCGAAGAGCCTTCTGAGGAACCCACCGACGAGCCTTCTGGATATGAGGAAGACCCCACCTCGGAGATAACCTCTATCGAGAAGGCATATGCAGACGCTACCAACGACTACTTTGCTACCCTCGGTCTTCCGGGTCAGGACGCACAGAAGATCATTGACTACGGATACGCCGCTTGCTACGCAGTTGAGGGTGGAATGACCAAGGACGAGTTCTACGACTATATCGTTCAGGATGTAACCACACAGGAAGAAGCTCAAGCTATGGGCTTCATGTTCGGTGCAGGCGTTAGCTCGCTATGCCCTGAGTACACGAGTACCGTAACCGGCTGGATCTAACCAATAACCAATAGAGCCGGGTAGATGGATTGTTCTCTACCCGGCTCTAGCGGTATCCGGCAACTGCGGGATAAGGATGAACCGAGAGGCTTCACTCCTATATACTTAGGCAAGGAGATAAACAATGGCAAACCCCGTACTATCAAACAACAGACTGTTCCAACCCGGCTCCAACTCAGCACGACCGCCGATTGCTGATTCTGGACAAACGATGTCCGTTGAGTCAACCATAGTGAAGACGGCATCCTTGTTCGTCATCCTCTTGGTGGCGGCAGGAGCGGGATGGCTCATCAACAGCTTCGCTTTGACCATAGGCGCTGTTGTGGTTGGTCTTGTTCTTGGACTGGTGAACTCCTTCAAGAAAGAGCCTTCCGTACCATTGATTGTCGCTTATTCCGCCGTCGAGGGTCTGGCTGTTGGTGGTCTATCTGTGTTCTTTGAAACCGTATACCCCGGTGTTGTTATTCAAGCCGTCCTCGCAACCCTTGTCACCGTTGGTGTTGTGCTTGCACTGTTCTCTAGTGGTGTCATCAGGGCTTCTGCTCGTGCTACCAAGATTTTCATTGTGGCGACGTTTTCTTACTTGATTTTCAGCATTCTTAACATCGTGCTCAGCGTAACCAACATCATCCCAGAGCCTTTTGGTCTTTACAGCGCCACGATATTCGGAATACCCATCGGAATCATTATCGGTCTACTCGCTGTACTTCTCGCTTCCTACTCTCTCGTTCTCGACTTCACATACATCAAGAACGGAACTGAAAATAGAATTGCCAGTAGGTACGAGTGGCTCGCCGGTTACGGCATCGTAGCCTCGGTAATCTGGATCTACTTGGAGTTCCTACGCATCTTTGCCCTGTCGCGGAACTAATTCAGAGTTAGACCTGCCACCGGTTCTGGCTAAGTAAATTCCCAGTGCCAACGAACCGCCTGCCGAGAATATAGGCAGAATGTAGGATATGCCGTACATAGTTCCCTGTGTGCTGGCGTACTTAGAGATATTGAAGTTGTGATACGGAATTCCTTGAGCCGAGTAGCTGGTAAGCAGAATTATGGCGATAACTCCGGCGCTAAAAACAGCGAGTAGTCCCGCACCTATCAGCCAAGGCTTTAGTTTCTTTATCGACTCTGGTTTGACTATCTTATTGGAAGTAAGAAAGAGCACAGTAATTGCTCCAACAAGTATTACAGCCCATGAAGCAATGACCAGATAGCTGACATGATCGACAGCGAAAGCGCCCTCGCCGTATTCACGAAAACTCCTTGTCTCATCACTACTAGAGCGCCCTCGAAGTGGTTCTCCTTTGACGAAAGAGGCTATGTTTATATAGAGGAAGAAAAGACTGGCTAACAACGCTCCGGGGATGCCCCAAAAAGCCAGCCTCTTGTTTACAACCGTATCATTTCGGGAGCGCCTTCTTTTTACCATGCGGGTATCATACGTCGCTGAGAAACCAATATCGACCTAAGTGTTGTTTGACACCTAGCATTTTCTGGTGTATGTTTGGTTTATGAAAACCACTGACTTCACTATCGTACTCGGCTCTGATGACCACGAGGTACTTGACGATGCCGTAAAGCGCGTCCTCACTCTCGATGACGGCGCACAGACGAAGCTGACTGTCACCCCGATTGCTGCTATCAAGAGCGATGGCGAAGCTCGTCGTATCCAGCAGCGTCGTATCCGCATCACCAGCACCGATGACAACATTCTCGCGCGCACGCAGCGTATCGATTTCCAGAGGGGCGTAATCGTAACCGCCCAGAGCGGTAAGTAACCATTATGACCAACTCAGCATTCGGAATCAAAGAGCCTGCCGCACAGAAAGATTCCGCACTCAACAGCGAAATCATTGAGCTTGTGTATGGCAACCCCTCTGCCATCAAGAGCTTCGTGTTCGAGAGTGAGGTTGCTCGACAGCGCCTTGCGGGTAATGATGTTGTCATCCTTGATCCCAAAACGGGTGAGTCCACGAGACTACCCGGTAGGAAGAATGGCTGATTATCTAGAGGTCATGCTGGGAGATAACCCACAGCAGACTTGGATCGACCTCGCTATTGCTCGTGCCCACCTCAAGGGTAAGGACGTAGCTGTTATCAATCCGGTTACCGGAGAGACAGAAATTCACCGTGCTCCGAAGACGAACGAGGACTAGTTCGCTAGCAGGCGTACTTCGTTGATAGCGCTGTTGATATCCTTCACGAAAACATCGTGAAAATCTAGCCTGTCGCTGTTCTGGATCTGTGTTGAGTCGTAGTCCGGTGATGCTTCCCAGAGGTGCTCATTGACAACAGTACGCATTTCTTCTGGGGTTAACTCACGACCCAAGGAGTCCTTGGCGACTTCGTTGAGCATGTAGGTTATCTCACCTGTTCCTACCTCGTGGAAGTCAAGGCGATCACTCTCACGAACCATGAGAGTATCGATGCCGAGGTGTTCATCAGCATAGTGCTCATTGGTGTGCTTGTTGCGACGCGGAGGCTTAGCTGCCGACTTAGGCACCGAACGCACAGCACTAGCCTTTGGCGGCTTTACCATCCTTGTGTAAGGGTTGCCGTTTACGTCCGTGCCGCTCTGAGGTACGAGATTTGATGCCATGTGTATATCTCCTTGGTACAAGAATACCGCCAAGTTACGACACGCCGAATACGATTTGCATTTTGGTTTTAGGTCATGCTATAGTCGATACATAACAGAACATGCCTTCGTAGTTCATTGGCAGAACAGCGGCTTCTAACTCCGCGTGTATGTGGGTTCAAATCCCATCGAGGGCACTGTGAGATACACTCTCACTAGGCGAAAACGCCACCAACAGAAAGAATAAGAAAATGACGTAGGTACAGAACACAGTAATCCCCGCTCCCGTCGTGGAGCCTGCATCAAACGAACACAAGGATAAGCTGTATCTGGTTACACACCAGCAGTTGTCCAGCGGTTACCAAACTGCTCAAATCGCACACGTTGTCGCGGAGTTCACTCTGAACAACCCCGACGTGGCGAAGACATGGCACAGCCTGTCAAACTCACTCATTGTTCTTGAAGCCAAGAACGCCGAAGAGTTGAGTGTCCTCCAAGCCGAAGCTAAGTCACGCGGCATTGGGGTCACGGAGTTCCGTGAGCCTGACCTCGGTGATGAGATTACCGCTCTGGCGTTCAGCCCTTCCGATGACACCCGGAAGCTTCTCTCCAACCTTCGTTGCGCTGGTCGTAACGTGAACGAGGTAGAGCAGGCTGCACTGAGGGAGCGTGAGGCTCGTATCCGCGAGATGTCCTTCGCCATGATGGATACCGACCAGACCAAGGGGCAGAATGTTCTCCAGCACGGTCGTTCCGTGCGTGAGCACTATTTCACGCTTCTTGACCACCTGAACGGCGAGCTGGATCTCAACGAGGCATCTAACTGGCGACTCCCCGCGTGGATTGACCAGTACAAAGAGCAGATTCTCGCCGCGCTTCCGAGCCGCTATGTCATGGATAGGTACCTCACCCTCCACGATTGCGGTAAGCCCCGCGTGAAGGAGACTGACGAGGAAGGTAGGGTTCACTTCCCCGGACACGCTGATGCCTCTGCTGCGACCTACCTCGAAGTTTTCGGGGAGGATGCTGATGAGACTGTGGCATACCTGATTCAGCACGATATGGATATCCACATGATCAAGGCTGATGAGATTCCTGAGTTCATCAAGCGCCCCACCGCTCTCGCTCACTTGCTCGCCGGTCTTTCCGAGGTTACGAGCAACGCGGCTATGTTCGGCGGTATCGATTCGGATGGTTTCAAGATGAAGTACAAGCGTCTTGACCAGCGAGGCAAGGCAATCGTTAAGGCTATGTTCGAGACGGAGGGCAGGTAATGGATAATCTTCTGGAATCCATGAAGTCGCTGGTCGGCTATGACCCCAACATGGAAGAATTCGTAGTTGCGCTTCTTAACAAGGCTCGCTCTGAGGGATGGAACAGCCGAGACGAGGAGGAAGGCACCAGATACGAGATCGGGTACTGGGGCGACCGCGATGATGAAACGGAACTAGCGGAAGGAGAATCGTGGGACGACCAAGTGTGGCACAAATCCCGAGATGCGCATAGCGCTAGTGATGCCTCCCACACCGCCTATCGCTGGGGCTGCGAATGGCGAGCTATTCGCCATAACCCTTTCGCTAGCGAAACCTAAGTGATATAGTTAATTATCACGGCTGACCGTCACCTTCGATTGAAGGGGCGGTCAGTTTTCTTTAACAATTGACTTACTCAAAGATCGCATGATATCGTTGTTCACGTAAGCACAACCAATTGAACTTGTAATCCGACCAAAGGAAAATCATGCGCAGCATCACCCTCTACGACCATTTATAGGTGTCGTAACTGAGCAGCACAGGGCTGCACTGCATTACGACCCGGAATGGGTCAGAAGAAATGTCGAGAACAGACAAGGATCGTCCGTACTGGGTGCGCGCGAACGACGAGGGAAACCTCACCGATCACGACCACTTGAAGTGCGGCAAAGAGGTATACAAGCGCGTCTACATCTTGGATGAGAACGGCGATTACGTCTACGAGCGCCGCACCATCAAGCGCATCGAGTTCAACTACACTCGTGCTTGGTACGATGGTGTCAGCTACCAGACCGCCATCGAGGGATACACCAAACCCGAGGGTGTGTACCGTAGCCGGTGGGCATCCGTCGAGAACTACACCATCGATGACATGCGCACCAACAACCCCCAGTACGGCTACCTCTGGCGCGAGCGCGAGGTGGATCTGGGGATGTTCGCCAAGTACAAGCTGGTGGTCGATTACGTCTACCGCGATGAATGCACCGAGGGCGAAAAGATCAGCAAGAGGAACAGCGATTACCGTCGCATCGACCTACCCTGCACGCCCTCGTTGAACGCTGAATACTCCCGCTACCACGAGCGGGTCACCAAGGATGACCGCGCGCTCTACAACGGCGAGCAGCGCTCTTCCAGCCGTGACGAACTCCGCAGCTACGTTAAGGAGTGGAACAGCGGCGAGGAAGTGGAGGAAGACATCAGACTCACGCACCAGCACCGTCACAACATGGGTTGGTGGAGCTAACAGCGACAGGGCGCGTCACATACTTGGCGACGCGCCCTGTTAGGTTGTCTTCTGCTGCTTGACATAGGCTTTGATGAGAGGGAGTAGATCCCTCTGACCCCACATGAGGATTCTCCGTGCTTTTGCGAAGGTGAACCATCTAGCTGTCGCTATCTCGGGGTAGCTGATAATCGTACCGCTACCAGCGGGGAATTCCACCTCTAGAATGTTGGAGCCTCTGAACTTCAGCCCCTTGATTCCTGTTACATCAGCGATGAACGTGGTGATGATCTTGTTGTGAGGTGTGTCGAAATCACACAGCAGGTGATACTTGACATCTGGCGCGACGTTCCCAGTCTCTTCGAAGAACTCTCGCTTGGCTGTTTCGAGCGGAGATTCATCTGCCTCTGGACGACCTTTGGGGATTCCCCAGATTTTCGTCCTCAGAGAGTTCCAGTATCGAATTCCGTTAGCCTTGCAGAGAAAAATCTCTGTCTTCCCAGCTTTGTTGGTTCGGTACAGGACAATCCCATACGAATGCCTTTTGGTAGCCATCTGTATAGCTTGGCACAGAATCTACGCATAGCGCAATAGTTAGTGGAAGCTATCTCCGCACGCACAGGTGCCAGCGGCATTGGGGTTGTCGATTGTGAAACCCTGCTTCTCTAGTGAATCAGCAAAGTCAATGACAGCCCCGTCAAGATAGG
>Ga0247808_10000150_pt1 | contig 44225 bp, 39 predicted proteins | sample UWRJL089202R1_FD_179914 | JGI IMG/M metagenome (GOLD analysis project Ga0247808, IMG submission 179914) | Plant litter microbial communities from Arlington Agricultural Research Station in Wisconsin, United States - UWRJ-L089-202R-1 | ecosystem: Environmental > Terrestrial > Plant litter >...
GATCCCAATAATGCACATACACATGCGAACTATGGATGGAACCTTTTAGAAAAAGGTGATCATACCAAAGCTTTGAAACATTTTTCAGAAGCACTGAAAAATAACCCGAACATGGAGTACGCTCAAATTGGTCTGGCCGAAGCGATAAAAGCTCGTTACATCGCCTACCGCTGGTTCCTGAAATATTCTTTCTGGATCAGCAACCTGACGGCCAAATACCAATGGGTAGTCTTCATAGGTTTCTTTATTGGATTTAGAGCCTTACGCGAGGTGGCGAAAAAAAGTCCGTCACTAGAGCCTTACCTGACACCGGTGATCATCATCATTGCTTTGATCGCGTTTTCAACCTGGGTCATTACACCGATTAGCAATTTGTTCTTGCGTTTCAATAAATACGGTAAACACCTGCTTTCTAAAAAAGAAATATTAAGTTCTAATTTCGTTGGCATCGCCGCCTTTATTTTCCTTGCTGCAACTGCCGGTTATTTTATTACTCAATATGGTCAATTGCTCCCTGTTGCCGTTTTTGGATTGACGATGATGATTCCTTTAAGCGCGATGTTTGCAGAAACAAAATACAAACACGTTTTAGTGCTCTACACCGTTGCTCTGGCTATCGTTGGCAGCCTGGCTATATACGACGTATTTACGAAACATCAGGCCATGGGAACCGCAGCTACGATTTATATCATTGGTATTTTTGCTTTCCAGTGGGTAGCCAATTTTATGGTGATCAAAGAAAGCAACACCTAAATGAGTAAGGAGGAACGAGCCAATAGATCATACCTCGTTCTTCGCCGCTATTAAATTATGTCTTCTACCCTACCAAAAGATATCGCTTCCTTTCTAAAAGGTAAACCACCTTTGTCTGTAGAGTTATTTCTTCAGTTTTACAACTATTACGTTTCCATCGGAGCCGGCTATATAGAAACGACAAAGACAACAGTCGCGTTCGGAGAAAAAAGATATTGTTACATTTACCAGTTTAGCAAAACGTTCATCAGCGGTGTACTGCGCATGTCAGAACTACACGAAGATCCTGACTTGTTTTTCAAAACAAGACAAGTAAGCCGTACAACTTATGTACATCACTTTCGCTTGTATGAAAAATCGGATTTGAATGCTGCATTGAAAAAATACATGCAACTGGCGCTTAAATAACGAATGATATGAAAACAAAATACATCATCAGCATTTTCATTATAGGCTGCATCATCATGCTAGTAGGCAGTATGTTTAAAATCATGCATTGGCCATATGCGAGCCAGTTGATTATTACAGGAACAGCCCTACAAGTTCTGGGTGCCCTGCTGACCATAGGTAAAATATTTACCAGCGACAAATTCAAGGATTTTCTAAATAGTTGATTCGCCCTTACTTTTCTTTCCTGTTAAAAAAAACTTATATTGATAGGCATGAGAGCGTTTTTTATTCTTCTCCTATTTATAGCTGTCTATCAAATCCAAGCGCAAACTGTTCATTGCTCCAAATCTTCTGCTTTTTTGAATAAAAGACAGTTGCGGACAACTGTTACACCGGAAGTATTGCAATTGCTGGATCAATACGATGTTCACTATTATAAACTGGATATTGCAGCAGAGCGCACAACTACCGCTCTTTCCGGACATACCACCCTTCAGGCAAAGGTAGTCAATGGGCCGATGTCCTTTTTTGTATTTGAATTGGGTAACGAGATGACGATTGATTCCCTTCGTTTCAATGGAGTTTTGTCATCGTTCACGCGCACCGATTCTTTTGTAACGGTAACCCTATCAGCTTCTTTGATGAATGGATCTGCGATAAAAGCCGATGTCTATTACTCCGGTACACCCCTTGGAGGTGTAGGAAACGATGTGGAACCATTTGGCAACGAACGCATCACCTGGACCTTAAGTGAACCGTTTAATGCGTACCACTGGTTTGCCGTAAAACAAATTTTAACAGACAAAGCAGATTCCATAGAAGTTTGGATCACGACATCGGATGAAAACAAAGCCGGATCCAATGGTTTGCTGCAACAGACCACGCCATTACCAGGAAATAAAACCCGCTACGAATGGAAATCCAATTATCCTATAGCCTATTATTTGATCTCGTTTACAGTAGGAAAATTTATTGATTACACTTTATATGCCCATCCAACAGGTACGCCGCAGGCAGTCCCCATCATCAACTACATTTATGCAGATCCTGCAGCGCTGCCTTATTTTAAAACTGAACTCGACAAGACACCTGATATGATCGAAACCTACTCGGATCTATTTGGATTGTATCCTTTTCATGAAGAAAAATACGGGCATTGCACAGCGCCTATTGGCGGGGGAATGGAACATCAAACCATGACTACAGTCAATGATTTTTTTACCGGCCTGACCGCTCATGAATTGGCTCATCAATGGTTCGGCGATCACGTGACTTGCGCCAGCTGGAAAGACATCTGGCTCAATGAAGGCTTTGCCTCTTACAGTGAATACCTCTATCATCAAACAGACCTCACCTCCAACGCCCAGGACTGGCTTGACCAAGCACATCAGGAAGCCACATCCTCACCGACAGGGAGCGTATATGTAGACGACACCACCAATGCCGGTCGTATCTTTGACAGCCGGCTTACTTATAAAAAAGGAGGACTCCTATTGCACATGCTTCGTTTTGAAATCGGGGATGATGCACTATTTTTTCAAGGCCTGAAAAACTATCAGCAGGCCTACAGTTACCGCACGGCTACGGCATCAGATTTTAAAACCATCATGGAAAACGTCAGCGGTAAAAATCTCACTACCTTCTTCAATCAATGGTATTACGGCTCAGGCTATCCTATACTTTCAGCAACATGGAATCATTCCACAGGAAATAATTTTTACCTGCGACTCACTCAGACCGGATCTGATCCGTTAACACCTGTGTATATTACTTCCTTACAAATCTCTTTGCAGCGCTCTGCTGCTCCAGACACGCTGATCCTTGTTTCCTTCAATCAATCCACCAAGGAACTAGTGATCCCCTCTGTACAAGGAACGGTAACAGGTATCACCTTAGACCCTGATCAATGGCTTGTTCATAAAGTAGATCAAATTGTCTACGACCCTTTATTGATCATTGCTTCAACTCGTCCACAGGAAGCAAGTCGAATCATGCTATACCCCAATCCTGCAGCTGCAGAAATTCAACTCAGCATACCGGAGAATTATAAAGACACCGCAAAACTTTATGATGCCAGAGGTCTGGAATTACAAAGCATTGCACTCGATGGGCAAACAGTTGTATTGGAAACAGACCAGCTTAGTCCGGGGCTTTATCTGATTGTTTTACAGGAAGGAAAACGGACGATCTCTTTTATAAAAAAATAAGTATGCTTAAAGCATTGGATCTTTACTACGAGAAACAAGAGGAGCCTGCTAAAGTATGTCTGTTAGCCTTAAGACATTGTATCCTTCATTTTGATACTTCGTTGACAGAAGCCTTAAAATACGGGATGCCTTTTTTTCTATGCCACGGAAAAATGTTTTGCTACCTCTGGACCGATAAAAAAACTAAACAACCTTATATCGGCATCGTAGACGGAAATAAAATCGAACATCCTCTATTGGTGCAGGATAAAAGGGAACGCATGAAAGTGTTTTATATCGATCCGTCTAAAGACTTACCGATTAAAACAATTCATCAGATTTTGAAACTTGCGTTGAAAGTTCGAAAAATATAAATTATTTCCCCAATGCATTCAACTGATCCAAATGTTCCTGTATCAACGGCAGGTACTTCACCGCAAAGGCTCTGATCTCATCGTCTTTCAGATGCAAAGCGTTGGTGAACAAACGAATATCGCGTTCGTGATCAATGCGCATCATTTTTATAAATTTGTCGTCAAAATCAGTTCCTTTCTTTTCTAACAAATCTTTTAACCCATCTTTCTTTTCGTCACTGATTGCAATGGGAAGTTGTATTTTCTTATGCACTGCCAATGTTTTCATGATCGTGTATAAACGATTCTGATCCTTCACCATAAGTTTTCCATAAGATCTGATTTCCGGAGTTGTACCTTTTGATTTGGCCGCTTCTCCCTCTTTGATACCCATCAAACGCCCATCGGCAATTTTGACCAGAAACTCTGCTGATTCTTCATCGAGTACGTGTGCTTTTGCACGCTGTTCGTTTTCAAGATCTGCTTTGCTGACGCTGTCTTGCTGGTTGCTGCATGCACCTAACACACAGCATAAGCTTAAAATATAAAGAAGGGACTTGTTCATAAGATTTGATTTGATAATAAAAAAAGGCATCCACCAATTGGTAGATGCCTTTTCCATGTGCTGATTAAAATTATTGTTTATCCATTTCTTTTGCGTCGCTGTTTTCTTCCGCTTTAGCACCTGGTCTGTTTGCCGCTTTGATAGCAACAAATCTTACTTTTTGTTTAGCAATAGCCATGTTGTCTTTAGTAGCCAATTCTTTTTCTACTTCATTTTTTCTAGTATCCAACGCTTCGTACAATACTTTGATTTCGTCCCAATCTTCTCTAGAGTAGTTGTCTTTGTTTGCATCAACCACGTTTACAAAGTTTTCGTACACGCCACGGATGTTTTTAGCATCTACCCATGCAAAGCTGATGTCTGCACCGATTTTGCCTTCACCGAACAAAGCATCTCTGAATGCTTTTTTCTTAGCGTAAACTTCTTCGTCTTTTTTCTTTTGGTATTCTTCTGTGTATTTAGCTTTGTAAGCTTCAAAATCAGATTTAGCTTCTTGTACTTTTTTCTTTTCTTCTTCGTCATTTGCTGCAGCGGCTTCAGCTTTTACTGCTTTCGTTTGGTAGCCAGCTTCAACATTTGCCCAATAGGTATCAGAATATTCAGCATCTGCTTTTTTAACTGAATCTACATAATCACGTAATTCTTTACGAGTTACTGTTGCTTCGTCATTTTTTTTCTCACAAGCTACAAAACTGATCATCGCAGCGCAGCTCAACATCAAAACTATTTTTTTCATTTTGTTTAGTCGGTTATGTTAAAAATTTTTAAAGGTTAATCCATTCAAGTCAATTGTTAAGCCAGAAAATTCCTTCTTCGGAAAAGCCTTAATTTATGAGCCTCTTCAAAACAGCAGTAATTATATTCAACAAAACGCCCCGATTATCTTTAAAAATCGGGGCGTTTTTTTCACAAATTACCCGTCCTATTGTCCGTTTTTATTCCCAATTGGGATTTAAGACCACGTATATAATTGTCTTAACAATTAATCTAACCACACTTTAGTCCTGGAAACATCCCCTTTATTCGTCTCTATTTCCAAAATGTACAAACCAGGAGCAATGCCTTTGCGCTGAATGGAATAAATACCAGATGCTTTATGGACTTCTAGTTCCACACTGTACACACCACTTGTACTTCTTAAATAAACGCGATTGATTTCATCCGATGGATTATTTAAAGCGATCTGGGCCTCATCCTTAATGGGATTAGGATAGACCTGGAATCCATTCACAGCTGCTAATTCTGCTTCTTCTATAGTTTGCAATGAATCGGCTTTCTTTTGCAATTGATCTGTACAGCGTGTACTTCTTAGATTGAATTCTACGCGTGCAGCAAGCATGGCTGGAATGGAGGCGTAGGAATGTGCAAGCTTACCAAACAATCCGATATCTCTTCCTTGAATTTTAGCTTTGTCCCAAAATCTCCACCAGGGTACTCTGTTACGCTGTGCGTCTATGGCTTTTATGGACTGACGGTAATCTACCTGCTCATCTCCTGTGGTATAGAAATAATAAGTCAGGTAAGAATTATCCCAATCGTAATTATTACTTTCTTTCAAGCAAGAACGGAAAGGATGATTCGGATTGTGCTGCAAATGGTTTAAGAATTCAGGCTGAAGCATATCTGTCCATGGCGTAGGGATCCATTCTACATTGCCCGTCTGTCCAAGGATTTCGCTCGTGTATAAATCGCTGTACTCTGGTTTGATGATCTGATGAATGTCAGAATAAATGGTACCTCTTGTATATTGACAGGAAGCAATAGCATACAAACCATATTGAGGAGTAGAGTATGCAGGATTGGTGAACATGTAGTTAAATTCCAAATCATACAAATCATACGGACCTGATCCAGGTGCAGCCATTACGACATTGAACTCTGATCTATTATGGTCATTGATTTCCTTTAAGGTAGCCATCGTTGCATGTCCGCCTTGAGAATAGCCGGTTAAAAAAACTTCGCCATTTAATTGAAAGTTCAAAGCGGTCGATAAGTGTCGCGCAGCTCTCACGTTATCCAATGTAGCAGCGGCTTCTGTTCTGGCATCTACAAAAGGATGAAAGCCTTCGCCATCACCCAATCCTTGATAATCCGGAGCAACTGTCAAATAACCGGAACCTGAAAACAATAAAGGATACATAAATTCTATTCCTTCCCCTGCCCCGCTCAAATAGGATGGGACTTCCTGTCTTTTAAAAACTGTACCGTGATTGTAAGTAGCAATAGGCAAACGACAATTCATTTGCGGCACCAATACCGCACCAGTAGCTACAATCAATTGGCCGTTAAAATTAGGTGTATAATAATAGACACGGTATACCTTAACCGCAACGTTTAACTCGCCAATCACATTTAGAAGAGAAGAAGACACCGGTATTGGAAGCGAAGTGGCTTCTTCCAGAACATGCGTGACAATTTCTGCTCCCTTGTTTCTCAATTCTTCCACCGACCAATCGGCAATGAGTTCATAAGATTTTACATCTCCCCTTTGCTGTGCCTGTGCAAGAGAAACAGTGAAGAGCATACCTATAAAGTAGTATAAGATTTTTTTCATAGCTTGATTTTTTTAAAATTCCCCAATGGTACACATTAAAACCAATCACCAAGCCAAATCCATTACCTTCTCAAAACCACGTGAATCCATGATTTTGGAAGAATTAAAAATTACAATCTCTTATTCGCTCTACAAGCAGATCAATATGAGGGGTACATTTTACACAAAAAAAGGCACCGCTAAACTAGCGATGCCTTGTGAAAGCAAAAAAACAGAGTTTAGCAGTATTAATAAATTCCTTTGTAAGGATTGTAAACGTAATTCAAATCAATGCTTCCAAAGTTTTTAAAATAGATATTCGCTAAGCGCGCAGGATCTGTTGCCAATTCTCCCACCCCCGGAAGATCGTCTCCATCGTCCCAGCCCCAGGGTGTATTGGCTCCGCCAGAACCAACGGTGCGTAAGAAAGAGCGCCCGCTTTCTTTAAACGACTGTGCATCGAAACGTCTTTCCCACATACCACCGGTTTCAAAAATATCCACGAGTCTGTATTTCACATCCAGGTCATAATTATTAACGGGCATTTCAGCAACATCAAGTGTAGGAAGATATTTCAAACCATCACCATTGATCTTGGCATAAGGCCATGCCTTGAGTGCATGTCCCTGGCATTCCTGGGCCGTCATCGGATGCAATTGATTGTTGTAGCTTTCAAACTTCAATTCACCGTCTATTGATTCCTGATTACTTTGCAAAGGGCTTCCTTTGGGAACATAAGAATAGAAATTGGCATGTACTGTCGTGACAATACCTTGTAGTTCTCCATAACCATCATTGGCTGCACTTTTCTTGACTACAGTCAGCAAACCTTCCAAATCATTTTCGTGGTAATCAATATTGGCCACACAATACTCCGTCCAGTCTCTCGGATGAAAGAAAGAATAAATAATGAAATAATGTGTACCGGTTTCCACTACCGAATAATAACTATGGCCTTTGGGAGCAAAGCCCTTATTCGGTTCAATGTTGTTCCAATTATTCGATGTGATCCATTCATTGTCAAAATTGACATTGGTGATATAATCTCCTCTTCCTGACATAGAGCCACAGCCTGTAACATCCACATCCTGATAATGCACAGGAGCCCAACGCAAAGCTAATTGCTGGTAATAAGAATTGCTCATGCGAACAGACTTCTTGTCTGTGTCCGGTTTTACATTTTCAGTATCGTTTCTTTTACAAGCACTGTTCAAAAGCAGGACAATCAAAAAGCTCGTCATAAAAATTGCGAAGGTATTTTTCTTCCTCATAGCTATGGGTTTAAAATTTACCAAAAATATAAGTAGTGTATCATGCGGGCGTTAACCCAAAAAGAACAAACCTCAATAAAAAAAAAGCATGGGATGGAAAAAACTAACGTTCGGGAAATATTAACTTATAAAAAACAGGTAAACCTATCCTAGCTCTAACTTACAGTTAGTGAATCTCTTTTAGGGAAGGATTCCGTTTGGGGGTATCAATTCCCGGAGTTATATTAAGCCAGTATTGCGATTTCGTAAATTTCATTCTTTATAGACAAATAATAAAAGTCATTCCTTAACATTCACATGATCTACCTTCAGCACTATTTACCCATCATCATTAGCTCTGCCTCGGTATACCTTTTCATTATACTTGCCATCCGTTTGTTCGGTAAAAGAGAGTTTGCTCAATTATCCATTATAGACCTGGTCTTTGTTTTACTGATCAGTAACGCCGTTCAAAATGCTATGGTAGGTCCCGATACAACATTAGCAGGTGGATTAGTCGCAGCCTCTACATTATTCCTTGTAAACTTTATCCTCAAAGCGCTGACCTATCGCTTTCCTTTCTTTCAAACGTTCATTACCGGACAATCCATTGTGTTGGTATATAAAGGAGAAGTCAATGAAGAAAACTTAAGAAAAGCACACCTCTCCATCAATGAATTAATAGAATCGATTCACGAGCACGGCAGCAGTTCGGTGAAGGACGTAGATCTCGCCGTATTGGAAACAGATGGGAACATTAGTGTTATTTCAGATGACTTTAAGAAACGAAGTATCAAGCCCCGTAAACGCAGGAAAAAACTAATGGCGTAAAATACAAAGTAGCGAAACAGAGCACCAATAAAAAAACACTCCTTTTACAATGTCTTCTATTACTTTATACTATACTGTTCATCAGCCTTTCGATCGTATTTATCTATCTCTACTCGATTTCAAACAATTCGGTCAATTGCATCCTTATATGAAATCAGTTGAAATAGTGAATCAGTCAGAACATGCTATAGAATACTTCGTACACGAAAAATTAAAACTATGGGGATTTATTCCGATCGCTCCCTGCTATAAAGCCACAATAACTGAAGTAGAAAAAAATAAGCATATCCGTTATTGGTCTGAAGTACAGAAAGGATTATTTCTAACAATAGATTTCACTTTTAAAACCGATGCAGAGAATACTTCAACGGAAGTATATGAACAAATCGCTCTAAAAGGAACACCATGGGTGCACACTATTTTCCTTTCTATACTTAAAAAATCACACCGGCATATATTCAAAGTGCTTCAGAAATAATCTACACACATTTTATCTTGAAATCATACCACACATTTTAACAAGGTAAATAGATGTCATTCAAGCCATACTAAAAGATGTGCGAACACCCAATGAAATGTTAACATAAAACAGGTGTAAAAATCAGAGATCCTTTTTATCTTTCGTCAAGAAAAATTTCTGATCCATACGCCAGACCTATGATATCCAGTAGCAGAACGCCGTTTCTCAATAAGAGTGTCAGACTTGCCAGAGTCATCTCCATTGCATTGAAAAAAACTAAAAACAACACCACATTGCTTCCCGCCTTTTTGTTTTCAAAAAACTAAATCATTTATGGACTTATCTTAGTCTATCTAAAAACTTTCTAAGTTTCTCTCTGCTTTTACTTTTTCCAATTTCCGTTAACTCATTAATCTATACCGTTGACTAAAAATAGTTAGGCTTACCTTTCATGCCGTTCTATATTCGGTACAACAAAATGAAACACAAAGAGATAATTCTATAAAAGATGTTGAGAGTTATCGTCCGCTTTTTTGTATTCATTTTGGAGCTAAACTTTTTTTCAACCAATAAACCCAACAATTATGTTAAAATTTAGACAATTATTCATGCTTGCCTCTTTGGCAGTAGGATTGTCTTCTGCAGCGGTAGCAGAAACAATCTTTGTAACAAACACCAACGATAGCGGAGCCGGATCTTTGCGTCAGGCGATCAACGATGCCAATGCAAACGCTTCGTTAACAACCATCCTGATCAACATTCCGGGAGCATTAGGAGCTGATCGTATCATCAATGTTCCTACAGCTCTTCCTGCTTTCACAGCTCCGGTAGAATTGAGAATCGACGGAGGCCAAACAGGTAAAGCGGTATTGAAAGCGCCGATCATCAGCGGTCCTGGTGCTGCTACTACCGGTCTTACTTTTAGTGCCGGTTCTGCCAACTCTAAAGTGGAATTCATTTCCTTCAGAGATTTTGTATTCAGCATTGTATTGAATACCGGTGTCATCACGATCAACAACAACCGTTTTGAAAACAATCAAGGAGGTATTGATATTCGTCCTTTAGCAAGCGGTGGCAATACGATCAAAGGAAACGTATTCACTACCACAAACACAGGCGCTTCTGCTTTTGCTGGTGTGAGTGCAGGAAATACCATCCAGGGTAACAGTTTCACCGGTGAAGGCATCAACCTGAGTGGCGGTGGAAATACCATCGGAGGTCCGGGTAATGCAGATCCCAATACATTTACCAATACTCCCGGTGCATCGATTAATTTAGAAAACGGAAGCGGTGCCATCATTCAGCACAATACCATCAATGGTAGCAAAGGCGCGGGTATCACTGTAACAGGTATTGATATTTCTATCTTGTCTAACAATTTATCAAACAATGTAGGTTGGGATATTACAGTAGGCGGTAACGGTCACTCTCACAAAATAGGTTACAATCAAATCACCGGTGACAATGGTATCTTCAATGGTATTCTTTTGACAAGCGGTTCTTCTTACACTGTTTACAACAATACCGTAAGCGGCGGAAGCATCGAATTACAAGATCTTTCATCGAACTCCTGGTACGGTCCTCTGGCGGTAACAAACAACGTGATCGTAAATGATCCTCAAGGGGTAAGTGCACATGGAGCGCTTTCTTTAACCAATACAACCAATGCCAGAATCAGTGGCAATGAAATTCATCACAATGCTTCTAACGGAATCTACCTGTACAACTCTAACTATAACATCATCCTCTCTAACTCTATCTATGAAAATTTCAGAGCAGGTGTAAATGTTGGTACAAGCTTGTACAATAAAATTTCGAGAAATGTGATCCAATACAATCACGCAGATGTATACGGAGGAAGAACAGGGATTGCATTGACTGCAAAAGCAGCGCCTGTCATTACTTCGGCAAAACGTGTAGGTAGTAATTTTGTCCTTACAGGTTCCGGTACTGTAGCTAACGATACGTTAGAATTCTTTTTAAGCGACAGAGCATCAAGAAATGCTACACTTGTACAAAATGCATTGTCATTCCAAGGAGCTATAAAGGCAACAGGTACGACCTGGACAGCGACACTTTCTGCGGCAAACTACAACAGCGCTGAAATCTATTTCATTGCTACAGCAACAGATTTGAATGCCACTACTTCTACGTTCTCTAAAGCGGTAGGTGTTGAAATCAATGGCCCTACTGCAGCGACAACCAATCATACATCCACTTACTTTGCGGAATACATTCCCGGAGCGACTTATTCTTGGTGGTCTACTCTACCTTATTCCAGCGTCTCTCAAACAGGCAATCAGGTATCTTTCAATTTCAATCAGGTAGGTACGGGTACAGTATCTGTAGGTTATACAGATCCAACTACTGGTGCATGGAAACAATATAATCTTGCCGTAACTGTATTCGGACCGGCAAGAGAAGGAGCAGCAGATGCTACACCAACTGTACAGTCTTTAGCATATCCTAACCCTTTTGTGTCCACTACTCAGGTAACAGTAGAAGGTACTGAATCCATCAGCCTTCAGTTGTTTGATGACAAAGGTTCTTTGGTATACAGCTCCGAAGGACATGCGCATGGTACAAGTGTAGAATTAGGTAATGACTTGAAAGCAGGTATCTATACCTTGAAAACCATTTCTGGTGGTAATGTAGAAACTACCCGTATTGTTAAAGCACAGTAAATAATTCTTTTTATCAAATGAAAGACCGTCTCCAACCAACAAGGGGGCGGTCTTTCTATTTGTAGCAAACTAAGTTATTGGGCAGATGCATTTTATACAATAACAAATGTGCCCATTGCATAATGCCTTTTGAAATGTTAAATTGAGTCCTATGCTAAGACTCATACTCGAAAAAATTCACTTCAGCTTTCCCCTTCATAATCCGGTACTGATCTTTTCCCTGGTGCTGTTCATTATTCTCTTCGCTCCTATTATACTGAGCAAACTTCGTATACCACACATCATAGGTTTGATATTGGCAGGAGCGGTCATTGGACCGCACGGAGTAAACCTGATGCTGCGTGATTCCAGTATTCAACTCTTTGGTACCGTAGGCTTATTATACATCATGTTTCTGGCTGGTCTGGAAATTGACATGGCCGATTTTAAAAAGAATAAGTACAAAAGTATTTTATTCGGTTTGTTTACGTTCTCCATTCCCATGACCATGGGAACCCTGGTAAGTTATTACTTACTGGATTATAGCATTCTTTCCTCCGTGTTGTTAGCGAGTATGTTCGCCTCGCACACGCTCATCGCCTATCCGATTGTCAGCAAATTTGGTGTCATTAAAAACCGTGCAGTCAATGTCGCTGTGGGCGGAACAATGATTACGGATACATTAACCCTTCTTGTATTGGCGATTGTAGTTGGTATAGTGAAAGAAGGTGTAGGTAAAGAATTCTGGATTACCTTAGGTGTATCGCTCAGTGTCTTTGCCTTCATTGTATTAGTACTCATACCAATTGGAGCTCGTTGGTTTTTCAGACAACAACAAGATTCTGTGTCGGAATACATCTTTGTACTGGGCGTGGTGTTCTTCTCCGCGTTCCTTGCTGAGCTGGCTGGTGTTGAACCCATCATTGGTGCTTTCCTGGCAGGTCTTGCGCTTAATCGATTGATCCCTCATACTTCCGCCTTGATGAATAGAATTGAGTTCGTTGGCAACGCCTTGTTCATTCCGTTTTTTCTCATTGGTGTCGGCATGCTGATTGATTTCAAAATTTTCACCGCAGGAACAGAAGCATTGATCATTGCCGGGGTAATGACCACGCTTGCGGTCATCTCCAAGTTCATTGCTACTTACCTCACTAAAATGTCTTTCCGTTTCACGAAAGATGAATTCTACATGATGTTTGGTTTAAGCAGTGCCCATGCCGCCGCCACACTTGCCGCTGTATTGGTCGGTTACAACATTATACTCGGCACCGATCCAAACGGAGAACCGATACGCTTGCTGAATGAAGATGTACTGAACGGGAGTATTGTTATGATCCTTATCACCTGTACCATCAGTTCTTTTGTGGTCAGCAGAGCCGCCAGAAAAATTGCCGATGCAGAAAAAGAAGCCGAACAAGGCAAAGAGGAATCAAATGAGGTCATCAATAATTTCCTTATTCCGGTTGCAGATGAAGATACCGTACAAGGTATTGTTGACTTCTCTGCTCTATTACATACAAAGAAGAGTATCACTAATTTCTTTGTATTGAATGTTCGTACAGAAGAAGAAGACAATGAAAAAAACGGTTTAAAATTACTCGAGAAAACGCAAAAAGCAGCAGCAGCCATTAATATAGGAATGACGCCTATTTCCCGGTATGATACCAGCATTCCTAATGGTATCATCAATTCTGTAAAGGAAAACAGCATTACCGATATTTTCCTCAGTGTCAGTCCTGCTAAGGATTTCATCAGTCCAAACTTCAACAACATCATAGAACAAGTTGCCGCTAAAACAGACGACACCATTTTCATCTACAAATCAGCACAACCGATCAGTACCATAAAAAAAATAGTCATCGCTATTCCTCCTAAATCAGAATACGAGATTGGTTTTATTAAATACCTTCAACGTCTGCTGGCGCTTAGCAAAGAACTCAATTCGGAGGTTGTCTTTTACACCAATAAAACATCTTGCAGTAAAGTTAAAAAAGTAATCACCAGCAGCGGACATAATTTACCGGTAGATTATCAGTTATTAGAGGACTGGAGTGATTTTCTGATCATTTCAAAAAGTTTATCAAGCAGTGACTTGCTGGTGATCGTGAACGCAAGAAAAAACACTTTGTCTTATAATAAGTTCATGGATAAACTCCATAGACAGCTAGCCAAGTATTTCCCAACCAACAATGTGTTGATTTTATATCCGGAGCAATACAATGCCTCCGAGCTTGAACGCAGAAGACTGGATGGCTCTATCGATGACTTGATCGAAGAAAACCTTAAACGGATTGATACGATTGGGAAATACTTTAAGAAGATCATTACTAGAAAGTAATTCCAATTGTCCTGCCCCTAAATCCCCTGAAGGGGACTTTGCTTTATTATAAACAAGTAGCCCATCGCAGCTATATGCGATGGGCTACTTATTTATAATAGCTCTCATGTGATAGCAAATAAAAAGTCCCCTTCAGGGGATTTAGGGGCAGACAGTTTGAGAAACAGAAAAGAGCAGAGCAGCGTCAGGTCTGAAGACCTGGCAACCAAAACTATTGATTACTATCCACCTTTTTATAATTCCTGAAATTATAAGTAAACGTCACCATATAATACCGTTGCAAGACATTCGTACGGTTGTCTTCGTTGTATACATCGGTAAATGTTCTGCTCACACTATTATTCTGACCAAGAATATCAAACACTGTGAAACGCAATTCTGCGGCGTTATTCTTCAAAAACTTATACCCTAAGCCAGCATTCCAAAGGATGTAATTCTGATTGTATCCAGCTGACAATCCGGCGTTGTACTGGTGATTGGCTTCCGTATTGAATACGATATGCTTGGCCATGATCAAATTCAATTTCACACGTGAACTCTGATTGAAAAATTCAGCATCGGAACTTTTGTTCAGGGTATTCTTTACAAAGTTATAACTGGAGTTTGTAGAAACGGTAAAGTCTATATTGCTGCTGATGTTGCTGCTCACCACCAAACCTGCTCCCAATGAAGGGGAATTGGCATAATTCGTACGCCCATTGATAAGACCAGGCGTTCGGTTATAATTAGCAGACAAGTTCACATTCACATTGGATTTGATAGCCGTAAAAGGACGTCCGTAAGAAACGAAAGAGCGAGCAGAAACATAACCATCGACATTTTCTTTGGTAATGAGCTGCGCTCCTCTGGCCATGTTTACTCCTGCTATTACCGTATCACTATTCGCAATGTAAGTGCTGTTCGCCACATAATCTTTCGTATACGAAACATTGAGTAAGGTGAAAAAGTTAGATGATTTCTCTGAATTTGTAGCCGTATAACGAGCGGATACCGTATGTTGGTATTGCTGCTTCAAGTCTGGATTACCTGTACTCAATTGCAGAGGATTCGTATTGTTCAATACCTTTTGCAACTGGTCTACACTTGGAGCAGTGGTTTGTGTCCGGTAATCCAATCTTATATTTTTTGATTTACTAAAATTAATTCTTAGTCTGGCGGAAGGTAATAAGTTGGAAAAAGATCTTTTCAATGTCGATTGCCTCGGAAAATCCTGATCATTGTCCAGACTTGCGTACTGATAAGCCATGTTCAATCCCAACTGATAGGTCTGTGATTGATAGCGATAGCCCGCCCCACCTGAATGAGTAATGTAATCACTTTTAAAAACGTTGGAAAGCGACGTATCCTGCTGGGTATAGGATGGAGAAGCTTCGTCAAAATTATAGGTTCTTTTATCGCTTTTATTTTGCGTATAATTCAACCCATAATTAAATTCCAAAATACTTTTTTCACTCAATGGTTCTGTATAAGAAACTCTGCCATCTGCAGAATATCCGTTTTTTAATAAATCAGAATGCTGGTTCAACGTGTCTGACAAAGAAGGATTGGTATAAAAACTATTCTGTGCCAGAAAATTATTCACACCGGATGTTTTAGTATAACCTGTATTTAAATTCACAGATAACGTTCTGCCTTTCTTCATAAATTTATGACGATACAATAACATATTAGAAGCGCTCAATGCATACTGATTAGAGTTGTAATCGTTCAATGTACTGTTGGCCAGCAGAGGCCCTCTGTAGGTGGTACCATTCAGGGATCGTTCTCCATCGTTTTGCTGATAAGAAAACTTAGGAACAATCAACAGGGAATTCATGGAATCCATTTTGTAATCAATCCTCGCATTGAAACGATGATTGACATTGACACTATTGGAAATTGTGTGCTCATCGTATGTTTGCACGGAATCGGACGTTTGTACATACCTTCTGTACACATTTTTATCCGTGAAGTTATCCCCTCTGTTAAAGAAATAACTAGCCGTTACATCCAGTTTCTTTCCCCATTTATCAGAATAGTTCAATCCAATCGCATGAGTCTTGGAAACACCACCTTGTGCCCCCACCAAAAAATTATCGCTACCACCGCCTGATCTCCCGCCGCCACCGGAACTACCTCTGCCACCGCTTCCGCCAGCTCCACCGCCGCCGGAAGACCCGCTCACGCCCAACAAATCATCGGCAGAAAAGTTTTGCTCGTTGATGTTGTTGGTTTGTCCAATGAGACTGATTCGTCTGTTGCCGTTGAAAATATTAATGTTCCCGCCCGCTCTGTACACATCGTTATAACCATAGCCTGCATATACTTTCCCAAAATTGCCATCGCGCTTATCTGGCTTGGTAATGATGTTGATGGTCTTCGTTCTGTTGCCGTCGTCAAAACCGGTAAACTGCGACTGATCACTCAGTTGATCAAAGACCTGTACTTTATCAATCACCTCAGCCGGCAAATTTTTTAATACGGTAGAAGGATCATCTCCAAAGAATGGTTTTCCATCTACCAATACCTTTGTGACATTCTCTCCCTGAGCTTGTACCTTTCCATCTACCACTGTTACACCAGGCATTTTGGTAATTAAGTCTTCTGCCGTTGCATCGGGATTGGTTTTAAAGGCATCGGCATTGAATTGTGTGGTATCACCCTTTTGTACAAAAGCTCTGGCCACTGCATTCACGATGACTTCGATCTCCATGTTAGAGGTCATGCTTATGACACCAAGGGATAAAGAGCTATCGCCTACTGTAACAGATCGAATATCATCTATATAACCGACGTATAAAATCTTGAGAATGAAACTTCCTTTCGGAACACTGTTCAAACTAAATTTCCCGTTCAAGTCTGTTGTCGCGGGTTCTGTTACCAGGTTAGAATCGGGCAAACTTAATAAAACCACTGTACCGTCTACCAAGGGATAGCGATCCGCTTTATCTTTAAGGAAGCCGGATATCGTAATTTCCTGTGCATAGCTTGCTGTAGCAATAAAAAATAAACAGGCTACAACAATCCATTTGAATTGAAATAAACGGATTGAAAAGACGAGCTGTGAAACAGTCCTCTTCATTTAAAAACTACTTTTGTTAATGAATTCCTGAAAGCGCTCTTTATAATTGTCCGCCACAGGCATATAAAAATCTCTTATCCTGATTTTACCCCGCTCTACTATTTCTATTTTACTGAGATTAACGATGTAGGAGCGGTGAATACGCATAAAGTCTTGTTCAGGTAATTCCTCTTCGATCGCTTTCATGCTCATCAAGGAAAGTATAGGAGCCGTCTTATCCTGCAAATGTATCTTTACATAATCTTTCAATCCTTCTATGTACAAGATATTGAACAAATCAATTCGAATCAGCTTGTATTCCGATTTTACAAAAAGATAAGCTTGTTTCTCTTCTTTCCCTTCCTTAGCGGGTTCTCCTCTGTCGAACCAAGCTTTCGCTTTATTGGCCGACCTTAAAAATTCTTCATAGTTAAATGGCTTCAATAAATAATCCAACGCATCTACTCTAAACCCTTCCAACGCATATTTTTCAAAGGCTGTAGTAAAAATAATTTTAGGACCATTTTTAAGTGTGCGGGAAAATTCAATACCGGTCATATCCAGCATTTGTATGTCCAGAAAGAGCAAGTCTACAGCTTCCTTTTCCATCAGAGCCATGGCTTCTAAAGGGCTGTGACAACGACCTTTCAACTCCAGAAAAGGAGTTTGGTTTACGTAGCGTTCAATCAAATCGAGCGCCAGCGGCTCATCGTCAACAATCAGGCATTTGATTTTTGTCATAGCTGTACTTCTATAATGGCGTAGTGTATGGCATTTTCAATAGATGTTTCAAAGCGGTAATTTTTTCCCGGCTGCAATTCGATTCTCTTTTTCAAGTTTCCCATTCCTATACCAGAACCACTTCTATCCAGTTCTTCTTTGGGATAATTACTGTTGCGGACACTGAATATTAACAGCCTGTCTGAAACTTCACAGTGGATTTCAATAAATGAATCCTGTGAACTGATGCCATGCTTGAAAGCATTTTCTACCAAAGAGATAAACAGCAAGTGCAATATTTCCACATCTTTGTAATGTTCGGGAAAATCATACGACACCTTTACATGCTTGGGAACCCGCATTTTCATTAATTCAATATAACTTCTTGTGAAGTTCAACTCTTTAGACAACGTAGTTGTTTCCCCTTCTGTTTCATACAGCAAATACCGCATCATCTTACTCAATTGATGCAATGCTTCTTTGGATTGTTCGGGTGAAGCGTCAACCAACGAATAAATATTATTCAATGTATTAAAAAAGAAATGTGGTTGCAATTGGTATTTCAATCCGTTCAATTCTGATTTTAATTGTTCATTCTCCAACTGTTTTTTCTGATCTTCAAAGGCAAACCAGTTTTTTGTCATCTTAATGGATACTGATGCACCAATGGTAAGCACATAAGAAATCAGCACACGGGAATAATTCCAGATGGCTTTATTGGAAAAAGATCCCAATCTGTAATGCGGAGGTCTGTCCACAACCAATACATCACGCGCCGTATCAATGAGCAGGATACCGATAACAAAGAATATCAGATTGAATAGTGTGAAGGCAGCGAAATGCTTAGAAAACCAATAACGATCGATTAATAAATAATAATTGATGTAAAAAACAACAGCGTATAACAGCAAAGGAAGCAATGCCACTCCCATTATAAAATTCAGATTCATGGGTTCTCTTTCACCGCCTGAAATTAAAAAGGGGAAGGTGAAAAAGATGATCCATACCAAAACATGTAAAATGGCCTCTGACTTTTTCCTGTATTTCAATTTACTGAGCATGCTTGTATTCAGATTGATGAGCTATACTATAAAAATGGTCATTCTTGTCTTTTATTAAAAGAACAATAGAAGAAAAGGGGGTATTTATAGACGAATGAGAGTATTTAGAGAGGAGAGATGAGAAATGCGAGATGAGAGTCCTGTTGAGATAGAAGTGAATTTATAAGATTTCATTTCTCATTTCTCATCTCTCATCTCTGCATTTGGTATGACAACGGTAAACTTAGTCCCTTGCCCTTGAATACTATTCACCTGGACCGTTCCGCTCAATTTCTGTATGGCTTGTTTCAAAATATACAATCCCAAACCAGAGCCAATGGACTTATCGTTTACTTTATAAAACATTTCAAAAATCTTGTGTAAATGTGCTTCACTGATGCCCGCACCGTTGTCTTCGAATACAAATACCGCTTCTTTTGCAGTCTGCTGAACAGAGACCTTAAGCCATGAATCCACTCTACTTTCATCCTGGTACTTAATGGCATTTTCAATCAGGTTTTGTAAAATAGAATACAACACTTTATCATCACTTACCAATTTCGAATCGCCTGACACTTCGATGGAAATTTTCAATCTGGTAAAATTTGGCAAATGGTGAAATGTCTCAATGATTTCTTTGATCATCACCTCTACATCAATCTCACTTTTCTGCAATTGAGAAGTCTTCAGCTTAGTAACTGTCAACAAATCTTCCAGGATTATGTCCAGTTTAGTAGATGTCTTCATGATGTGCTGAAAATAAACGGCCACTTCAGGCATGTTTTCAAAATCCACCAATCCCACTTTCGTCAAGCCCATCAACGAACGCAAAGGACCTTTGATATCGTGAGAAGCCTTATAAACAAAGGAGTCCAACTGACTGTTCTTTTCTTCCAGTTCAATCGTACGTTCTTTTACTTTTTCTTCCAGTTGAAGATTGAGCTGATCTTTATACGCTTCCTGTGCTTTCAATTGAATGATTAAATTTTCCTGCACTTCATTTTTCTCCCGGATGATCAAACGCACACGATCACCTAAAGCAATAGAAAGCACCACAAACTGAATCACAACACCCATGTTGAAAGAATAAAAAGCCAGCACGTCATTGATCACTACACCAAAAGCCTCTGCCAACATGATGCAGAAATCAATGAACAGGAAAGTAAATCCAATAATATAATAACGGGATGCTTTATACCCTTCTTTATAACTCAAAAATCCCGCAACATAAGCCAGCAACATCAATGGAAAATCCATGTATAGATTTCGGGTAAACTGACCAGAGACTACAAGACCTATCACAAAAATTAAAGTACGAACAACGATAGCACTCAGAATCAATTTATCGAGTAAAGGATTGTTAAACCGTGTATTCAGAAAAGACCGGGCATACAATAATAAAGTGATGGCAATACAATACAAGCCCAACGGCTCCGCAAAAGCATTCAACATCGGATAGTTGGGCCAAATAAACTGAAAGCCCATTCCATCGCGGGATAACGAATAAAAACCTGTACTCGCAACGTACAGAATATAATAAATGAAAGAATTGTCTCTGTCTCGTACAGAAACCAACATCAATAGGTTATAAATCGCTAATGCCAGAAGAATACCATAGAACACCGATACATAAAAATATTCATGTGTAGTATAAGCCACGTACCGCTGTACGCTGCGGACCAAACCATATAAAAAAATCTCATGCCTGGAGTACAATCGCATGTACACCACGGATTCTTCTGAAGTCAAAGGAGGCAGTTGAAAAACAAAATTGATGTGTTGAAATTTTTTATCTCCAAACACCTGATTGTCGCCTGCACGTATGATCTGAAAAGATCCATCTTTTAATGGAAGATAAAGTACGATATCATCCAGTCTATTGTCGTACAACTCCAGCAACCAGGTATTCTTGCCGGAAGAAATATCTTTCAATCTGAAACGCACCCAAAAGGCTGACTTCGGATCATTGAACTGTTGTCCTGTCATCGAAAAAGAACCAGGATGAGAAGCATACTGACTGACCACTTCTTCAAATGTCATGGTCTTGGTACTGTCTCTGAAAACGTCAACGGTAGAGCCTGCTACAACATATTCCTCACTACGGTCATTCAGCCTTATGAGATCTGAAGCTACAGCATTCGAGGAGAACAATGCCAGGCATAAAAAAACGATATAGGAATAGATACAGTTCAACAGGGAACAACATTAAAAGGATACTAAAGTATACGATTGATGAAGGAGTATGTGCCCTGGCAGCTGCTGTTTTTTAAAACTGAGAAGCCAGTAGCAAATGAATATCCTTATAGGGAATATTAAAGCGCTTACTCAACAAAATATTGGTCAGACAACCTTTATAAGAATACACGCCATTCTTAAAGCCTTTCTTAGCATATATCATTTCTTCCACTCCGCCTACATCTGCAATCTTCAACAAGATCGGTGTGAAGATATTACTCAATGCCGTACTGGCTGTGCGTGCTACCCGGGAAGGAATATTAGGTACACAATAATGAATGACATCGTATTTCCTGTATACGGGATTATCATGCGATGTAAGTGTGGAAGTTTCAAAACATCCACCCTGATCGATGCTGACATCGATGATCACCGAATTGGGTTTCATTTCCGCCACCATTTCTTCTGTAATGATACAGGCACCGTCTTCCGGACGCAGTGACCCGATGACGACATCGGCTTCTTTCAACTCTTTTCTTAACGATACGGTGTTGATGGTAGAGGTATATAACTGCATGCCTAAGTGTTCCTTCAATCTTCGCAGTCTGTACAAATGCTGATCAAAGACTTTTACTTCTGCACCTAATCCGATGGCTGTACGAGCGGTATACTCTGCTACCGTGCCCGCTCCCAGGATAACAACCTGCGTCGGTGGCACTCCTGTCACACCACCTAGAATCACGCCCATTCCATTGTAACTGCTCAGGTATTCTGCGGCAATCAACATGGCTGTGCTTCCTGCTATTTCACTCATCGCTTTTACCACCGGCTTACTGCCTTCGCGGTCTTCGATGAATTCAAAAGCAATGGCGTTGATTCTTTTTTTATTGATGATGTCCAGGTAACCTGAACTCAATTGTGCCATCTGCAAAGCGGAAATCAATGTTTGTCCGCTCTTCATGTATTGAATCTCCTCGCTATCGGGAGGATTCACTTTTAAAATAATGCTGCTTTCAAAAACTTCCTGATGAGAATAAAGGATTCGTGCTCCCGCTTCATTGTATTCTCTATCCAAAAAATTGGCTTTCGTTCCTGCACCCGATTCAATCGATACAATATGTCCATTATTAACAAGCAACGCCGCAGCCTCTGGGGTGAGGCAAACACGCTTCTCGGTTGCATCCAGTTCTTTCGGAATACCTATAGTCAGCTGTGCATTCTTCTGCTTAATCCTCATCAATGATTCCTGAGGATAAAGCGTTTCCGCCATCATAGCAGTAATTCCCTTGTCAATTTTAGTTGTGGGTTTCATGTCTTTTCAATGAAATAATTCTTCGGTGTTCGTCCTCGGCTTCCAGTGTCAGTTCCAGGTAGCTATAAGGCAATATAGATTGGATAATATCAGGCCATTCAATCAGGCAGAGCGCACCAGAATCCAGGTACTCTTCCATACCGATATCCTGTGCTTCCCGCAAAGAGTTCAATCGGTACAAATCAAAATGATAAACGGTATCGCCTGAAGTTAACAGGTATTCATTTACAATAGGGAAAGTAGGACTGGTCACGTTGTCCGTTGTTCCTAAAAAATCACATAGAGTACGCACCAGCGTTGTTTTGCCCGCACCCATTTGTCCAGAAAGCAACCACACAGAAATTCCTTTACCTGCCTGAAACAGTTCCGGAACTACCCTACCCAAATCTTCTACCGAAGCAACCTCCCAGCGTTTTTGCACTGAAGCTTCTAAACCTGTCATTTCTATCGGATCAAAGTATTAAGTTAGTCAAATTAGGCGGGATGTTCAAGAAGCTGATGGTGTTATTTTCTAAAAAGGAGTAGGATGAAATCTTTAAGCTTCTGTGTTAGACCAACGTTCTGGCCCTTAATCCTGTGAAGGGGACTTGTTTTAAAAGCGAGGCCTGAATAACTGTTTCTCCGCTCTGTTTCTGTTTCTTCCTTTGGGCGTTCCGTACGGGCGGTGCGTGTAAATCTATCCTTCATTTCGGGAGAGCTCAGACAATGGCTCAATCCCTAACGCATGACAATAAGAATATTAGCAACAGCCTGAGCTTGGTAGCAATAAGTATTAACGAATATAATTCCTGAACTTATTCCAAAAATCAACATCAAAAACAGTCTCCTGATCCAGCTCTAGCAGTTCCCCTACTTTCCTGCTTTCTGAAAAATCAATTTTAGGAAGATAAGGGAGCTGCATGACCTCTATGAATAATCCTTCAAAGGCCATTTCAAACTCATCATGTGTTAAATAATCATGAATAGTATTTGCCGTGTCGCTGGCTAACTCAGATTGAACAAGGAGCAATACTGATCGAATGTAATTTTCTATATAAGTATACTGTGCTTCTTCCATAAAATAATTCCCCATGACGGGATTAAAGGGGTAATAAAAAAGCCTGTCAGAGACAGGCTCTTGAATGTAAAAGAGTAAAGAAATCATTGCTTCTCCACTCTATTTTTGTTCCTTATTTCTTCGGGACCAAATGCACAAAAGGAATAATAATTTCCTCCATAGAAACTCCCCCATGCTGGAAAGAATTCTTGTACAAATTCACAAAGTGGTTGTAGTTATTGGGATACACGAAGTATGTATTCATCATCGCAAACACATAAGAGGAACTCAATGTTTTGCTCGGCAAGAAAAAACGATTCGGTTTCTTCACAGAAAAAACATCTTTCGATTCTTCATAACTCAGGTTACGACCTTCTTTGTAACGCAGGTTAGAATTAGTCTCTCTGTCTCCTATTACTTTATGTGCTTTATCCACTCGTACCGTACCATGATCTGTGGTAATGACAACCTGAATCCCTTTAGCAGCCAGCATTTTCAGCATGTCTCTTAACGGAGAAAAGTTATACCAACTGGATGTTAAAGAACGGTAAGCGGATTCATCCGGAGCCAGTTCTTTCAACACATCCATATCCGAACGGGCATGCGACAACATATCTACAAAATTATAAACTACTGCATTGAATGGATTTTGTTTGATCAAACCCACCACCTGATCCAACAAGTTTTTGCCTTGTTGCTGATGAATAATTTTATTGTAGGAAAACTTAATGGCTCTTTTGTTACGCTCTAAAAAATTGCGCAGCAATTCTTCTTCGTGTTGATTTCTGCTTCCTTCGTCCTGTTCCCAGATAGCAGGGAATCTCTTTTCAATTTCAGAAGGCATCATGCCTGCAAACAGCGAATTACGGGCATACTCCGTTGTTGTCGGTAAAATAGAATAATAGTGCGATTCCTCGTTCACATAAAAATCTTCTGTAATGAATGGCTCCAGCATTTTCCATTGATCGTAACGAAGGTTATCAATCAGGATGAAGAAAATCGGTTCTTTCTTATCGATCAATGGCAACACTTTAGTGGCCAATAATTGATGCGACAATAGAGGTTTATCACTGCCGGCATCGTTCAGCCAACCTTCGTAATTTTTCTTGATGAATTGTGAAAACAATTGATTGGCCTCTGTCCATTGGGTTTCCAATACTTCACGCATTTCCCTTCCTTCCGTGCCTTGTATTTGCATGTCCCAGTGCACCAACTTCTTGTAGGTCTCTGCCCATTCTGCATGACTCAGGTTATCCGAAAGCTCCATGTTCAGTGTTCTGAATTCCTGCAAATAGCCGGAGTTTGTCTTCTCTGTCATGATGCTTCTGTTCTGCAAAATCTTTTTTACAGAAAGCAAAATCTGATTGGGATTGATCGGCTTGATCAAATAATCGGAAATTTTGGATCCGATGGCTTGTTCCATGATGGCCTCTTCCTCGCTCTTGGTGATCATTACCACAGGCAAAGCCGGACGGTAAGCTTTGATTTGTGTGAGGGCTTCCAGACCACTCATGCCCGGCATGTTTTCATCCAGAAATACCGCGTCAAAAAACTCCGACTTGACTTTGTCCAATGCATCTTTTCCACTCAAAACCGGTACGATGTCTATTCCTTTCGCTTCTAAAAAAATGATGTGAGGTTTCAACAACTCAATCTCATCATCTGCCCATAAAATCTTGTACCTTTGCATATATTATGTGTGTTATAAATCGAAACAGTTTTAACTTTATTGATTGTTATGAATAGCAAAAATTCAAATGACAAATGCCAAATTACAAATAAGCTCCAAAGACCAATGCTTATTTGTTTTTAATTTAAGATTTGAATTTTATTCGGAATTTGAAATTTGGTGCTTGTATTTTGACTAAATAGACAATCATTACCTCCTTAAACAAATAAAGTACCTCTTTAGTACGCATGAGCAAAAAAAAAATTATAAATGATCCTGTCTACGGCTTCATAGAGATCAACAGCGGTCTTATCTTCGATCTGATCGAACACCCCTATTTTCAACGACTACGACGCATCAAGCAACTCGGCCTTACAGACCTTGTTTATCCGGGAGCTTTGCATACACGCTTTCATCATGCTTTGGGTGCGATGCATCTCATGGACCAGGCGCTCTCCAGCATTGCCGCTAAAGGCATTGACATTTCTGACAAGGAAGCTGAAGCCGCCAAAATTGCCATCCTGCTACACGATGTGGGACACAGTCCTTTTTCCCACGCATTGGAACATTCCATCTTGTTCAATGTCAAACACGAGAGCATCTCCGAACTCGTGATGGAAAAACTCAATCAGGAATTTGGAGGCAAGCTTGGTATGGCCATTGAAATGTTTCGCAACACATACTCCAGAAGATTCTTTCACCAGCTGATCTCCAGTCAACTGGACATGGACCGTTTGGATTACCTCAACAGAGACTGCTTCTTTACCGGTGTACATGAAGGCACTATCGGTGCAGAACGCATTATAAAAATGCTGAACGTGGCCAATGATGAACTCGTCATCGATCAAAAAGGCATTTATAGTGTGGAGAACTTTTTGACCGCGCGCCGCCTGATGTACTGGCAGGTATACCTTCACAAGACCACCATCTGCGCAGAAAAAATGACGGTACAAATCATTGATCGCGTACGTCATTTATTGAAAAAGAAAGTGGCTGTTTCTTGTCCTGAATCACTGGCCTATTTCTTAAGTAAAGAGCTTACCATCAGTGATTTTTCTTCTAAAAAATCAGGTTTGACTCATTTCATGAATTTGGATGACCATGACATTTGGTTCAGCATCAAACAATGGATGAATCACCCGGATAAAGTATTGTCTCTGCTGTGCAAAATGCTCGTGACAAGGAAATTATTTAGCATACAATTGTCGAATACCGTGATACCTAAAAAAGAAATGGAGAAGGCCAAAAAGGCGACGATGAAGCAATTAGGCTTAAAAGAGTCTGATTTAAAGTATTTTATCTTATCAGGTACTGTCAGTAACGAAGCTTACATTCACAATAAGCACAAAGAAATAAAGATCCTGACCAAAGATAAAAAACTGGTCAATCTGGTGGGAGCTTCAGATCTGCCAAACATCAAAGCACTGGGGAAAATTGTTAAAAAACATTATTTATGCTTCCCAAAAATTGTATCTTTGTAAGATTGTGTTCTTTAGAACAGGAAAATCACCTTTAAATTAGGTCAAAAAATAATTGAATGGAGTTTTCAGTTGAACAAATAGCCCAACTCATAGGGGGACGCATACAAGGAGACGCGACTACGAAAATCAGCAAATTGGCAAAAATCCAAGAAGGTGATGCGAAGAGTCTGGCTTTTTTATCTAATCCAAAATACGAAAATTACATCTACACAACAGAGGCAGGTGCTGTAATTGTAAAGAATGATTTCGTTGCGAAAAGTGAAGTAAAAGCGACCTTGATTTTTGTAGAGGATCCTTATACTTGTTTCACTGCTCTTTTGGAACAATATCATAAAACAATGCTTTGGAGCCGCGCAGGTGTTGAAGAGCCTTGTTACATGGGCAAGAATTCTTCTATCGGTGAAAACCATTACAGAGCGGCATTCTCCTACATCGGTAGTAATTGTACACTTGGTACGAATGTGAAGATTTTTCCAAATGTTTTTATTGGAGACAATGTAAGCATTGGAAATAATGTCATTATTTATGCGGGTGCAAAGATTTGTGCAGACACAATCATCGGTAATCACGTAACGATACAAGCCGGTGCTGTCATTGGAAGCGACGGTTTTGGATTTGCACCGCAAGCAGACGGTTCTTATAAAAGTATTCCTCAAGTCGGGAATGTTATTCTCGGGAATCATGTTGACATCGGTGCGAACACTGTTGTTGACCGTGCTACTATGGGTTCTACCATTATTGAAGACGGCGTAAAATTAGATAACCTGATCCAGGTGGCGCATAATGTTAAAATAGGACAAAATACAGTGATCGCTTCGCAGGCAGGTGTATCCGGTTCTACTGAAATAGGTAAACAATGTATCATTGGAGGACAAGTTGGTTTCTCCGGACACATTAAAATTGCCGATCGTACGTCTATAGGAGCACAGGCAGGAATTATGTCTTCTGTGACAACAGAAGGACAAAAATTAATCGGAAGCCCTGCTCTCGATGCCAGAAGTTATTTTAAATCTTATACCATTTTCAGAAAATTACCGAAGGTGATGAAAGCCATCGAAGAGTTGGAAGAAAAAATTATCAGTTTATCAAGCGAAGTTAAATAGAGGCGCTAGCGTACAGCATGTATACAAAACAACATACCATCAAGCAAGCAGTTACCATTTCTGGAGTTGGATTACATACCGGTACTTTGGTGAACATGACGTTCAAACCTGCACCGATCAATCACGGGTTCAAATTTCAACGCGTCGATTTAGAGGGCCAGCCCATCATCGAAGCAGATGTGGACCTGGTAGTGGATACCTCAAGAGGAACAACGCTTGAAAAACACGGAGCAAGAGTCAATACGGTAGAACACTGTTTGGCTGCTCTCTTGGGATTGCAAATCGATAACGTATTGATTGAATTGGACGGCCCTGAAATTCCCATCATGGATGGCAGTTCCAAACCATTCATCGATGTATTGGATACTGTAGGTTTGGAAGAACAAAATGCTTTGCGCAATTTCTTCGAAGTACCCCACGGTATATTTTACACGGATTCAGAAAAGAACATCGAGCTGGCAGCCTTGCCCTTGGATGATTATAGAGTGACCGTAATGGTGGATTACAATTCACCGGTATTGGGCAGCCAATACGCAACCTTGAATAACATCAGTCAATTCACAAAAGAAATTTCTTCTTGCAGAACATTCTGTTTCCTGCACGAATTGGAAATGTTGTTTAAAGCAAACCTGATTAAAGGTGGTGATCTGAACAATGCGATTGTCATTGTAGACCGCGTGGTAAAAGACGATGAGTTGGATTACCTGGCAGGCCTGTTTAACAAAACCAAAATAGAAGTTAAGAAAGAAGGTATCCTGAATAACCTGGAACTGCGTTATCCAAACGAACCGGCACGTCACAAACTGTTGGATGTCGTTGGAGATTTAGCGTTAGTAGGAAGACCAATCAAAGCACAAATATTAGCAGCAAGACCAGGTCACGCATCAAACGTAGCATTCGCTAAGAAATTGAAGCGAGTGATGTTGGATGCTTCTAAAAACCAAATGCCAAAGTATGACCCTAGTTTGCCTCCGGTAATGGATGCTACTAAAATCTACAAAGCATTGCCGCATGCCTACCCCTTCAAACTGGTAGATAAAATCATTCACCTGGATGAAAATACGGTAGTGGGTGTAAAAAACGTTACCATCAACGAGCCGTTTTTCCAAGGTCATTTCCCTGGAAACCCTGTGATGCCGGGTGTTTTGCAAATCGAGGCCATGGCACAAAGCGGTGGGGTATTGGCAATGAATACAGTGCCCGATCCTGAAAATTACTGGACTTATTTCCTGAGTATCGACAACGCGAAATTCCGTAAGATGGTAGTACCTGGAGATACGATGATCTTCAAATGTGAAATCAAAGAACCCATTAAGAGAGGAATTATAAAAATGTACGGACAAGCATTCGTAGCGGGCCACTTGGTATGTGAAGCGAATCTAACCGCCAGTATCGTTAAAAAAGATAAATCTTGCTAGAAACTAATTTGACAATGAATCAACCTTTAGCATATATCCACCCAGAGGCAAAAATTGCCGAGAATGTTGTTATCGAACCCTTCGCGATGATACATAAAAATGTAGAAATCGGTGAAGGCACATGGATCGGCTCTCACGTAACGATCATGGAAGGTGCACGCATCGGTAAAAATTGTAAGATTTTTCCTGGTGCCGTAATTTCAGGAGTTCCTCAGGACTTAAAATTCAGAGGAGAAGAAACTACTGCTGTGATTGGAGACAATACAGTCATCAGAGAATATGTTACCGTCAGCCGTGGTACTACGGATAAACATACAACCCTAGTAGGTAAGAACTGTCTGATCATGGCTTATGCGCACATCGCACACGACTGCGTGCTTGGTGATAATATCATCCTGGCAAACGCCGTACAATTAGCAGGTCACGTACAAGTGGATGATTTCGCTATTGTAGGCGGCGGAACTGTCGTCCATCAATTTGTTAGAATAGGTTCTCACGTGATCATTGCCGGTGGTTCAGCAATCGGTAAAGATGTTCCTCCGTTCTCTAAAGCAGCGCGTGATCCGCTTCGTTATTGTGGTGTGAACTCTATCGGCTTGAGAAGAAGAGGCTTTAACAACGATCAGATCAACTCTATCCAGGACATTTACAGAGTACTTTACGTCAAAGGATATAATACATCCAAAGCAGTGGAGATTTTGGAAATAGAATTCTCTCCGTCTAAAGAACTTGATGAAATTCTAAACTTCATCCGAAGCTCAGACCGAGGTATTATGAAAGGAAGCGGTGTCTAACGACCACTGCACTTTTATGCAAGCCGGCCTTGTACTATCTGATTTAAGTAAGACCTTTAACAGGGAATTACTGTTCAAGCAACTGAATGCAGAGTTTACTCCTCGCTCTGCCACTGCTATCACGGGCCGCAACGGATCTGGAAAGTCTACCCTTTTGAAAATCATTGCAGGATTGCAATTGCCCAGTGAAGGCACGACGGAGTTAAAGATCAACAATAAAAAGATTCCCACAGAACAACATTACCAATACCTTTCTTTCGCCGCTCCTTACATTGAGCTCATCGAAGAATATACTTTACAGGAAATGCTTGCTTTTTATTTTAAGCTAAAACCTTTGTCTCCTGTTCTTAGTTTAGATCAATTACCTGAATTACTCTTACTGCCTAAAGCCAAACACAAAGAGATCCGTTCTTTTTCATCCGGCATGAAACAGCGTTTGAAAGTTGGCCTGGCTTTCTTTACAGAAGTACCTTTGCTGCTGTTGGATGAACCGACTTCACATCTGGATGAGGAAGGGAAAAAATGGTTTCTGAAAAACTTACAGCGGGTGCAAGATCGGACCATTATCATTGCTTCTAATGAAGAAGAAGAGATTGAGAGCTGTACGCAGCGGATTCACATTTCGGATTATACTAGATAGCATCTCTTCTCCACTCTGTTTCTTGTTTCTTTGGGTGTCCGGTCTTCAGACCTGACACTGTCGGACAATAGCATGCAGTCTATGTTATAGCCAACGATCTTCCCCTAAATCCCCTAAAGGGGACTTTACTGTTCAATATATAATTTAATTGCTATAGGGCTGTTGTCCCTAACGGGACAAGCTGTACGTTTAGTAGATTCTTAACCTTATAAAACAAGAAGTCCCTTGCATGTAATGCAACGGACTTCTTGTTTATACTATTTTACTGACTACTGACAACTTCTGTTCTATTTATCAAACGACGAGATCATCGACAACTCTATCGCTTCGTCTAAGTGTCTTGGATCGTCTAGTAATGATTTGTTGCGGATGAGGTCTTCGCGGTGGAGCACTTTTAGGGAGAGCTTGCCGAATTTAACATTTACAGCTCTTTCGTATACGTCTGGGAAATGTAATCCCGGTGTTTTGCTGATGATGTCTATGCAACCGTCCTGAACGGGAATGCTCAGGTAAAAATCTTCGGATTTCTTTACTGCTCTGTCTTTGCTCGTCCAACCCAATTCATGAAGGGTTTCAAATAAGAGCATCATGTCGTCTTGGTTGTCGGATACCAGCAGATCTACTTCACTGAGTTCCGTTCGCAGTCCATGGTATTTGCAAGCAATGTTACCAATGAGTAAGAACTTGCAGTCTTTTTTGGTCAGCCTTTCCAAGAATGGAAATGCTTCATCCCAAAATGAATTTTCCTGATCCAGTTGATTTTCCATAGAATATTAAGATAGGTGTTTAAACCGAAGATTCAAATGGGGGTAAAAGGAATAAGTGCAGGTGTAATGTAAGGTTTGTTAACAATTTGGTAAAGAGATAGGCATGTGCTAAGGCTAATCTTCACAACCTCGGCCTGTCCCCTGACAGGTCGAAACGCTTCGATTACAAAGGTTACACTTTATCCATCTTATGGCCTGTCGGGGGACAGGCCATGGAATGAAGGCTTTTGCATCTATCCTATCCCTCACGCACGTATTAATACAATGGAATTAGAACTTTATTACCGTAGCTCCTGCACCGCCTCTGTCCGCATGATCATCTTCTACCCCTTTGACTTGTTTGATGTCGCTCAGGTATTCCCTGATTAGCGTTCTCAGGATTCCGTTGCCTTTTCCATGCACAACAACCACTTCCTTAAAACCCAGCAACAGTGCATCGTCTATCCAATGGGTGAAGATAGACATCGCTTCTTCGCCTCTCATGCCACGCAAATCCAGTTTAGGATTAAAGGTCTGCGTTCTTTCAAGCATGACGGAAGAAGCTCCGGTATGATAAGTTTTCGTTTCTTTACCCACCTGACGTTCGTAATCTTTTTTGCTAATTTTCACTAAACGTTCACTCTTCACCACGGATTTCAAATCGCCTATCAGGATTTCGGTATCCTTACCTTTTATCGCCACAACTTTACCATAGGCTTCCTGATCCCTGAACTTCACATAAGAACCGACTTCTACCGGACCTTTTTCCGGAACCAAGGGTTCCTGATGTGTGACTATTTCTTCTGGTACCAATTCTGACAACTGGCCTGAAATAGCAGACTTGGTCACTTTTAAATTTTCCTTATCTACCGGTTGATTGCTGTTCTTGATCAATTGCAACTCGTTCAACACGCCCGAAGCATTGGATAAAATTCCTTTTGCTTTTTCCTTCGCTTCATTCAACACTACCCGACGTTTGAGATCGAGTTCGGACAAACGGGTCTGCAAATCTTTTTTCAAAGCATCCGACTGTTTATTCAACTGAGCCAGCATCGCTCTGCGGGAGCGCACTTCGGCATGTTGCTTCTCCAGGTCCCGTAATAATTTATCGTACTGCTGCCAGCCCTCGCCCAGCAAGGTTCTGGCTTCTTCCAATACATAAGAAGGCAATCCTATATTTTGTGCAATCTCCAATGCAAATGAACTTCCCGGTTTTCCCCATTCCAATTGGAACAACGGATTCAGGGTATCCAGGTTGAAGAGCATCGCACCGTTGATGAATCCTTTTTCTTCCGAACCGAGTTTCTTCAAATTGTCAAAGTGTGTCGTGATAACACCCAATACTTTTTTCTTGTTCAATACTTTCAATACCGACTCTGCAATCGCGCTTCCTGAGCGGGGTTCTGTGCCTCCTCCAAATTCATCGATCAATACCAGACTTTTATCATCTGCCACATCGATGAAATGTTTCAGGTTTTTCAAATGAGAACTATACGTACTCAAATCATTTTCCAGCGATTGCTGATCGCCGATATCCAATAAGATACGGCTGAATAAACCGAACTTACTGCCATTGTTCACCGGCACCAGCAAGCCTGTTTGCAGGCAATACTGCAGCAAGCCTGCAGTCTTTAAACAAATGGATTTTCCACCGGCATTCGGACCGGATAAAATCAGTATTCTGTCTTTCTCTGATAAATAAAAATTTATCGGAACCAAAGGCTTGTTCTGCTCTTTCAACGAACGTTCCAATAAGGGATGACGCGCCTGTTTCCATTCCATCACCGGATGATCCAGGAGGATGGGTTGTATGGCCTGGCAAGCTATAGACCATTTGGCTTTCGCACGGATCAAATCAATATCGCCCAGAAACTCGTAAGCTTGCAATAACTCCGGTAAATATTTACGCATCTCATCCGACAAAGCAGTGAGTATGCGAACGACTTCTCTTGACTCTTTGTGTTGAAGATCCTTGATGTTGTTGTTGTACTCCAGGATCTGTGCGGGTTCTATAAAGGCTGTTTGTCCTGTAGCTGATTCATCGTGAATGAAACCGCGAACCTGACGTTTGTGTTCTGCATACACAGGAATTACTGTTCTACCGTTGCGAATAGTAGGCAATAATTCTGCATCTGTATATCCTTCACGAATAAAAGCCTTCAGCAAACGGTCCGTTTCTTTTCTTAACCGAATCGATTCTTCCTGCAATTCTTTTCGGATTTCATACAATTCGAAAGAGGCATCGTCTCTTACGTTTCCTTCCACCGTAATAATTTTATCGATGTCACGAATCAACCTGAAATCAATGACCACATCCTCGATCAACCGTTTCAGTGAAGGCATTTCTTCACGGTCTCTGACTTCGATGAATTGTTTAATGCGCGAGACGGTTCTTAAGAAAGCACGCAGGTCATGAAACTCTTTGCTTTCCAGGAAGGCGCCGGAAAGTCTTAGTTTATTTAGAAAAATTTCGACGTCCAGGTAATCATGTCGAGGAAATGCTTCTTCGTCTTCTAATACTTTTTTGAGTTCGTTGGTTTGAGAAAGGAGAGTCAGAATACTTTCTTTGTTTGTCAAAAACTTCAGCTGTTCCGTTTTGCGTTCTCCCGCTTTGCATAAGCAATAAGATTTTACCCATTCCTTTACCTGAGTAAAACCGATTTTATCTTCCAGCACGTTGTGTACTACTTCCTGATCAGGCATTCAATCTATTTTATGATGATTAGATATTAACTCTATATTCCAAAAGACAACATTCAAATTACAAATAAGATTCAAGTTCCAAATTCAGGGAATTGGAATTTTAATCTTGAGGATTATTTAGAATTGGGGATTTGTTATTTGGTATTTTCAACCGCCTAAAAATCATCTAGGCTCTACTAAAATACTAAGGATTTCCCATTACACAGTACCAAAGCCATATTTCTCTTAAAATTTCACTTTTTTTCGAAAAAACAAGGTCATGACCTGTATCTTTTCAAGAGGTGCTGCATTATGGGCTTATATCGAATGAACCTATGAAAAAGCTCCTGATTATGAGTGCATTTTTGTTACTTTCTTCAAAAGGACTACAGGCGTGTTCCTGCTATAATTCCAGCAATATTCCATATCCGAATATTTTTGAATTTAACTATTATCAATCCATTGCATTGGTAAAGATCATTGCTTCTGATTCATGCTATAAATCGAAAGTAGAGATTCTGGAATCCTTTAGAGGCGATCTTGTAAAAGGAAAGCAAGTCACTGTATACAATGAAAGTACTGCTACCAGGAAGTGCAACAGCAGCTGTGATGAATACCTTTCCCAAGGAGTAACGTATGTCGTTTTCCTGGAAAAAAAAGGAGAGCACTACATCAATCCGGGCATGTGTTGCTCTACACACCCGATAGATGAAAAAACTATAGCCAATGAACTCTACATGCTACGGTACCTTAGAGATTTCAATTTAACATCCAGCAAATACATTCACCTTCAGGACCTCTCTGGCCATAGTGTGTACAAAGGTTTCATCAAGGATGGTCATCCAGACTTAAATTGGGTGATGTACCGTAACGGATCAGTATACAGGAAAGGTGCTTATAACCAAGGATTGGAAGAAGGCATATGGACATTGTATCACATGGAATCGAAAACTCATATCAAAGGAGTTTATGCTAAAGGCAGGAAAATTGGCATTTGGAAAAAATACGATGCGGATAACAAGGTAATTGAAATAATAAACACCTGTGAATCTCCTCATTTCTAACAATAAAGTAGCAACAGGTTAAAATTGGTAGTTTAAACGAAGGGTAAGATTTGCGTTAGGGATTGAGCCATTGTCTGAGCTCTTTTTCTTTGATTTCTAAGAGGACTGTATACTAAATTTTGATTCAAAGAAAAAAGCGAGTGGCGAAAGCCCGGCCCGCCTTTTCCGGCGGGAACGCCCTGATTATACAACTATTAATGACCTGCTTACTGCATAATCTATCTAAACTAATAGGTATAAATGCACAAGCCTGACAACTAAATCTCAAAGTATAAAATTATTGTTCATACCTTGAGGTGAGATATTACTAAGTGGAAACAAAACATCAAACCATATCGGAAATAGAAGCAGAATGGGCCCTTGTGCAAAAGGCCCAGAAAGACCCTGCGCTGTTTGCGCCACTTTACACCAGGCATTTCAAACCGATCTTTCTTTTTATCTTCCGCAGGATCTCAGAAGAAGAGCGGGCGGGTGACCTGACGGCCCTGGTATTTAGCAAAGCCTTGTATAATTTACATACCTACAATTACCGGGGACTGCCCTTCTCCGCCTGGCTCTACCGGATTGCCTTAAATGAAATCCAGGCGCACTACCGCCAAACTAAAAAGGAACGGGTAGTGAGTTTTTCCAGCGAAGCCTTGTCTATGCTAAGCCAGGATATCCGTGAAGAAGAAGCGACACAACTGCAGGAAGAGAGGGAGCAAGCGTTGTTGCTGACTCTGGAAGATTTATCTGAAGAAGAAATGGTGTACATTGAACTTCGTTTCTTCGAAGGACGTTCTTTTAGAGAAATAGCAGATATCCAACAAGTCACTGAAAACAATGCGAAAGTCAAAACCTACCGAATCATTGAAAGACTTCGCAAAATCTTAATTCGTAAATAGAATGGCCAAGTATAAATTTCAAAAAAAATCTAACGAACCTTCGGATGAATTCATCCGAAGCAAGATGGATTTTAATAAAATTCTTCAGCAGCAACAACACCTGAATAATTATAAAAAGGCGACGAAGCCCTTGTATAAAAATAAATTCTTCCTGGGCTTTATGGTTTTGGTGGGAGTGATTTGTTTGCTATTGATTTTTGATGAGCAGTCGCCGGAAGAGGCGCAGGTAAAGGGGAATAAAGACAGCAGTGTAGTAGACAGCTTGCAAAAGCCCCTAATCCCCTGAAGGGGACTTTGCATTTATTAAGAACATCCAGATGATACTACTAAAACAATAAGCCCATCGCATAATTAATGCGATGGGCTTATTGTTTTAGTATGAAGTAAAGTCCCCTTCAGGGGATTTAGGGGCCAGACAGTTGTTATTGCACCTTACCCTCGGAAGTCCTTACATTCAATGTATCTACCACAATCGTATAAAGTGCTTTGTATTCATCGACATGGCTCACATACCAATTATAACTTTCTCTGAATTCTTTTTGAGACACCCCATGCTTCGTCAGCATTTGATTTTCCAGTTCTGTAAACAATAACAAAGAAGAATCCTTGGAGTATTCCCTGGAAGAAATGATTCCTTCCGCCATGTGGATATCCGCCATGATCGATACCATTTTTTGTTGGGGAATCAGAGCCGCGGGGCGCGATTCTTTCTCGGTGCTACATGCCGTCAGCCCTAAAACAAATAAAAGAAGTAAGGAAAGCCATTTCATACCCAAATTTAATCCTAAAAATTGATTATTTTTAAAGATTACAGAATTCCTTTCGCATGAAAGAAATCATAGCCAAGTTAAAAAAGATCGAAATACGGATTAGGAAAACCATCGAATCCAGAACCCATGGAAAATTCAATTCCATTTTCAAAGGTTCGGGAATTGAATTTTCCGATATCCGCGATTATCAATACGGCGATGATGTGCGCAACATCGATTGGAAAGTCACAGCCAAAGGTCACGGTACCTACATCAGAACCTATCAGGAGGAAAAAGAACAGGACGTTATCATCATTGCCGACATCAGTGGTTCAAATGACCTGGGCGTCGGCGATAAAATAAAATACGATATCCTCAAAGAACTAAGTGGCATCATTACCTTGTCAGCCGTAGAGCAGCGGAGTAACATCGGTCTTGTGGCTTTCACCGACCAAAAGGAATTGTTCGTCAAACCGGATCGCGGGATCAAACACGGTTACTACTTACTGCATCGGTTTTTCCATTTGGTACGACAGTCTTCGCTGACAGACATCGATGCGATGTTCCGTTATACTTTATCTGTGGTACAACGAAAGAGTGTAGTGATCATCCTTTCCGATTTCAAAGGCAAATGGTCTGAAAACCTATTGTCACCGCTCGCGCAGAAACATGACCTGGTGGTGATTCAGGTCTCAGATCCTACAGAAATTGTGATTCCCAAAATGGGCATCATTCCATTATTGGATAAAGAAAGTAACAAAACCATTTGGATCAATTCTTCTTCCAAAAAATACAGAGAACACCTGGAAGAAAAATTCATGGCCAACAGCCGTCACATAGAATCCGTTTGCAAAAAATACCGTTCGCGCTATGTCTTGATTAAAAATGGAGAAGATTACTTCTCTAAACTGGTTGAATTGTTTACACCAAGAGAAACCTCTTATGCGCGCCTGTAAGAATGTTTTCTTTTTCTGTCTGCTGCTCATGCAGCCTTTCGTTACTTTGGCGCAGTTCTCTGAAATTGATGTCACCGCTTACATCAACAAAGACTCCATTGTATTGGGAGAACCATTTATGTACACCATCAGCATCAGTTACCCTCCCAAATATGAAATCGCCTTGCCGGATTCGCAGGATATTCCCAAACCGCTGGAATGGATTGGAAAAACCTATTACAATACGGTATGTAAAGACAGTTTGTGCAAAGACAGTATTCAATATTTTCTCCGCACGTTCAATACCGATAGCATCTTAATCCCAAATATTCCTGTTTATATTTTTAGCGGCAATCGAAAAGACACATTATTCATACATCCTGCATTAAAAGAAGTAGCCATTAAAAAACTGCGGTCCTCAAGCGCTGAATTTAACTGGCAGGAAGATGCAGGCTATTTGGAATTGGAGCCAAGTGTTAACTATTGGTACTATGGCGCCGTTGCTTTAGGCATCCTCGTGGTTTCCATTATCCTGTTGGTATTGGTAGGTCCGATTGTATTGCGAAGAATTAAGCTGTTCAATATGGGATTGAATCACCAGCGTTATGTAAAAGATTTTGATGAACAGATTCAGGAGTTTAATGAAAATAAACGCGCCACCGATCTTGAAAAATGCATTACCATCTGGAAATCTTACCTGACCAGACTGGAATCAAAACCTTATACTACACTTACTACAACAGAGCTCAAAGACATGCAGGACATGGAAGATGTCATCACCCCTTTGAGAAACCTGGATCGTTTTTTATACGGTGGGCTAAGACAAAATGAAACCATGGAATCACTCAATGCCTTGCGACGTTTCAGCAATAGGCGTTTTCTAAAAAAGAAAAAAGAAGTGCGTGATGTTCGATAACTTAAAGTACATAACGATTCCGGAATGGTTATCTGTGAAATGGTTTCAATGGGATACTGTTAAAACATTTCACTGGGAAAATCCACTCTTGCTTTATACCATTGCATTGATTCCTGCCTTGTATTTTTTGCGTTGGTTGTTTCATTTTCGTTTCCGTCAAAAACTTCAGATCGCTTTATACTCCAATGATGTCAAGAGTAAAGGAATTATTCAGTTGTTGCGTCTGATTCCTTTTACGATAGGAGGACTGGCTTTAGCCTTCTTCATCATTGCACTGGCAAGACCGCAAAAAGAAAACATCACCAAAAAACAATGGAGCGAAGGCATAGACATCCTCATGGTATTGGACATTTCCGAATCCATGAAATTGAAAGACATGCATCCCGACCGGCTGGAATCTTCCAAAGAAGTCATGGCACAGTTCATAGACAAACGCCCCTTCGATCGCTTCGGTCTGATTATTTTTGCAGGAGATGCCTATACGTATTGTCCTCTGACAGCTGATCACAAGATGATAAAGAAAATGTTGGCCAATACAAACACCAACATGATTAAAAATCAGGGTACGGCCATTGGAGTAGCTATTGGTGTAGGCATTAACCGCTTGATACAATCTTCCAGTAAATCCAAAGTGATGTTGCTGATCACCGACGGAGAAAACACATCCGGTGTTTTAGATCCTAGTGTAGCCGCCAAACTGGCCTATGAAAAAAACATCAAGATCTATAGTTTTAGTGTAGGGAAAGAAGGCTCCGTAGCTTTTGGAAAAAATAATCAGGGACAAACTTTGTTTGCCTATTCTCAACCCGATGATAAAACGTTAAAAGAAATAGCCGGCATTACAGGCGGCAGATTTTATAAAGTAACGAGTCAAAAAATATTCTCTTCTTTCCTTCAGGAATTAGATTCTTTAGAAAAGTCCGACATCACCACCTGGTCAGGCTCCGGTTACGAAGACCTGTACCGCATCTATTTATATTGGGGAGTAATTTTCTTTTTGATGTGGAACGCGATTAGGTTTACGTTTTTGAATAATTATTTGGAAGATTAAATGGTTGTTAGTTTGGTATCAGGTTTTCAAACCTGACACTGTCTGACAATACTTAACCGATTGCGAACACGATCTGGCTTGCCCCTAAATCCCCAGAAGGGGACTTCATTTGTTAGCAACATGAAAGATCAATAAAATAATAAGCCCGGTGTATATTCATACACCGGGCTTATTATTTTATTGATAAGTAAAGTCCCCTTCAGGGGATTTAGGGGGAAGACCGTTTGAGTATAGAAACAGAAACAGAGCGAGAAACAGTGTTTTCCTAATTACTTTTTTTATACTCCTCCACAAACCTCTCCCACTCTTCCAGTTGCGTTTTCTTAAATACTCTTGGAAATTTATTCTGCGAACCTACTTTGCCTTTTGATTCCATCCAGCTATAAAAAGCATTCACCGGTAAGACTTCCAGAAACACGTCCTTCAATGCGGCTATGCGTTCTGTGCGGTAATCGTCATTGAGTTCTTTTAATCGTTCATCCAGGCGCACACGCAATAGTTCGTTATCTATTTTATCGTCTGTACCTACAAACCATTTGTGTGCAAAGAGTGTATCGTGAGAAATTCCGGCTACCGTATATTCAGAAATTGAGATATTAAATTCTTCGGAAACCAATTGTATCGCCTTGTTCATGTTGTCCACCGATAAGTGTTCACCGCATAAACTCAAATAATGTTTCGTTCTACCGCTGATGATGATTTCAGCTTCTTCTTTATTCTCAAAACGAATGACATCTCCGATGAGGTAACGCCATGTTCCGGCGCAGGTAGACAAGAGCAAGGCATAGTCCACTCCTTCTTCCACCTGATCAATCATAAATGTTTCAGGCGTATCGATGATGTCTCCATCTACATTGAAATTCTTATCGTTGAATGGAATAAATTCAAAGAAGATTCCGGAATGAAGACACAGCTTCATGGCATGTTTACCAGGCGCCGCCTGGTAGGCAATAAAACCTTCGGAAGCCAGATAGGTTTCAATGTAGGTAATCGGTTTGCCCAATAACTTTTCAAATCCTTTTTTATAAGGTTCAAACGATACACCGCCGTGTACAAAGACACTCAGGTTGGGCCAGATTTCATGAATATTTTTTAAGCCGTGATGTTCAATGATGCGCTCCATCATGATCTGAAGCCATGCGGGTACGCCTACGATGAAAGCGATATCCCACTTCGCAGCATTTTTAGTAATTTCTTCCAGCTTATGATTCCAGTCTCTTTCTTTCGCGATGCGTTTGCCGGGTTTGTAAAACATCTGAAACCAGAATGGGATTTTACTCGCTTGTATCCCGGATAAATCTCCTTCGTAATAGGTATCTATTTTACTGAGCTGCGTGCTGCCACCGAGCATTAATATTCCTTTTCCTAAAATAGAAGGAGGCAAATCGTACAACGATAAACTCATCATTTGTCGCACGCCTGTTTTCTTATTGGCTTTGATCATATCCACGGTCATCGGGATATGTTTGGTTGCGGCTTCGGAAGTGCCGGAGCTCAGGGCAAAGTACTTGACACGGCCAGGCCAGGTTACATCATGCTCCCCTGCTTTACTTTTATGCCACCACTCGTCGAAGATTTTATTGTAATTGAAAACGGGTATCGTTTTTTTCCATACGTCATAAAAATGTGTGGATTTCTTTTCTCCGAATTGATGCAGGATTTCGTTGAACTTATAATGCTCTCCAAACTGCGTGTGCTTTGCTTTAGCGAGCAGTTTTCCCAATTCCTTTTTCTGTAATTCAAAAGGTGTTTTCTTTTTCTGGGGCTTTAGATTGCCTATCTTTAAACCTTTACTGAGCAAAGAGCCAAATAGCGGCATATACCTGAAGGGGGTTAATTATGATATGCTAAAATAACTCTATTTCATGAGATAAAAAACAATGAGCATCGCACAAAATATTTCTCAATTCCTGGATGAAGTTAAAACTTATGGCAGTACGCTCATTGCTGTCTCTAAAACACACCCTGCCCTAGCCGTTCGGGAAGCGTATGAAGCCGGCCAGCTAGACTTTGGGGAAAATAAGGTACAAGAGATGCAGGATAAAAAGCCAGAACTCCCCAACGGGATACATTGGCACCTCATCGGTCACCTGCAAAGCAACAAGGTGAAATACATCGCTCCTTATGTACACCTCATCCATTCAGTAGACAGCATTCGGTTGCTGGAGGAAATCAATAAGGAAGGCAAAAAAAATAACCGCATCATTCCCTGTCTTTTACAAGTGCACATTGCGCAGGAAGAAACTAAATTTGGTGCCGATGCCAACGATATCAGAAATTGGTTAGGCAACCGCAGTCTGGAATCCTTTGACCATGTGAAGATCAAAGGATTCATGGGCATGGCTTCTTTTACAACGGACCAACAAAAAATCAGACATGAGTTTAAAGAACTGAAACAATTGTTTGATGAATCCAGCAAACATTATCAATCGCCCAATACAGAATGGGCAACACTCTGCATGGGGATGAGCGCCGATTATAAAATTGCATTGGAAGAAGGCAGCACCATGATTCGTGTAGGGAGTGCTATATTTGGAAACAGAACCTATCAAACTTAACATACCCTTAATATGCATAAATTCATTTTACTCTTCAGTACCATCAGCGGAGCCTTGTCTGTGGCTATCGGTGCTTTTGGCGCTCACAAATTGAAAGATTATTTATTGGCCATTCAACGTACCGAAACATTTGAAACAGCGGTACGTTATCAGTTCTATCATACGCTGGCTCTGCTGGCTGTGGGAATCATTTATTTCCAACACCAAAACAAATGGCTGGACTGGGCTTCTTATGGCTTTGCTGCAGGCATTCTTATTTTCTCCGGATCGCTTTATATCCTCTGCGCAACAAATGTAGGGAAATGGGGAGCGGTAACACCGATCGGAGGACTCGCGTTGATAGCAGGATGGATTTGTCTGGCGATAGGATTGTATAAAACGGTAAGCTAGATCAGAGTGGTCAGTTGTCAGTGATCAGTCGTCAGTAAAAAAAAAGCCAGGCTAGACCTGGCTTTTTTTATTTTTATTTTTTCTACTGATCACTGACAACTGACCACTGATAACTTATTTTGGCAACACATTCACGCGTATCGACAGTCTCTGCGGTACATCCACTGCTATATTTTTTGCATTGGATAAAATGGTGATGATTTTATTATTCAATCCCATCTTTCCTTCAGAATTAAACTTCACGGTAATCTCTCCTGATTGTCCCGGTCCGATGCCTTCTTTAGGATAAGAAGGAATAGTGCAACCGCAGGTAGAATATACTTTTTGCAGCACCAGGATAGAATCTCCTGTATTGGTAAACTTAAATACATGTTCTACAACAGCACCTTGCTTGATGTCTCCGAAATCATAATAATCTTCTTTAATTTCTATGGCCGGGCCTTTAGATTGAGCCATCACAGTCAATTGAAAAAAAGCGAGTAAAACGAGTACACTGTATTTGAAATTCATCTGTTTGTCTGTTTAGAGAGGCACAAAACCCTTACTACAAAATAAGAATCAATTTTCACTTTGGAAAGAAAGTGGCGGGAAAGTTTATTAAAAAGACTTCTTTTACCGCTCTGGTCATGGCGGTATACAACCAGCGCAAAGCCTGTGCGGAAGAATCGTCTTTATGTAAATGGCTGCCGTCAATAAAAACAGCGTCCCACTGCCCTCCCTGCGATTTATGACAGGTAACTGCATAAGCATGTTTGACTTGCAAGGCATTGAGGTACACATCTTTTTTTACTTCCAGCCAGGGATTGCCTTTGTGTCCTGCCTGTTGATGATGCTCGACTACTTGTCGGTATAATTCTTTTGATTTTTCTTCTTCCAGTGCCGGGCCTTTGGAATACAACACATCCAGCAACAACTTAAATTCTACTTCACTGTTTTCACTGTAATCCGGAAACTTCAAGCCTCCGTCGGCGAACTTCAGTCCGTACTTCTCCTGCTCACCATTTAAGTATTTCAACTCCGCCATGTCACCGTTGGCGACAAAAGACAACTTGTCTTTTCCTCCTTCGGGATCGTAATAATTTTTCACAATCATCAGACGATCTCCCGCTTCTAAAAACTCTTCATGAAAGAGAATGGATGTTTTGATCATGCGATTATAATTCAGGCATTGCCAGTTGGCATTGCAGATCAGCAGCGTATTGTCGATGCCGAATTTATCGTAAGCATAGCGAAGACCGTCTTCCAGCTTGTTGTGATCCATGGTAAACACATCCGGATAACCTTTCACTTTGAGAGAAGGTGTGCGCTCTCTTCCTATGGCATTTCTTAATTGAGTAGCGTTGAACAATACACCGCTACCTTCCTGCTGACGCACTACTTCACGTAATGTGGCTTCTTCTACATCCAAACTATAATTGCGTTGCAGGTAAGAAGCATCCAAGGCATAACTTTTTTCTTGTCCTACAGGAGGTAATTGCGCTTCGTCTCCGATGAGAAATA
>Ga0247808_10000151_pt1 | contig 44199 bp, 70 predicted proteins | sample UWRJL089202R1_FD_179914 | JGI IMG/M metagenome (GOLD analysis project Ga0247808, IMG submission 179914) | Plant litter microbial communities from Arlington Agricultural Research Station in Wisconsin, United States - UWRJ-L089-202R-1 | ecosystem: Environmental > Terrestrial > Plant litter >...
TCTGTGTTAAAAGGCCCAGGTCCCATTACTTACCTTCCTTCGCCTTTTTATCAGCCTTCATCCCGTCTTCGCCATCAGTTTTATTTGATGCCTTTTCAGATGGTTTGAATGATGTGATAAATGTGTGGTCATCGGTCTCTCTCTTGAGCTCTACGAGTGCCTGGCTTACGCCTGCATCGCTTTCGATATCCTTAGTGAATACTTTATCACCAATTTTAACACGTAATTTGCTTCCAGATAGGACTTCAACTGGTAGGTTTGTATCCATACTGTCAACTAATCTTTGTAGTTCTGCTTTTTTCATTCTAATCCTCCAACGAATTTAATGCTTCTTCTAAACCAACATGCGCCGTAATACTCTTACTGACGAACATACCTTGGTCGGTTCCTAGTAATTTAATAGCAGCGATCTTATCACTGTCTTTACTGAACCTGTCGTTAATAATTTGAGCTAATGCGATCTTGAGGTGCTCTGGATTGAGCCTCATAATGTTCTTAGCTGCTCTCACCCAGTCTAATGCAAGTGACTCACTCATAATAATACGAGAATAAGTCTCACTATACCCAGCCTTAATAGCTGCTTGATAGGCATTACCCCAGGTCTCCCTCTCTTTAGGGTCCATGTAGTACTTGAGCCAGTCTTGCTGACGTTGTGTACCCTGCCATTGATTAGCAGTGACCACTTCCCCATCTACTGTAGGGCGTTTCATAGGTTTCTTTCCAGCCTTTTTAGACATCAGATACCTCCGTGTAGTCAGCTAGCACGGTCATGAACCTACCACGTGCCTTATCTGTCCACTGTTTTCTTAGTTGTATACTGTATCCTGATGGGGCTTCTGATAGTAACCTGTTGTACATTTCACTACGCTGCGCTATAACCCATTCCTTCGTGGCACCAGTGGGAACCTCGATAGTAATACTCTTGTGTCTTACGTTCATATACTTACTATAGCACAACCCCCTGCATTTGTCAAGTGTTATATATGGTATATCCATACATTTGTAAAAAATACAGCATGTGAAAATGGACTGCATATACATTTCCAGCCGTAGTAGTATACACAACACTCCTGTCGTCGCCCCCCCATACCCCACCTTGCTGTAATACCCACAACAACGTAAAAAACACAACAAACAAACAACAACACAACATAATGTACATAGTGTCATGCATATGGTATAGTATGTATGCAACCATCATGCTATAGTGTTGTACATAATACAACATGTATGTGCCTTATGCTTATTGCAATGCATGGGTATGTGTGCTATAATGAATAGGTAAACAAATGATGTATGGCATATACAGATCATCATGCAAATAAACACATAGAAAGTAACACAATGAAACACATTAAAGTCAAAGCATTCAACAAACAAACACGTAACTTATACATCTTAAAGAATCATGTACTACCGTACATCATCATATTAGCATTCTTTATACTCCCCTCTACTATACTTAACCTATTCTAATAAGGTGTAATAGCCATAACAAGAAGGGCCGAGGCATTTTTACCACTGTTACAGGTGGTATTTATGTTATTATGCATGGTTATTGTATAAAGGTTATGCATATTAGGACATCGAAAATATAACATTTCAAGACTATGCAATCATTATCCCCCATGTTATTATTAATACATAGCCAACAAAGAACCAGTTCTTTGACTCAATAGGGGCTACGACATAAGAACAGTAACAATATAGTATCGTGAACAATTAACCACATACAGACGCTTACACTCTTATACAGTAAAGGTATAACAATTAAGATAGAACCGAGGAATATTATAAATAAGAATATCAGACAGTTTCTAATCATCATAGGTGCAATAGTTGGCGTACATGTAGGATATTACATCGTCACCATCATAAGCTAAATACATATTATAACATAAAGGGGGCAATCATGCAAAAGCTTACACAAGCTGAATACATCGCATTAGTGTTAGAAATCAACGAAATCACACTATAGTAAGAGACGGTGCAGGGATAGACACAAGATCACAGAAAAATACAGCACAAAAGGGTTGACAATAAATAATAAGTAATGTAGTATAAGAGTATCACTAAGTTAAACGAGTATAAAAAATCTCGGCTTGGGGGATACGAAAGGAATGACATGGCAATAGTTAAGACAATGACACAATCAGATTTTCAAGACGCATTCAAAGATGAAGAGTTTAGTTATGATGCAACTGAAGCACTATTCAACTTCTACGAAGAGGTCAGCGATAGCATGGAAGAACCGTTTGAGTTTGACCAAGTTGCAATTCGTTGTGACTGGTATGAGTATGACAATCTTAGTCAAGCATACATGGAATATGAAGCACAAGACAGTGGCAATGATACACTCGGTAATGATGAATTGATGCGAGAATACTTTGAAGATCGGACAACCGTAATTGAACTTGATAATGGTCATGTTCTACTACAGGCATTCTAATATGAAAGTAATATTCACAGCACAAGAGCTAGAATCATTTATAGAAGCGACGGAGGGGACAAAGTTTTCAGGAGTACAGATTGCAGAGGGGTTAGTGCATAGTTATGGCGCTAACTTACATGAAGACATTAAATCACAGATTGAATTATTAGAAGAGGGAATTGATGGCTAAAAATGTAAAGAAAGCGTGTTGGAATGGGCACACCTTTACACCAGAAAATAGTTATATAGATAAAAATGGATATCGCAGTTGTAAAGACTGCCGGCGCATAAGAACTAAGAAGGAGAGAGACTCATGGAAACCACCAAAGCAAAACGAAACCTAATCATATTATTAACAGTCTATGGAGTATTGATCGCAGCAGTAGCAGCGGTATGGATTTACAACTTCATATGGATAACAGCAGCAATAAAGGGGATTTAAATGAATAAGAAACAAGTAGGCGCATTGCTTAAGATCATCAGCAAGGATACAGCAAGAGAGGTATTAACACTAGCACATATTGCAGAATACGATGGAGAGATTGTGTTGCAAGGTACTGATGGATATGTTCTAGCTATGATTAAGCTTGACAAAGAGGATGCACAAGAGTATGTAGGCAAGAGCATTCGTCGTGCATCACTAGAGAAATGGTATAAATTGGCCACCGGTAAGAGTCGGTTAGATACGCAAGAGCTTATTAATGTACTTAATGAGGATTATGGGCAATATGGAGAGTTTGAAGGCTCACAATATCCAGACTTTAAAGTGGTATTGGATAACGCAAAGTTAAAAGAGGTGGATGAAATTGTATTCAATGCAGACTTTGCAAAGAACTTGCAAGACCTAAACAATGGTAACGCACTACGATATAAGATGCATGGTAAACTTGCACCTATGATCGCAACAAGTGATCTTGGTACATTTGTACTAATGCCAATGAAATAAGTGTTGTATAATTGTAATAAGTTATTGACTTATACAAAAGAGTGTAGTATCATAAGAGTGTAAAACAAATTATAAGGAGCAACGATGAGTACAGTATACATGACAATTGAAAACATCAGTGACAATTTTGATGGTGGTGAAGAAGTGTACAGTGTGATCGACAGCATGAACTGCTACAGAGTCGAAGTAGTTGATGGTTGCGAGTATGAAGCATATGACCAAGACCACAATGTGGTTGAGGACGAAGATTTAGCAGGCACATTAATAGACCAAGTAATCAATTTCCAAAAGGGGGAATAAGCGATGGGTAAAATAAAACTAAACAACAAAGTAAAAGTAACATTAATCGTGTTGGGGATCGTGGGACTATTTGTCTCAGGTGTAACAGCAACACTAGGCGTACAACGCTACAATGACAACCTAAAAGCACAAGGCGTATCTGCATTCAAAGCAAATAGTTGTGATGAATATGCAAAAGATGGCATGAGCTGGCTGGAGTGTGACAAATAATGAAGAGTTTAGAACTATCGGCAGTAAGAGTAAATGTTGACCTAGAAAATGAGTCAGTAATTGTAACCGGAGTTGATGTGGATGAGATCGTATCGCAAATTGGATACGAAGAACTACTAAACGCAATGGAATATGCAGACGTAATGGAATACGTAGCACAAGCAGAACGAGATAAAGCTGAGGAGGATTCATAATGAGTACATTTGACGAAGATATCAATGCAATGCAAAAGCAAGTGACGCAAGAAGTGATCTTTTACATCAACAAGAACCCTGAAGTATATCGCATTATTAGTGATATTACTAAAGAAGGATTGACACCGGAGCAATCTGTGCTACGGATGAAGCAAGAGATTTACAAATGGGCTGATGAACACGATAACGAGTTCGGTACAGTCTTCCAAGCTGAATTGGATGGACTTAATAACGACAACTGGGTGCAAGTAGCAGCAGGTATCTAGTATGCTAGAGCCACAAGACAACGGAAGAGTGCTACGGAACTACATTATCTTGGCACTGATAATCGCACTTTTAGCATATATAGTGGGTCTGAACGTGGGTAAGACGCTATAGGTAGCGTAGTGTAGTAAAGTTCAAAAAAACACCATATATAGCGTTGACAAATAAAATTGTGTATGCTATAGTGAATAGACAACAAGAACTATGTAGGTGTTCGGACAAGTGCTAGACCTATTGCAAAACTCAAGCGACTAAATCATTATTACGGCAAAACTCTCGCTCTATCTTACGGGTTGATAACGAGGACTCTAGTACATTCGACAAGGAATGAATACAGCCAAGGTAGTAGTGTAATCCATTTGAACCAAGGAGAGATAAGGTCCTCTGACGGTTAGTGATAGTTCTGTAATCTCGGCGGTGTTCCCTAGTATTACTAGAGGAATAAAACCCGTCATATCTAAAAATAATTAAAGGAGAATAATTATGAATTTCAAAGTAGGTGATAAAGTACGAGTGCGAAAAAATCTTTTACTTAATGCAAGATAAGGGGCTGATGTTGCAGTGGAAGAAATGATAGCACTTGCCGGCCAAGTCGTAACAATCAAAGATGTTAATGTAAGTACTTACAGTATCGAAGAAGACACATGGGGTTGGACAGATGAAATGTTCTACAAGACCAAAGTGAAAGCAGGGATTGAAAAGGTTAGTGATGATATTAATAGTGTGGTTAAGCGTACTAATATTCTCATTACAGAAGGTGAACTTGCAGTGCAACACACCACAAATAGTAAACGAGATCGTGTTGGATTCTTGAAGCAAGGTCGTGTCATGGGACACATTCGATTCGTAGAGATCGACTCATATATTGAAATGCTGAACAAACTTAAGCAAGAGGTATAGAATGGATAAGCTAGGCAACAAAATTAGTGAAGGTGATTTGGTTGTTTTTGCTCTCGGTGGTCGTGTAGGTGAACTCATGTTCGGATATGTTCTTTCGACAGATTTTAAGCCTCAGCAACAGAGAGGCCTGTCAGCAGGAACGATTCTAGTAAATAGTATGAACAAACAAATGGTATTCCCTCAACGAAACTTGATCGTAATACCGGATGAAATGCAACCGGCAAAGAGACAGGAGAAATTACATGGCACAGAGGAGGCAGTCGAAGTCAGCGATATCTGATGGTCAGGTGGATGTATTCGGTTCAATTCATGGGCTAGAGAAGCTTGTGAATAAACCAACAGTAGTTGAAGCAAATGGGCTCAAGGTAGTACAGGTAGTTGTACCTGAGTCAGAGCAGAACACACCAGGGTATAAGGAGCTTGCACTTGAAATAGCACGTAAGTTTGCACCGGAAGTAAAGTCCAAAGGTAAACCACCTTGGATGGATGCCAACTGGCAAGCAAAGAGGAGGATGCAACGTGCGACAAACTATTAGAACATGGTACGATGAGTATTGGAAAACATGGGCAGCATGTGCAGTTGGCGATCTTGATGGATTAACACTGTATTTTGCAGACACAGAACTTGAGGCTTATGAGGTATGCTATGGATTTATGGTATATAACGGACTTAAACCATGAATCAACCTAGAGCTTTAGAGATAATGATGCGAGGCGATAACGTAATGTTGACCGGACCGGCAGGTTCAGGAAAGTCATACACATTGATGGAGTTCATCAAACAAGCCAAGCGCAAACGAAAGAAAGTAGTAGTCACGGCAACAACCGGACTTGCAGCAGCACATTTAGATGGACAGACAATACATAGTTGGTCTGGTATGGGACTCGGTGAGGAATTACCTGATAACTATATTTATACTATGTCGGAGGCCCGAAAGAAAGTCATTCGCAGGACTGATGTACTTATCATTGATGAGATCAGTATGATGCATGACTACAATTTAGACATGGTGAACAAGGCAATGAAGATCATACGTGAAGATAACCGGCCATTTGGTGGTATACAAGTTATCTTATGTGGAGACTTCTTCCAGCTTCCACCAGTAGCAAAGGGTAGAGATGGTAGGTTCGTGGTTGACAGCGAGGCGTGGCAGGAACTAAATCCATCAGTCTGTTACCTAGAAGAACAACACCGTGCAGATGATTTACGATTACAAGAAATCCTAAACGCTATGCGAGCAGGGAAAATGACAAGTAAGCATCTACAGTGGTTGAAGTCTTGTATGAACCGGACAGTACCTGAAGATATTACTCGACTCTATACTTTAAACGTAGATGTTGAAGATATCAATGAACAGAAGCTTAACGCATTAAAAGGCGATAGTCACTATATATTAAGGACTAGTAAGGGTAATCATTATGATATTCAGAACTTACAAAGGAATGTCATGGCACCGGAGGTATTACACCTTAAGGTTGGTGCTAGAGTTATGGCGGTTAAGAATGACGCAGAACTACAATATGCAAACGGTAGTATCGGAGACATTATTGAGTTCACAGAGGATGGCCTTCCCGTCGTACTCTTTGACTCAGGAAAAGTTGTCATTGTGGAACCTCAAGAATGGGAGGTACGCAAAGGAGATAGACTGGCAGCAGCTATCACACAAGTACCTTTACGGCTTGCTTATGCAATTACAGTCCACAAGTCACAAGGTATGACCCTGGACAGCGCAGAGGTAGACTTAAGTAAAGCTTTCGTTGAAGGCATGGGGTACGTGGGGTTAAGCCGTGTTAAGAATCTTGATACATTATTCTTAAAAGGATTAAACCAGCGTTCACTACAAGTAAGTCCACGAGCTAGGGAAATAGATGTAACTTTAAGGGACATGAGTAGGAGTTTAATATGATGGGCGATATAATAACTTTAGTTGTTACCATAGTATTTATGATAGCATTCGTATTTATAGAGGATTAACATGGATATATTTGACGAGATCGGTGAGATCATAGCAGAAGGCGCAGAAGTAATTCTGGACGCAGTAGCAGAGTTCCTTAACCTATAAAAAAAGACCCCTAAAATGGAGTCTTATAAACTGAATTAAATCAGTTTTGGAGAAAGGAGTTAAGCGTAGAGTAACGACAAAGAAACCTCTACACTATTTACTATAACATACATCAGTAGTATTGTCAATAGTTCAGAGGTGTAATTGTACATTCTACAACACTTTTTCCGGCAAAGGTATTGACAAACAGTAATCAATCATGGTAAGATAGATATATGGAGAAAGAAACAGTGTTTTATATTTGTATAGCAGTAGTCATCGGAATCGTAGCGATCGGATGCATTACATGGCCATTCATTAAGGAGTTAGATAAATGAGTTATATCCAAGACAATGATGTTGACCTAGCATCGGCAGACGAAGCAATTCGTGCCCAAGAGGAATATGAGAAATCAAAAACGAGTTACCACAGTAAGTTGGTTGGTGTCACATTTGAAGGACGACAGGACATTATTAAAGTCCTAGAAGGTACAGAAGAATTGCGAGTACGTAGGGAAGCTGATAATCAGTACGACCCTAAAGCAGTTGCAGTTGATGTATTGTTCGGTGAAGAATATGTACCTATTGGTTACATTGCGAAAGACAAGAATGAGGCACTGTCTCAAACATTAGACGCAGGCAATGAAGTTACGATCAAGCTTGCAAGTATTACGGGTGGCGGTGATAAAAGTTATGGTGTTAACATCGAACTTGAATACCAAAAGACAAAGGCACCTGTTAAAGAAGAAGTTAAGGCACCGGAACCTGCAGTATTACTATCACCTATTGATAAGCTACATCAGGCAGTCGATGAGTATGTTAAAAGCACACTTACAAAGACAGTTAAGTACACATCACGTTTACTTGGCAAAAGCACAATGGTTCAGGTTAATAACGGACACGTGGGACTTGAAGGTTATCTATCAGGTAGCTCATTCCCTAAAAAGTATTATCCTACATTCAATGAAGAAGAAATGCTTCAGAAGATGGCAGATAAGTTCGGAGTTGACAAGGCGCACATTAAAGCAATGTGGGGACTTAACCGAGATGCATCAACAGGATATGGTACAGCCATTCACGCTGCACTTGAAAACTATGACACATACTACAAGCTTGGTGATAAGATTAAATCTGTTAAGGTACTTAAGACTAAAACAACGGTCGGACCTAACAAGGCATTCAGTCGTAACCCATTCTTGAAGAAGATCGTAGAAGACTTCCACACATTGTTTGGTGGTGATTATGTACGACTCAACGAGCAGTTCGTATGGTTACACGATAAGAAATTATGTGGAGCTATTGACCGAGTTAAGGTTATTGATGCAGAGAAGAAGATTGTTCGTATTCAGGACTTTAAGACTGATGGCGACATTCACGAGAAGACATATCAGAATACAGATTCACCTTTCTATAAGTTGACACAGGGTACAGCGCCTAAAATGGGCAAAGAACTACTTGACCTACACTGGTTGCAATTGAGCTTTTACGCTTATATCTTGCAACAATACGGCTACACAGTCGAAGGCTTGGATGTTTATTGGTTGAACCCAACAAAACTTGCAGCAGGTGAAAATGCATGGGAAGAATTTAGTCACACAGTGATTGATATTTCAAAGGAGATTGAGAATGAGTAGTGTAAAAGCTGGTGATAGAGTAAAAATCATTGATAGAAAAAGTTCAGCGAGCCACAAACACGCAGGTGAAATAGTAACTATCAGATCACTAGAATCAACTGATGGTGAGGGTTGTGAACCGGATTATGTGTACATTAAAGAGCATGAAACCGGTGGTTTATGGCTAGACGAAGTAGAATTAATTAAGGAGAATGAAATGACAAAGTTTACAGTAGGACAATTAGTACAATTGGTATCAAACGCTAAGGATTTAGGTTCTGTTGATAATGAACGATTCTTTGGTCAACTACTTAGAGTAGAGCGTGTAGGTGAAGACGATTATAACATCCGAGTTGTACCAACAGAAGGAAGTAATGGCGAAGATGACTATGAATATTTCCGTGAGTCACAGCTAGAAGTGGCAGAAGTCAACTTTGAAACTGCACGAGCAGGCGACAAGGTTAAAGACAATGATGGCGATGAGTATATTGTTCTTGCAAAAGTAGGTAACATTATTGCACTCAGTGGATATGGTAGTAGCCAAAGCGAGTTCCGTGAATGGTACACTAAGTCTGACTTTGAAGATGCAACATTTACATTTATTCAACCAGAGACCACACCGGTTGTTAAAGAGGTTACACTTGAAGAAGTTGCAAAATCTCTCGGTGTACCAGTAGAAACACTACGGATTAAGGACTAATATGATCAAGTATTACAAAGTATTACAGACAAACTTCTTGTGGGACGAGGGTGCAATCATTGAATGTAACCCAGACCGAGATAACGGTTATACACCTGTAGATGATATTTGGGACCACACTGAAAGTAATGGTAATGAGTATATCTCATCACGTATTATTGAAGATGAAGGTAACAAGGAATTCTTTGAACGTGTTTATCCTATTGGCAAACTTGAAAAGATGGTATTTGGAGACAAGAGGCAAGCACAAGCTGCTGCAGCTGCACTACACAAAGCAAAATAGGAGGTTCACATGGCCGAAAAAGAAGTTGAGTATGAAGACCCAGAGATAATCATAGCATTACTCGAAGAGGAAAAGGAAAACCAGTGAGTCTTAGGTTAGAAGAACAAACAGTTGATCTTCAAGATATTAAGGTGCAAGAAGTCAATAGTTATATGTATGCAGGTACACACTTCATAGATATAGTAGGGGCTGATGTAGAAGATATACTTGAAGCAATTGGTGAAGATATAGTAAAGAAGTATTTTGATATTCCAGAGGAGGAGTTATAATGGGAATTAGTAAAAAGAAGTTTAATGCAGAAGTTGCAGATACAACTCAATCATTTATTAATGTAAAGAAAGAAATGGACTTGGCTTTCGAGTTGATCGGAGACCTACAAAAGTCTGTACGTGACTACGCATCTATTGCAAAGAACGCACAATCTCGTGCTGATATTGCTATCAAGGAAAATGAATCATTACGTGAATACGTTTACGAACGATTTGGTCAACTTGACAATAACGGTGTAGCAACAGCAATTAACAAGCTTAATGATGAAGTGTTCAAAGAACGTAAGGAAAAGAAAAATGCTCTACGTGTTAACTTTGATTACCTATTTGGTATTGCAACAACAACACCTAAGCCAGTAGAAGAAGTTACTCTTGCCGGTAAGGTTGAAGCGATCGCAGAACACCTCAAATTGAACTTTGAAGTAGCACCTGAAGAAGTAAAAGCTGCTAAACCAGTGGCTAAAAAAGTAGTAACAAAGAAGAAGGGCCGACGATAATATGGCAAAAGACCTAAAAGTAGCAAAAGCATTTCAATCAACAGTAAGTAAAGAAGACAAAACTCCACAGGTTGTACAAACTCGTGGTGGTGAAATGCACAAATTTATGGTGCAGTTTGAAGGACGTAACGACTGGATTGGTATTCTTAAGAAACCTGGAAACGTAGTTAACGCCGGAGACTCTCTTTATGGTAACATTATCGAAGATGGTCAATGGGGCAAGCCTGAATTCAAGGGTGAGCAGAAACCATTTGGTGAAGCTTCAGCGCCACAAGCTGGACAATCACGTACAGCATCTACAGCACAACCTAGCGGAACAGTGGAGGAAAAACTGGACTATCTTATTAGCCTAGTTGAAAACTTTCTGGAATCTCAAGGCAGCGCAAAGCGAACACCTACTACCACTGATACGGTCATTGAAGACGTTGACGATGGGCCAGTAGACCTTTCAGAACTACCTTACTAATTAAGGAGAATATATGGCATTTACCGATGAACAATTAGGTAATATGCTTGTGAACATGGCGAGTATCTACCATCATCTCACTAATGAGGACAACCTCAAGGGGATGACTGGTGATGCTTTGTCGTATACAGGTGTAAAACTAGCAGCAATGAAAGCATCCATCATTGAACTGAAACATGCAGCACACAAGGAACTACTTGAAAAAGAAGTATTGCTCGGAAAAGCGAAAGCTGAAGCATACTACAAATACAAGAAGGAACATGGCTCTACTGCAGCAGGTGATATGAAATACATGGATGAAGATTTTATCGCAGCACAACGAGAGCACAATACAGCTAAATCATCCTACGAACAGCTCAAGGGTACTACGGCAGACGTACACGATCTACTCGAACAAATCCAGACTCGTATTATCGACCTAGGTGGACAGCGTAAAGACGAACGGACTCACTAGTGGGCTTTCAGGATATGCCTCGTGTATTACATGAAGCAGCCAGTCGCAAAGGTGGAGGGGTTAGGAAGCCGAAAGGTTTGGCTAAACAATCATTAGAACGACGTAAAGAAATAGCTTCTTTGGGAGGCAAAACAAGTGCAGATAATCGTAGAAAAGGAACCAAGCAGACGCAAGTTGATTCACATAACCGTGGAACGAACTTGGCAGACGTTCTTGGAGCATTAGATGAATAAGTACAGAAATAAGTTTGAGGAGAAGACCGGAGATGACCTTACACAAAAAGGAATACAGTTTGGGTACGAGACCGAGAAGCTTGATTACAGCGTTGCCGGCAGGTACTTACCGGATTTCATCATCACACGGAAGAACGGTAGTAAGGTTTATATCGAGACCAAGGGAAACGGACGTTCATTTGACGGCCCTTCCCGTAGGAAGCTACTCGCCGTTAAGTCCCAACACCCTGAAGTTGATCTCAGAATTGTATTCTACTCAGATGGGAAAATCGGGGCAACACGAAAAGATGGTTCCAGAGCAACTCAATCGGAGTGGGCAGAAAAGAACGGCTTTAAGTGGGCGATCAAAGTAATTCCGGAGGCATGGCTTGAGGAATGAAGAATATTTTAATAGTGCGGACTGGATTAGGTTCAGGATTCACTGGCTCAAGGATAACCCTCCGCTCGACAACGGGTATTATCTTTGCGGGATTTGTGGTCATTGGGTTGCAGCTGAGGAAGTTACGCTCGATCACATCATCCCCAGGACAGCGCAGAACATGTTTGACCCTAATAATATTCAACCGGCACATGGTATATGTAACTATAACAAAGGAAGTAAAAGATGGCAGCCAAAAGTAACCAAAGAAACTTACGAATTCCTGAATCTCATATCACATATGTAACTCAGGATGGTGAGCGAATGAAATACCCTTCGTTAATGGGTAACGTACCACGAGTATCGGGCATCCGTACAGGTGGGGACAAAGAATTTTTAGCTAGTAATAATGGCAAATTGTCGAAATTACAACACAATTTTAGCTAAATCTATTGACTTTTGCATACTTCTTTGATAAGATAGTAAGATAGAAAGGGGAAATATATGAGTCAAATTAAACAATTAGTTCCACAAGAAGTAAACGCATTTGATGAAATTGATTTCAGTGAACAAGTTGCCTAACATTAGGCAGAGACTTGAGAAATCTATCCCTTTAATATTAGATAACCAAGGAGGTTACATTAGTAACTTTTTAAATAAGGTGAAGCTCTGGATAATTCCTATTGCAGTAGCTCTCCTGATCGTAGTAAATGCCGTGGTTCTGACACGATTCAGTGATACAAACCAAAAGTTTGTTGAGCAGCAAAGTATGACGATCGAAACTAAAAATACTCTACGGAGTGTTCAAGGTGAGAAAGCGAAGGTGGATACCTCGTTAAAGGAAGAACGACTAAAAGCTGAAAATCTCCAAACGGAGAATGAAAGTTTAAAAGTCAGCTTGCAAGCTAAAAAAGATGCAGAAGCGAAAAAGATATATCCGGTTGCAGAAGTGCCCAAAGTGGCAGCAACGGTATCTATTATTAGCGGAACTAAATCAGATTGGCTTGCAGCGTCTGGAATACCAGAAGACCAATGGAGCTACGTTGATTCAATCGTAACCCGTGAGTCTGGATGGAATCCTAATGCAATCAATAAATCCTCTGGGGCCTGCGGTCTAGGACAACAATTACCTTGTGGTAAATGGTCTGGCGCATGGAATGACCCAGTAGCAGCGTTGATAGCTATGAACGGTTACGTAACATCACGTTATGGTAGCTGGGCAGGAGCAGTTGCATTTTGGAATACTAATCACTGGTATTAAAAAACAACGGGCCTCTAAGCTATATTAGATGTGAGGATAACTGGCGGTGGAACAACTTTTGTGACCCAGTACCGTCTTATGGTGTGGTGTATAGCCCTTTATTGGGATTTGAGAAATTGGCTCTGCTTCGGTATCCAACTCATCTAGCATGGAATCTTGGTGCAAGTCCAAGTCACACTTTTTATATGCCCGTACCTGCAGGAATTGGCCAAGCAGGTGTTAGCTAACGGGTTGGGGTAGCTCCCCATCAAGAACCCACGAGGATGATAATTTGTTTCATTAGTAGTGGTTTTACACATTTCTTCGGAAGAGATATTTGCACATGCGTGTTGACTCTAAATAAACAGTGCTTTATGCCACTAACTCAGCGAAGTAATCGTCTCGTTGACCTGTTGAATTGAACTTACTTCATACTTGAAGGGAAGGAAACTACGAGATAGCCGTGCACAGGCGATTCTGAAAGTGCCAACAGCGAGAGAAGAAGGAAGACGGTTGGAGTCCGTGCGGTGGCTACAATTATTGATACAGACAAGGCAGCTTCTGTGGGAAGGTTATGCATAAACACCCAGAGTCGCATACACGGTTGGAGGCGTAAGTCCCATAAAGGAAGTCCGTGGTAGGTAGCGTGTGGTATCCGTTTATGGTGGGAACATTTCGTAAAAATGTTAATCAGGGGTAGTAACTGGTTTGATTGCATTGAAAGCCTGAAAAGGAACGATGTAAGACGAGTGTTCGATTCACTCCTACTCCACCAAACAATATAGGGTGAATTAGTAGTCCTTTAGATATGCCACTAGCCTCTTCGTGAAAGCTAGTCCCCAGTCTATAAAGTTCTGCACCGGAACGGGTAGGTGTCTGGTTTCTGTCAGAGTTCCATGTTAAAAACTCAAGAACAGGGTGTAACTCAGTTGGTTAGAGTGCTCGGTCTGGAACCGAGATGTCGGGGGTTCGAGTCCCTCTGCCTTGACCATGAAATTTGCAGAGATGGTGACTCCGAAAGTGTCAGGAATAAATGGGCTTCTGAACACTAAATAAACACCACTTTATTGATAATCACATAGCATTCAGGGAGTTGAAAAAGCGATAGCTACGTCCCGCTTATCGAGCCGAGTATACCAAGTGGATGCTAGTTGATTGTTTATAAAGGAGACATAATGGACGAAGTAGAGAAGTGGCTCCTAGATGAGACCACCACATTTGAAGAGATAGATAGGATAGCGAATGGCGAAGACGACAGCGAAGATTCTACTGTATGACCTAGAGGTGTCGAGAGACATCGTTGAAGGATACGGTAATAAATGGGAGTTCAAGGTAGTTAAGACTATCCGACACCAAGAACTCATGTGCTTTGCATATAAGTTTTTAGGCGATAAGACAGTTAAATACGTATCACGACATGATTTTGCTAAATATGATGACTTTGTTAAAGCACTTTGGGACATCCTGAATGAAGCTGACATTGCTATTGCACATAACGCAGCACGATTTGACAATAAGATGGCAAACAGATTCTTTATTAAGGCAGGTCTTGGACCAGTTTCACCTTACAAGACTGTTGACACACTGCAGGTTGCACGAGGAGCCTTTAAGTTTCAATCGAATGGACTTAATGATCTTGCCGAATACCTAGACCTAGGAAGTAAAGTCAAGATGGGCTATGCCGACCTAGAAGAAGAATTCATGAATAATCCTACACCAAGCGTTGAGAGGCTTATGAAAAAGTATAACGTCCAAGATGTTGTACTTCTGGAGAAGATTTACTTGAAATTACGACCGTTTATTAAGAACCACCCGAACATTGGTGATATCTTGCAAGAGATTGGCCTTTGTCCTAAATGTGGAAGCCCAGACTTGCGTACATATGGTACGGCACCAAGAGCTAACGGACGAGTACAGACATATATTTGTAATACTTGTGGTGGACGTTGTAGCCAGGCAACTATTAAAAGTAGCGGAAGGATTGTTAATGCCTAGTATTGAAAATGAAGCGTACCTAGTGAGTCGGAGATCAGTAGTAGAAAAGATGCTACCGCCTGAACTATTAGTAGTGCGTGAAGGTATACTTAAACGACTGAATCAAGAATACGAAGACCTAGCTATGGTTAACGATGTTCTTACCGGATACGGATATACAGAAACAATTGTAGATGAGATTACATCAAAGCCTGCAGGAGTACATGATGCTAATGATGGCACGATCGGCGCAGTAGAGCGACCTACAGATAGCGTATGGCCAAAAATTAGAGATGGATTAGATTTAGAGGAAGTGTAAAATGATATTGTCCCGAATATGCGAATGTTACATCTGTGGTGATATGGAAATCACTAAACAGGCATTGTTACCTGATGGATGGGCCGTAACTTGGGAGAATGCAAAGACACTATGTGATAAATGCCTGAGTAAATATGAGGAAAGGTTTGGAGAAAAGCCTATTCTCTGGTACGAAGGCGGAGTAATAGAACCAACACTATTTTAAGGAGTTAAGATGGCTAAAGATATATTAGGTAAAGATATCCAAGAAGGTCAGTTTGTTATTCAAGCTGCAGGACAGGGGCACGATAAATGGCTCCAGATTGCTGTAGTTCTTGAAGTAATAGATGAAAACAACGTTAAAGTTCAGTCACAATCACGACCGGGCATTGTTAGGTGGGTAAATAGCAGACTACTTGTCATGGAGACAACGGCTGGAATGACTAGCGAGAATGTCAATAAATTAGAGAAATTTTATGTTGATTATAGGAGCAAGAAATAATGTCAAGAACAGCGCCATTCCCCAAGATTATACATATCGGGGATAAACAGATTCAAGACCTATTCGACGACACTGTAGAAATTACAGAAAAAGTAGATGGTTCACAGTTCGGATTCGGTAAGGTTAACGGTGAGTTATTCTGTCGAAGCAAGGGCCGTGAAATTGACATGGACAATCCAGATAGAATGTTCATTAGCGGTGTAGAATACGTAAAAACTATTCAAGATAGAATCCCGGATGACTTTACGTTCTATGGTGAGTATCTACAAAAGCCTAAACATAATTCATTAGCTTATGATAAAATACCACATAATCATATTGCATTATTTGCAGTTAATGATAACGGTAAGGACAAGAAGTTCTTAGACTACGATGCTATTAAACACTGGGCTGAAGTACTAGACATAGATGCAGTACCACTATTATACCAAGGTAAGTCCGGCCCAGAAGCTGTGCTTGAAATGGTAAAGAATAAAGTTAGTTATCTTGGTGGACAGAATATTGAAGGTGTTGTGGTGAAAGCTTACAAGCCTTGGCTGTTTATGAATCAGATACCGCTAAACGTAATGGCAGGTAAATATGTTACAGAAGACTTCAAAGAGGTACATAATAAGAGCTGGAAAGCTGAACACACCAATAAGGGTCAACTCGAAGTGGCGATTAGTAACTACAAGAGTGAAGCACGGTGGAATAAGGCCATACAGCATTTACGAGACGCAGGAAATCTTACCGGGACACCTCGTGATATCGGAGCACTCATCAAGGAAGTCCACAAGGATATAGCCGAAGAAGAGAAAGAATCAATCAAAGCAGCACTATGGTCTATCTATAATGATAAGTTCATGAAGGCAGCTACTGAAGGATTTGCTCAGTGGTATAAAGAGAAAATAATGATTGAAGGAGTTGAACCAAATGTTCAAGAGAGTAATGCTAGTCCTGATAGCAGCAGTGATACTGTTGGTACCGGCGACAACGACACAAGCGTATAGTTACACATCAACAAGAAGTTATACACCAAGCGTAAGGAGCTATTCAGCACCATCTCGCTCAACGTATACTGCACCTAAAACGACAACACCAAAGTCTACAACTACTACTCCAAAGAGCACGGCTCCAAAGACTAGCTCACCAAAGACACCTAAACCGCTTTCAACTAATAAGCAGTTCAAGAACTCAGCAGGACAGACAGTTGTATATAGAGACCGAGGAATCAGTTGGGCACCTTACTTCCTCCTGTTCGGATGGATATGGTATGATCACAACAACGACAAATGTTACGATGCAAACCATAAAGAAATAGATTGTAAGGAAAAGTAATATGACGGTAGTTTGGGCATTAGTATACCTGATCGTAAGCGCAGTAAATGGCGGACCGGTTGATATGACATTTTGGGATGGCTGGACAGTCACACTCATGATTGCCGTATTACTTGATATACTTTTTTAAGAAAGAAACAAATGAACGCAGCCACAATAATTAAAGATGACATGACACTAGAAGAAAAGCTTGCAGCTATTGATGCTGCTATGGCAACGGGAGCAAAGGAATTCAATAAGGCTAATGGCCGACCTGAAGATGCACCAGTTGACCCAAGCGATTTAACCATGTGTGAAGGTTGTCAATAACAAGGAGATTTCATGAAGGTAGTTTTGAATTTAAACGGCAAAAGGTACATATACTCATCTTTGATATCAAAACGCAAAATGACCGCCAGTATCAGGGGGCTCCAGGCGCAGAATGCAATTTTCGGGGGGACATGCACAGTGAAATACACATCTGAGTATAGTAACTCATTTGATTTCAGTAACGTGGAAGAACTTAAGGATAAATTGTGGCCATGTTTAGAGCCAGAAATGATTGAGGATTTTAAGAATGCATAACGACAAAAAACAACGCCGAGTAAAACGACAACTTAGGAAGGTGAACAGGCAACTGGTCGCCCTAACTATTAAAAAGTTATTCGGTGATACAACGACAGAGATCAAATATACACCAGACATTGACCCTAAATTAAGTAACAAGCAGCGACTTGTTAAACGACGTATTCTTAATGGACGGATTAAAGTTGACGGCAAGGTGTTCAATCCAAAGACTGGGGATTTTGAATTAGATGCAGCCTAAACCAGAACTACTAATGTTGAAAGGCTTACCAGCTTCAGGTAAGTCTACACATGCTAGAGAGCTTGTTGATAAGGGATACGTCCGAGTCAATAAAGATGATCTACGCAAAATGTTAAACAACGGCCAATACAGTAGGCCAAATGAAGCTGCAGTACTTAAGTTCCGTGATACTATTATTAATGAATCATTGCAGAATGGTAAAAATGTAGTAGTAGATGATACAAACTTTGAACAGAAACACTATGATCGGTTAAGCGAAATAGCACAGAACCAACAAGTGAACTTCCGAGTACTGTTTATTGATACACCTCTTGAGGACTGTATTAAACGCAATGAAGCTCGTGCTGACAAAGTACCGTTGGAAGTTATATATCAAATGTATAATAGACACATTGCACCACTAAGGAACGATAAGGAGATTAACTACGATGAAGAACTTGATGAGTGTATTATCGTTGACATTGATGGGACTCTTGCTCATATTAGCAATGGGCGTAGTCCCTACGATGCTAGAAGTTCCGGCGCTGATACTGTCGATGATTCTGTTGCTGGCATTGTTGCCATGCACTATCGTCATGGATACAAGGTCATCCTCTTCTCAGGACGAGGAAAGCTCGAAGGCGAAGAAGAAGCAACGATTCAATGGCTCGCAGATAACAACATTGCCTATGACGCACTCTATCTACGACCTGTGGGAGATGGCAGGAAAGATACCGAAATCAAAGAAGAGCTCTTCAACACACACATTAAAGGTAAGTACAACCCACGGTTCGTCATTGATGATCGTCCGAGTGTCTGTAGAATGTGGCGACGTATTGGACTCAAAGTCCTGCAAGTAGGCGACCCTCATGTTGAATTTTAATAAGACAGATAAATATGGACAGGTGATTAAGCCTGGAGATGTTGTAGCATATCATAATAAGTTTAAAGGAGTTGAACTTGTCGTATATCAAGAAGAGGCTGGTGGCAGCAAGGCAAAAGGCACCTATGGTAGGTTCATTACCGACACTGGCATCACTAGCATTAAGTATTCTAGTGTGGCATTTGTATTTGATTCTCTATACCAAAGGAGAGCAAATGGCAAAGAGGTACGTAGAGCGATAAAGAGGTACTATGAAGGTATTCGCTAAATTCCAGGGTGAGGATGATATACTTCAAGAAGGGTTTGTATACCTCATAGACATCTACAACAGGGTAGGTGACTTACAGAAATTAAATGTAAAGATAGGTGATGGCGAGTGGTGGAAACCATACGCAAATTACTTTCAATTAACAAGAGAATGGGAGATTCTATAATGGAACCATCAAAAGCAGGTGTCTCATCTGAACTATCAACGACAGAAGAGTTCATCACTTATATTGAAAATCAGTTGAACATCGGACAACTAGTAAAAGAGAATGACGCTCCAGTTGCACCAAGTCAACTAAGAGTTTCTATCAACCGTGTACAATCAATCAACGAACGTCTTGGACGAATTAACAATGAATTGGAGCAGCTATAATGAAGTTAGTAGGCAAATACGTAGTTATTAGTAAAGAAGACCTTAACGCAGCATTGCGAGAGGCAGAGAACAAAGCTAAGAAAACTATCACTAAACGGCTTGAAGAAGAGTACGCAGATAAGTTTGAACAGCAAGAGAAAACAATTAAGGCACGTAACAAGACAATCCAGATTCTACGTGAGCAGGCTGATGAAGCTGAGACTGACAACGAACGAAAGATTGAACAACTTGAAGCAACTATCGAAGTTTTACAAGAAGACCGAGATAACGTCCGTGATGTAGCAAAGAAAGAGATGGAGAACGATGATCGTGCTGCACTTCTTGATGCTAAAAAAGAAGGTCTTGATAAGCGAGCAGCTGCTATTAAAGCACGTGAAGCAGAGCTAGACACTGAAGAAGAAGCAAAGAACACATCACACTACGCAGATGGTTTGGCTGATGGACTCCGTAAGGCACATGAGATTACACAGAAAGACCGTGAGAACTCAATGAAGATTGCAATGATTGCAGCAAGTTCACACACACCAGTTGCTAATCTTAAGGAGCTAAACAGTGAGCACCAAATTACCGCAGGCAGCACAGACAGCGAAAGTTAAGTCCTTACCGGATGATCTTGCAAAAATAGCGGAAGAGATGCTCAAAGAGAAGTTTGGGATTGAGGAGGAACCGCCTAAAAAGCGGAACTCCTTTCAAGACGACTTCAACCTCTTCGCGGATGACTTTTCTACAGGAGGCATGGGGTTCGCAGGTTTTACTACAAGCTCAACCTCCCGTATGGATAGTAAATGGCGTGGACGAGATATCCAAACTAGACCTGACTTCGCAACCAGGGGCTATATTTCATCTACCGAAGTCAATCACCCTGACGAGAGAACCATTGGTGAGGGCATCTATCGCTTAAGAGAACAAATACCTCGTATTAGAGAGATGTTCATGGAAGCAAGTCCTGACTTTGCACACTACTTAATAAGGAACGAGAGAGACTTCATAGCGTATGACCACATGGGTCAGCGTCCACGAGAAGGTGAACTCGATTTCTTTGGCAGCTTCCGAGGTATGAAAGTATATATATCAAGGAATGTTCGACATGCAGTTGTTTCTGCAAGACACGGTTTTTAAGCCATAAAAATAACCCCCCAGGTTTTATACTGAGGGGTTTATTTTATATCTTAACGTCGGCCGAAGATAAATAGTACACCGGCTACGATGACTACAATCAAGGCTACGACTGTGAGAAATTCTACCATGTAGTTCCTTTACTGTTAAGCGTTTACTGTTTTCTTATCAAAGAAGGTCTTAGTGATAAACACCAAGGCTACGTTGATAAATGGTGTGTAGACACCAAACAAGGCTGGGTCGCCTTGAATTGCTGCTACAATACCAGCTAGTCCTGCAGATACTGCAAGATAAACTGCTGCAGTCAAAGTCTTCCCGATGTTTGTCTTCAGGAAAGGTACTTTAACTGTTGCATCTTTTACATCAGATGTTGCCATTATTTTGTCCTCTTAAAGTTTTCTAATAGTGCGAGGAGCTTTTCCCAAAGTTCTTTCAGGAAGTCCTTAAACGATTGTACGTCAACTGAAGGTTGAGGCTTATTAGCTTCTTCCTGGTCCCTTGCATCTTGAGCTGCCTTTTCTGCAGCAGCCTTTGCGTCGGCTTCAGCCTTATCTCGTGCATCTTTTTCAGCTTTAGCTTTCGCCTCAGCTTCTGCCTTTTCTTTAGCAATGCGATCTAATTCAGCTTTCTCGGCTGCAGCTTGTGCATCCTTAGCCTCCTGTTCCTTACGAGCTATAAGGTTCTTACGTTCCTGTGACTGGTAAAGATCATTACGCATAAACTCGACTGTGTAACTACGATAGTGGTTGATACCGTCTTGATCTGCTGGTCGTTCCAGAATCTCTTGGTATGCTGCACGGATTTGGTCATCATTAGCATTGGTCTGTCGGTTGTTAACTGTTCCCCAATCGCCTGAACCATCTTTGCTTCGAGCTAGTTGGTCTAGGCGGTTAAGATCATAATTACCAGGACATGCTGTCGCCACGAACTGACGGTGTGGTACTAATGGTAAGTCACCATATGCGTCACGAATCTGAGAGATGAGTTCTGCAACTACATCATAATCTTCATCACGACAACGTGGGTCACATTCAATTGATATTGTCCAAGGGTTTGCGGAGTTAGTTGCCCATGAGTTTTCTGATGGACTCACTAGACATGCTACTCTTCGTCCTGTACCGGTTGCTACATAATGCGCCGAAGCTCCCCTATTAGGGTTACATAGTGTTGCAATGACACCTTCGTAAGTAGGACCAGTGTTGGGGTCCCCCCACCAGTGTATTGCGATAGCTTTAATAACACGAGGCTGACCCCATACAGATTGAGTCTGTGAAGCAGCTGTGTAGTTAGGGCTGTTGTATTGTGTTTCATACTTATACGACATTAAATCTCCTTTAGATTTTGTGCACCTTCAAGTGCTAATATCCTTTTGTTCTTGTCTGCTAGTTGCGCCAATGCATCAGCTAGTAGTCTTTTTGTTTCAGAGTGGTCGTTCTTTTCTTTACGAAGCTCTGTGCGTAGACGGTCTACTTCCTTCACAAGTGCATCCTTTTCTGTACGTAACTTAGTTATTTCGTCGAATAGGAAATCTACTTGTTGGATGAGTGTTTCCACCTTCTTGTCAGTGTCATTAATTCGGGTGACTGATATAGCCTTATCCTCACCATTTCCACTCTTACCTCCACGTAATGCAACAATAATTGTCGCCACTGCACCTAGTATTAAGCTAATTGCAGTAATGATAGGGGCTATGTTTTCAGTCATTACTTTTCCTTGTGTGTTTTTATTGCTGTCTCTGGATTAATAGGTGGTTCAAGTAACATAAAGAATGAAGTAGTAGCCAAACTTAAGTAGGCTAGAACTGCAAACAACGATGTGATTGACTCCTGATTAAATACGTTATTAGTAAAGATACCCACTGCCCATAGGAAGTAGAGCAGTATTGTTCCACCGATTCCTAGTCGTGCTATCTTATAAGGAAGCTTAAATAATGCACTCATGATCATTAAACCAAATATAAGGAACAGTCCACCGGCGAGTTGTAGTGGTAGGACTGTTGCAATAACATCGTAGTTGCTTGAGTTAACAAATGCAGCAGGAAAGAACAGGATGCCTAATCCGGCAAGGATTGATACAACCCCCCTAAAGGCATATAGCCTCCAGAGAAGTCTGTGTGTAACTCGTAGGTTAATGTGACCCATTCTATTCCTCTTCATCATCTGCTAAATATTCCGCTTCTTTATCTAATGTTTTTTGTGATTTCTTTGTGTCCAGTGAATCAACTGTCTTTTGTACATCTACATACAGTGTACTTGTCATTTCGTCTTCAAGACGTTCAGGTAGTGAAGTATTAGTTTTCCAGTAACTGCCCATGGCTTTTGTTACTTTAGCGTTATACTCAGCACCTAATCGAGCAGCTTCATTCAAGTTTCCAGCCTTAGCTGCTTCCTTGATCTTTGCCACTGCATCGTCACGACCAGTAGTGTTTTTGGCTGCTTGGTAGTAGTCATAGTATTGTTTTTGTTTTTCTGGGCTGAGACCTTCTAGTTGCTTAGTTTGAGCTTCTGATAAGGTATTCATTCCAGAGTTTACCCAGTTTTGGCCTGCTTTAGTTGCATATTGGCCAAAGAGTAGAGATTGTAGTTTAGTTCCATCATCTGTGTCCTGTAAGAATCGAGTCTTTCCTGAAGCGTTTTTAGACTGACCAGTTGTAGCTGATTCGAGTCCTTCAGTAGACTTCTTGATTTGAGAACCTGCAGGTACTAGTTGTGACCAGTTACCATCCCAGAATTTCTGCCATACTTCATCGACTGTTTCATCACCACGGGCTTCTTCGTTGAAAGTCTTAGAGACTGTCTCGTTTAACCCTTGGCGAGATTTACCATCACCGAATAATACACTAATAAGTGGACTTCGATATAGTGAACCTTCTGAAAGTTGGTCTGCAAAAGGAATGAACTCTTGAGGTTTCATACCGATAACAGGTCCAAGTGCAGATACTGTAAGTCCAGCACCCATAACGAATGTTAGGGCACGGCCTGCAGCTTCAGCGTTAGCGAACCCATAGTTACCATTTGCATCCTTTTTAACAATGTCGATACCCATGTGAGTGAGGTATTCAGCTTGCTTGACAGAGAAGGTAGCCAACTGCGTAAGTGAGCGAACCATCGGACCGTTAAGTGCAACTGCATTATCAATATTAGATGTAACGAACTGTGTATCAATAACTGCTTCAATTGCTGATGCCTTAGCACCTTCAATATCACCAGGGTTCTTTGCTAGATACTTAGCACGAGCGCCGAGGTAGGCTTGTGATCGTAGGAGTACGTCACTTGCACGGATACCTGACATAAGTAGGTCAACACCCTTCTTTGCACCTTCAGCTGCTTTAGAACCGATAGATAGGTCTTCCATATCAATGTTGTAGTTTTTAGATACACCACCTTCAAATACACCTGAGTCTTGAAGTTCTTTGAAGAGTTCAGACTTTCGGTTTGGAAGAGTACGAATAGCATCAAGCATTCCGGCTGTAGCCCATTTAGGGTTTAGCGTTGCGCCTGTGTTAACCATCTGGCTCATGTTACGTACAACGGTTGATAAGTTACCACCCATTGTTGCAACTGCAGATACCATACGTTGTGCACCAAGTGCTTTACGTAAGTGGTTCTCGCCGTAATTCTTGCTTTCTTTACCGTATAGACTGTCAACCATTGCGTTGATACCCTCTTCAACACCAGAACGGTTTTTGTTCTGCAGTTGGTTTAGGTAGTCATTAACGAAACGACCTTCAGCATTAGTAAGCTCTGCCTGTGTACGTAGGGACTCAAGTGGCTTAAGAGCAGGTTCAAGGTATACCTTACGGTTAAATCCTTGTGCATACTTACTCATAACTGCAATGACATCTCGTGAGAAGTCACCACCTTCAGTAGTACGTTGCTTTAAGTTACCGAAGTTTACTGTACCTGTTGCCTTGTTTCCGAAGAGACGTTGGACAACTTTATCATCCTTATTAAAGATGTGAGGGAAGTAATCTTCACGAGTAGCGTAGCCCATCTTTTTGAGAGCCTCACCTTTAGTATCGAAGAATGACTTAACCTTATCGGCTAGTTCTTTATTGCCGGTACTAATAGTATCAGTATTTCCTTCGAGGTAATCAATGATAGAGTCTGCAAGTTGTTTGTTACCATCAATAGATTTGCTTACATCTTTTATGAGTGCAAGGTCTTCATTGTTGGCTTTGATCATGCGTCCTGAAGCCTGGAATATTTTAGTATGTAGATCACGGAGACCCATTGCTTCAAATACTTTGCTTGGAGACATGATACGAATAAGCGCCTGTACGACTGGACTTGCTTGTTTGTAGTTGTCAAAGTCTGTTTCGCCTACTGTCTCATCACGTGCTTCATTCATGTGTGTTGGTGAAGCTTCTGCAACGTCTTGGAATTTACCTTCCACCGCTGCTTCATTTACGTCCACATTGGCTTTTGCGACGGTGTTACTGAGGGCTTTTTCTTGTTCTAGCTCTGCAAGACGGGTACTAACACGTTCTTCGTTCAAAGTTTTATAATCGTCGAAGTATTCAGCTTGGAAGCCATTAACGTCTGATACAAGTTCTTTTTCTTTTTCAATGATAGAATCAAGGGTTGCTTGTGCTTGTTTCGCTGCAGGAGCATCCTCTGCCATGACTGCCTGAATTTCATCTACTTGATCAAGATAATCATTTGTCATGTTCTCTTTTTCAATAGCTGCACGAGCTTCTGGTAGTCCTTCTAGTGTAGCAAGATCGGCCATGTACTGGTCATCTAGGCTTTTAAGAACTTCTTTACCAGCTTCTGGTGTGAGTAGCTGTGATAGTTGATTCTGTGCATATGCTTTGTCGGTTGCTAGTAAGTTACCAGCTTGCTTAAGTGGTTCCGGAAGGTTCTCGTGTAATGCAATGTCTTCTGCTTTTTCAACCAGTTTAGGTGCATCATAGAAGTCTTCAGGTACTTGACCGTTATTAAGTGCTTCAGCTTCTGCGTCGATTTCATCAGGTGAACGTGTTGGAGCGTCATCTATTCCAGCTTGTCGTAAACCATTCTCATAACTCTTTGATGCTTCTAATTCATCTTTGAGTGCCTTGAATTGATCTTTAACTTTTTGTGGGTCTAGCTCTCGGCTAGTGCTTCCATCAATTGTACCTGTTGATGCCTTTGCAGTTTTAGCTGCTTCTAACTCATCAGCTGCATCTTGCAATGCTTTTGCTGCGTTGTTGTATGTAGCGAGGTCTGCATTGTCTGGGTTAGCTTTGTTGGCTGCAGATATTTCATCTAACTGTTGTGAGAGGTCACGAACTTTCGCTTGTGATTCTGCAACTGTTTGATCAAGTTGTTCTACATCTTGTGTAGCTGTACTCTCTGAAGTTTCAGGAGTGTCTTTCCATACATCGTCTTCTGGAGTGAATTCACCCTTTTGGAACTTATCTATGTCAGCTACTACGTCATCAGTCTTACGGAATCCAGCAGATAGAGCAAGTTGTTTACCGGCCACTTCAGATGCTTGTGTAACTTCTGTGTCGGTAGCGTTTGCTGCTTTACCTTTTTGTCCCTTAACTTTGGCGATAACTTTACCACCTGCGATACCAAGTCCACCTAGTGCTGCGTTGGCTACTGTACCAACTACGGCTGCTTTACCTGCTTCTACTGCAGATTCGCCTAGGTTCTTACCTTCACCAAGTGATTCAAGACCAGTTTCTACACCTGTAGCTCCACCAAGACCAACTGAGGTCTTACCGAGGTCCACTGCTAGTTGTCGTGCTGTTGCACCACCCACTGCGCCCCTTGCGAGGTTAACAGGGTTTACTAGTGTTGTTGCTGCAAGACCTGTCTCAAGACCTTTACCTGCAACTGCTGCGAAGTCTTTTCCATCACCCTTACCTTGTGAGATACGAGTTGCTGCTTCGTCTACGTTAGATGTACCTTGAATTTTGTTGCCATTAATGTCTGTAAGACCATGTAATTTCTTACGAAGTGCTTCAGTGTTTGCAACTTTCTTAACTCGAAGTTCATCACGTTCTTTTTCAGAGATACCACTTGTGGTTTGTGTAGCGAGTTCGTCTATTAGCTCACCACCACCGAGTGCTACATCACCTAGAAGACCACCGGCTTGTTGTAGTCCACCGACTAGTCCTTTACCTAGGTCCTTAGCTTTATCAAGGAGTCCTTTTGCAGTACCGTCTTCTTTCTTTCCGTCAGCAAGGTTTTGAGCTTTTTGTTGCTCTTCAAGTGCTTTCTCAAGCTCTTCCTGCTTCTTCTTGTCTATCTCTTCTTGTTTAGCCGTAGCATATGCTGTGACTGCACTCGTAGAGAGCCCGAACTTCTGACTTCCTGTGTATCCTTTATATTCTGCCATTATTTCTCCTAGAATGTGTAGTATTGTTTACGGAATGAGTATACTTGCTTTGCTGCATCAGCATAGTTTAAGCCGTAGCTTGCTGCATAGTTTCCGATTACGTTGTTTTCTGTGTAGCCGTTTTTCTTCCAGTTAGGGTCAGCTGCTGCTTTTGTAAATGCATCAATAAGATATTGAGCTTGTGTAGGGCCTGACTTTGCTGCTGCAGCTGCTGCACGGTCGGCTGCTGCGTTAGATGCTGTTGCACGACGGTTAAGTTCGTTCTCACGAGCTTGTGCTTCTTGTTGCATTTGCTGTAGGTTCCATGAATTAAGATCGCTAGTCTGCTTGTCGATACGTCCCAATGCTTGTGTGCGTTGATCTGTAGATAATGCTGCTGCTTCTTTTTGTAAACCTAAGTCATCTTCATTTTGCTGTGCATCTGCTGCTTGCATACCTGGAAGGTACTTAGTAGCAAGATATGTAGCTTGTTCATCAATAGGAATACCACTGAATGAACCACCTCTTCCGGTAGCTTGGTTGTTAATTGTGTTGAACCCTTGGCCTTTTTCGGCTGTGATTCCTGCCCTTTGAGCATCATATTTGGCTCCAAGACCGGAACGCTCTTGTGTGACTAGGGCTTGTTGACCTGCGTAAGACGGGTTAAGGTCAGCCATTACCTGGTCAAGTGTTTGGACTACTGGTGCTGTTGCCATTTATGTTCCTCTGTTTTATATCTGTTATTACTATAGCACATTGTTGTGATTTTGTCAACACCTTATACTGTTCCGGCTGGGACAATATGGTTCATGTCGAACTGAACGCTGACAGTCTTTGGTGTATAAGAGACTGGGCTGGCATTAAAGTTGTATTCTGTCATGACAATGCGTACTTGATTTGATGTATTCATTTGTACTGTGATCGTCATACTAACATTTGATGCTAATATGATGTCCTGGTATATGGATGGTTGACTTATATTACCTGAAGTAATAGTAGCTTGCATCGCTAATGTTCCTGGACCAGTATCATACCAAGGGCTATAAGTTGTTTTGGTTTGATTGGCCGTTAATGAACTTGAGCTTGTTATTGATTGAGTAGTTGAATATGGGATAGAAAGTGGTATCTTATCGCTGTTAAAAACGTAGACATCTGTTGGGTCTGGTTCTAGTGGAACGCCAACTATCTGATATTCAATATCTGCAAACATATCTAGCGCACTGAAGCGTAGAATAACATTGCTTGTATTATTTTGAAGTCCTAGTGTACCGTAGTCGGAACCTTGTCCGTCTGTGTACCATAGTGTAGGTGCATGTGTCACATTCTTCCACACTGCAAATAGAAGCATTTTCTTACCGTATGTGTTTGGTATACTGTATGAAGTAACTCCGGCTGCGTTGTATGTGCCTGAAGCTGTGAATACTGCCTTCTCTATAATGTCATCACTGAAGAATGAGAAGTTATCAGACTTTCCGTAAACCCTGTAGTAAAATGTACCTGCAGATACGGATGCTGCTTTGAGAGCACCTGATTCTACTTGATAACCTACTGTAGGGAAAGGTCCACCATACTGAATTACGTTAGTTCCGGTATCAACAACAACTTTAAATCGTTGCCCTTCGGTTACGCCATTAGTAAGTGTCTGAACTGTATTCGTTGCTGCAACTGCCACACTTCCTGCAACAACTGCATGGTTGTATTGGAAGTCACTATGGAAAATGAAGTCGTCTGGATTAGCTGCCATTATTTCTCCAATGCTGTAAGAACGTCTGTACCTTTAATTGTAATTGCAAGTACGTAATTCCCTTTAGGCGCACGACCAAGGAGAATCCGGTTAGTACCTTCATCATCCTTGATTACTTTAGTGCGGTTCTCCGACTCAAGTTGGCGGAAATTATCGTTGATGACTTGAGCCATCGTTGCAGGGTCCATGCCTGGTGTAAGTTGAATCGGAGATATCATTAGGCTACTGGTCCTAGTGCAATCCAACTCACAGATAGTGGGTTAGTTGCGTATGGTTGTTTAGCGGAGAAGTCGATAGGGCTTCGTCCTGTAGTCCATGACTGTTGCGAGTTAGGGTCTTCTGTCGTAAGTACTACTCCTGGAGTAGCTGCGAATGGCACTGCGAAGTTAACTGTAGTTCCGGTAGAAGCAATTTGAGATACTCCCCACTGAATCATAAAGTTTCCGAAACGCATGTAGTTTGAACCACCGATGTTTTGTGAAGACAAGTCAAGCTTATCGTTATTCACTGCACCGGTTGCAATTTTTGCACGGGTAACTGCTTGGTCTTTTAGGTTAGCTGAATCAAGGTTCCCATTAACTTCGTCAATGATATCCCCGAATCGTTGATTGAGTACGTTAGCAGATGCTGGTGTATTGTCCTCAATGTTTGTGTATGAAATGAGTCCCATGGATTCTCCTATAGTCTCTTAGTTTTGTAACTGTATTGTGCACCAATGAAGGCAACACGGTTTAATATTCCCTTGCGAGCAATTCTTAGCTGCCAGTAGTAGGCATAGCCTGAGAAGCTTTGGCGGTGCTGTTTGAATGACGTATCATTACCGAACAGTGTACCATCTCCCCAGTTGAACTCTCCCCACTTTGAACCGTTGACTGTGAGCAGCACATCTTTGATACGTGGGCTGTTCTGGAAGTCTTTGTCCATAGCAAGTTGAATTTCAAATGAACTGTCTACACCTTGTAGGAGTGGGAAGTATTTCTTTAGGCGTTTCTTCTGAGCTGGTGCTCCGAGAGAGTCGTACTTAAAGCGATACTCGAAATCAATCGGTCCTCCAAGTGAAGTGTAATCTTGTTCTGCAAAGAATGCGTTAGGGATTAGTGAGCTGAACTCAACTAATTGCTGGTCGTCATCTGCGTCTCCGTAATAGATAGCTCGATCAATGAATGTATCAGTGTCGAACTCCATCTCCTGGAAGTCTTTGTTGTAAATAACACATGTGTCGTTTACGGATGAACCAGGTGAAGCCATGTAGAAGCGAACTTCTTGCTTCCAAAGAACAGGTGTGATCTTTTCCTTCTGGCCACATCCATCAAACATTGGGTTAATTAGTGCTGAGATTTTAGTGTCTGCACTACCATTGTATGAGTAGAAGCCATCATTAGATACGAAGAAGATATTGTTTTCGTCGGCTGCAACACCACGATAACTTAATGCTCCCTTATTACCTGTAGACTGTCGAAGGTTTAACGAACCACGGTCGTAACCACTAAGAACGTACTTGTTGTCTTGTGTGAAGACTGTAAGTGCATCTTGGAATGATACAATTGCTGTGATAGGTGAACCATTGTGAGGTCGAGGAACATACCAGAAGCTAACAGATAGCCATGCGTAGTACCACTGTTCTCGTGCCGTAGTAGGAATTGCTCCTGTTGGGTCGAATGCAGGGTTTCCTGGGTTCTCTGAGAATACAAGTTTGTTTGGGTCTGCAGCAACAACGCCCCAGAGTCGGTCTTTGTGCATAAGAATCTGTGAAAGAATTGGAAGCTGGAGATCACGAATGTATTCAATACCCGTATCAACAATACTGACGTCATCAATGAAGAAGTTATCAGATGAACCCTTAAACTCGATAGTTGTCAGGTCGCTTGTTGGAGTGTAGTAAAATTCATTCTTAGCCCATGCTGTTGTCAATGCCTTTGTAGAACCTGTTAATGCAGTCGTTCCACCGTTTACTGTAACAAATGTATTACCTGTTGCAGTAGAGCCTTTAGTGTAATAGCTAATCTTGTACCTGTGGTCACGGTTTACCGCTTGGGTAAGTATCGTTCCACGAATACCAGATGCAGCAGTTACTTGTAAGGATGCTGGTGTAGTGTTAAAGTCAGATGTGACTCGTGATGCTGTGCTACCTGCAATTGCAGTGTAACCTGTCGCAGCAACGGTAAATGAAGGGTTTGTGACGGTGTTACTGGCCGTTAATTCGTCCTGTCCGTTCCAAGCCGTAAGTTCATCGTATCCGTTAACCCAGAACACTTTATTGTCACCATTAGTAAAACTATAGTCACTTGCGTTTGAGTTAAGTCCTGGAAGAATTGAAATCCAAGTCTTGGTTGCTTCATCTAGCTTATACATATCAGTACCAAAGTTGGCAACTGTAATGTTTTGTCCATTGTCTCGGTTGAACCGGTATGCTCCCTTAGTAACTTGATCAATAGAAGTGTAAATCTTGTAGTTTAAACTGTATGTCTGAAGTGCTAATTGAGAAAGGTTCGAGTCAGTTTTGTAAGCTTTTGTTCCTGCAGTAGTTGTAGTAAAAGTATAGGTATTCTTTCCGTCATCTTGGATAGATAGAACAAACCAGTACTTAGTACCGGATACCAACTTGATTGCATTTAAGAATCGAGCAATAACATAGCTTTGTGTTCCTAGAATGTCACCATTTAATAGGCCACTTTCTGTAAGGAGTTTAGCTGGTTTACCTGCATCGTCACTGTACACTTGAACCTTGATAGGTCCGGCTGCACTGTTTAGGTTTGCAAGCTGGAAGTCTACACGAGTTAACCGGTTATTTGAAGTTGCTACATATGGCTGTGCATGTGTGCCAATGATGACTCCAACATTAGCAGTAGAAGCTCCTGTGGTTGCCACATTTGAATCTACTAATACATGTCCGATAGGTGTTGTGTAGTGTCCAGGGCCTTTGCGAGAACTCACCGTTACACGACGATCATCAGTCTGTTGTGCGTACAGTCGGAAGTTCTGGGCATATGGTGTGTGTCCATCCTTGATCAAGTCTACAGGAGTTACGAGGTCTAACCCACGTAAGTCGAGAGAGGCTGCAATAGTCTCTCCTCTTCCTGAAGGCATCTTGACGGCTGTACTTGATGAGTAGTCGTATGCTGGCATGTTATCGTGTCCTTACTTGTCGGTTTTTCATAATGATAGGACCGTCTGCATGTCGGTATCCGTATCGTGCTACTAACATATTTAGTAGGTTGTTGTACTGTTGGCCAATAACTGCAGCTTGGTCATAGTCTTCGTTTCGTTCTTGAATGCGTTTAAAGGCACCTAGTACGAGAAGCTCACCGAATTCTTCTGGTACATCTGGCACATCAGCGTTGTCAACTAGAGTAGTTGGTTTCTTAATGTAGAAGATGTTCATTGTGTATTCAGCGTCAGTTGGTCGGTTGAGGAGCATGTTATTTGCATAAAGACTCCACACCGTAACCTCACCGGCTTCGTTGTTTGTCGGAGTAGGGTAACGAGAGTTAAAGTCTCGGAAAGCTATATAGCTATCTCTGAGGTCCTTCTGTTTACCGTCCGGAGATGTGATCGTTTGTGATTGAACCAAAGCTACATCATCAGGAAATTTGAACATTGCTGTTCCTATTGGAATCGTACCTGAGAAGATTTTCTCCTGGAACGAAAGCTCATACTGATTAAAGATGTCTCTCTGGGTGTCATTGATGAAGTGGTCTACGATGCTTGGGTCGAATTCCTCATCATCCAGTTTATCGACAATTACTCGTTGTCGGATTCCTGCTAGGTTATATTCCATTGTTATTCCTTAAAATGTACCTTTTGATATTAGTGTATTGGTGTAAGTTCCCTCTTGAGCTTCATTAGCTTCAAAGTTTCCACCGTTGGCGAAGTCTGGTACATAAAGTGTTCCTTCACCGATACTTGTTGGGTCGAACTCTCCAGTAGGTTGATAGTCTGGATTGTATATACCGCCACCAATATATTTATTGTATGTGCGGAAGACACCACCCTGTTCCTTGTCAGACAGTTTGAATACTGCAAATTTACCAGTCTGTGTCTGTGTGACAACTGCTGCAACTCTGAATCGTCCTGTTTGCGTCTGGTTATTGATGATAGTAACACGGAATGTACCGCTTTGAGTCCTATCGACTGTGGCCATGACGTTGAACTTACCAGTTTGCGTCTTGTCATTCGTGAGTGATACACGGAATTGACCAGTCTGGGCTTGTGTAGTGAGCTTGTATACTCGGAACACACCAGTTTGGTTTCGTGTGATATCAGCTCTAACCCTAAAGATACCTGTTTGGTTCTTTGTTGTTACTGCGTATACTCTGAACTTACCAGTTTGAGATTGTGTTGTAAGTTGTACAACATTAAACTTACCGGATTGTGTTCTATCGAGTGTTCCTTGAACCCTGAAAATACCTGGTTGGTTTTGACTTGGTTCATTGGCTACTCGGAAGAGTCCAGTTTGAGTTTGATCTGTCGTAACAGCGACACGGAAGACACCGGTTTGCGCCCTGTCTGTTGTTGCTTGTACCCTAAACTTACCGGTTTGGGTTCGATCTAATGTACCCTGCGTTCTGAATATACCCGTTTGAGTACGTGTCAGTATTCCGGTTGTTCTAAATTTACCAGTCTGTGTACGAGAAGCTATAGCTTGTGTACGGAAAACACCTGATTGTGTTTTTGTAGTAACTGCAAATACCCTGAATATACCACTTTGTGTCTTTGTTGTAGTAATGTTGAGAGCACGGCTTACTTCACCTGCAGATTGCATACCCCATACAGATGAACCGTATCCACCTACGATCGTATTTGTAGGGAAAGCCGCTGGTACCGCTTGTACTCTGAACACACCACCTTGAGTCTTATAGTTTAGATAGTCACCCAGTATTGCATATGCATAATCTGTAGACTGAGACGCAACAGTTCCACCTACACTTGTGGTGTAAGAGTATTTACCAGGTATGTTCGCACCTTCGTTTCGCCAGTTAAGGTTGTTTCCGAATGTACCACCACTATATTCAATACCTATAAAATATTGTCCGTTAGGTATCAATAAACCTGCACCAGCAAAGTTAAAATTTGGGTTAGAGGTTGGAGATGTACTAAGTACAGATGCAGATATAGGTGTTGTATATAGCTGTGCACCCTGTGCAAGTGAACCATCGCTATTGACTATTGCTCTATACAATGATAGATTAAAGTTTCCTGGTGGGGTCCCTGACTTATATAAACCTAGCGTAATGGTCGTTATTGCAACAGGACCGCTGTTAATGATAAATGACTGAGATACTGCATTGAATGTACCGCTACCAATTAAGGTATCGAAATTGTTTGAGCCTGAGTTGCTATCAATTATTGCTGGCATTGTATTGTTTTATTCTTCCATTGTATTGAAGTTAGTTGTTTAAGCCCTACGGCCGGTTGCTGACCAAAGTACGGTTAGTGCTGGAGTCAATACTCCTAGCAAGTTATTTGCTTGGAATGTAAAGTTTGTCTTTGTAATAGTCTTAACCATATTACGCTGGACCTATCGCTAACCACTGAACACCTAGCGAACTAGATGCATAGCTTTGTCGTAATGTAGCACCTGTTGTACTAATTCCGTAAGCCCTAGCATCTTGTGCACCTGGGTCGTTCAAGTTAACCATTACTTTAGGCGCTTGACTGAATGCAATAGGGAATGTAATTCCAGAACCTGTACTGGTTGCTGGATTCTCTCCCCACTGTATCAATATACCACCTAGTATAATCGAACCACTACTGTTTGCATTCTGCGAAAAGTTAGTCTGTGCGTTATTTATTTTCTGTTTAGCCATTTTATTCCCCTATGCTATCTCGTACATTATTTGTAGTCCAAGAGTTCGTTTGTTTCCACTTGCAGTGAATGGAGATCCACCAGTGTCTTTAGTTAGGACTAATACTGTTGCGCCACTATTGATTGTCATTAAACCTGCACTTGATACACCGTTATCAACTGCTTGACCAATTGCAGACCAAACGGCATTAGCGACTGTAGCAGCGGTAAACGGTAAGCTGATCGTGAAGTTAGATGAGTTACTTGTACCATTTGTTATCTGATTTATAAATAATGTACAAAGTTTTCCTTCAAGGAAATATCTATATACACCAGTAGGGTTAGCAGAAAATCCCGTTAACGTAGGTGTCCATGCTTGAGCGGTGCCTGATAAAGAAGATATAGGAAATTGCCCATTCGAGTCAAGGACTGCGAGTGCATTAGCTGAAGGCGTAGCAGTTGCGTGGTATCCGTCTACTGTATCTGCATTTCCTGATACGCTGATCTGGAATTGGTAGTTAACCATAATGTCGTCACCCGTAAGTGGAGCATCTGACATTGTAAATGAACCGGTTGATGGGTTCGTTTCTGTGAAGTGAACTCCACGTTTTTGCTTTACACCGTTAACGAATACCTCTAGTGTTCCTGGACCATAAGATACACCCAATGTAGTGTAAGTAGTATTGCTACCATTTACTAAACCACTAGGTACTTCGTCTGTCTGGAAGCTGCTAGAACCGTTAGTGAATACTTGTGAACCAATAATAGTATTAGCTACGAGTACCGCTCCTGTTGTAGGGGCTGTAACGAATGTAATAGTCGTGTTGTTGGTAACAGTATAATCTGAACCACCACCGGCCATACGTACACCGTTCTTAAATACCTCTACTGAAGTAAATGCTGGAAGCGTATAAACCTTGTTTGAACTGTTAACCAGTCCTGATGGTGTTAGACCATACGAAATTGAACCAGTAATATCCTCAGCATAAATACCGTTAGATATAATCCAACCAGTAGCTACGGTCTGTGCGGTTGTAGTCTTCTGTGCACGAGTGATCGTGAATGTATCAGTCGATACTGCAGTGACTAAAACAACTTCAGCAGTAGCATAGTTAGACAAGCTTGCCGGAGGTGTGAGTGTGGCATAGAAAGGTGCTGCTGGGAAGTAGCTTCCCGTACCCGAAGTAACTGTCAAGCTAGTACCTGCTGTAGGTGTGCTTGGAGCAGTAACCACGAATGAGGAGGCGAGGTTTTTGAAATTAGCCATCTATTGTAATTATCCGTTTCTGTACTTTGCCGTGTTCATCTTTATATTCGTATCCGATATTGTAGTTAACTACATACGGTTCTTGCCATTCACCATCTACATTTTCCTGATTCATGTCTCGGAAGTAGATTAATTTGTTTTCTCCTGATGGGCCTATCTGGTACCGGAGCCCATTTTGCGTGAAAGTTCCAGAGTTGAGTTCTAGTTCAACTTTGTGTTCTTCATTTAAAATAGCGAACAGTACAAGGGGGCTTGTTTCGGAGTATTCAATAATATCTCGGAATGATGAGGGATTCCATTCTGAAGTATCATCGTGTTTACTATAACGGTCATCCTCCGGCTGTTGGATTATGTGTCCATCAGCGAAGGTTGCCGTCCATAGAAATTTGAGAGGTTGCTTAGTAGTTGACATTGTATTGTGCTTTCCTTTTCCTTAGTTTTCTGAGTAACGTAGTGTAAGCGTTAGAGTAGCTGAGTCACCTGTTGGTGTCGTACCAGTTGTTCGTGCTTGTGTCGCCAAGTACTGCGTGTATCCTGCAGCAGCGAGAGTCGTAGTTGGGCTTGCGCCTTCTGGACCTACTGTTGAGAAACTGACAGCTGCACCTGAAGTGATGGCGATTACTGTGCTAATGTCTGACAATGCACCGTTGGCTGCTTGAGCTGGGGTTGCATATGTGCTAGTGACTGCACCGTAAAGGCTTGCACCTGTTGGTAGTGCTCCTGCCGTGTGTGCGAAAAGACCGTTTGAAATCTGGTTGAAAGTTCCTGTGAACTTACCGAACTGGTATTTCGTGAAGCTGTTAGCTCCCTGGTTAATCGGAGCAGCGGAATAGGCGGTTGCTACGTCATCTACAGCTTTCCAGTTTACTTGCGTAACTGCGGTGTTTCGAGTTGTTCCCTTTGCAGGTGAACCCGTTGCTGCACCGTTGTCTTCGTTGAATTCAAATGTAGCTGCCATTTATTTTCCTTTGTATGTTTATTATAAAAATAACCCCCTCCGTTATGGAGGAGGTCATAGTTTGAGTTATTCAGTAATTTAATCCGTAGATTAGAATGTACGTGAGATAACAACAGCGTGGTCAGAACGAACAACTTTCGCACCAAACAATGTAGAACCGGCAATGATGTCCGCTTTCATTAGAATGTTACGGTCGTATTCGACTTCTGGCTTCAACTGAACTGCAGCTGCGATAGCTGACTTGTGAATGAGAAGGAACTTAGCTTGTGCAGTTGGAGTAGTACCAGTTGTTGCAACAGCGTTAGTAACCCAGACTGGTGTGTTGTAGATTGTACCTACAAAACCGTCTTCACCCTTAACTAGTCCAGCTTCACCTGTCTTTTCGTACATTACGAATTCTGCGACTTTGCGGAGGTCCGCTAGTCCGAGTCCGTTAACGATAAGAGTACGGCCGTCTGTAGGGACGTTCTTGCTGTCTAGGATTTGGTGTGCGTCAACAATTGAGTTGAAGGTAAGGCTTGCGATAGTAGCAGGTTTGTTAGCTGTATCGAAGTTATTCCAAAGACCCAAGATGTAAGCGTCGATAGCATTTGCAAGAGCGAATGAGATACGGTCTACGTAAGGAGCACGAAGCTCGTACTTAGATTGTTTCTTAAGCATGTCTTGGATGCGTACTGGAACACCCTTGTACTGGTCAACGACCAAGAGTTGCTCTGTAGGAGTAGCGTCTTGTACGGTCATTTCTGTACCTGGGACAATTGTTTGTGCGGTTAGTTCTGGGATTGCTACGATGTGAACTGTGTCACCGTGGCTAAGAACTGAACTCTCGTATTGGTGGTCAACTGCTTTAAGAGCAACTAACTTGTTACGACGGTTTTCCTGGATTTCGTTTGCCCAGATTTCGTCGATGAACACGCCACCATTAGTAGGAGTCATAGTCATTTTGATGTTTTCCTTTTGATGTTATATTTTTTGGAGTTTGTTTTTAATACAAATCACCACGAGCTACTGCTTCGTCAAGTAACTTAACGTGCTCTGCATTGTTCGAGTCATACTCATTTTGAACCCATGCGAGGTCAATTTTACTTGAAGTTGGAGCTGAACTTGATGCATGTGCAGCAGGTGCTCCGGCGTTAGATCGTTGGTTAATAGATTCCCTTTCCTCACGGCGAATAGCTTCCTCATTTGCTGAAGAGCCACTTGATTTGCCTGAACGGGCCTGGGCTAGGTCATATAGTGTATCTAAATCATTACTCAAAGCTTTAGCGTAGTTTTTGTCTACGGCTTTCTTTTCGTTAAGGATTTCGACCATGATTGGTTCAAGAGTTTTATCACGACCATCACCAGCCCAAAATTGACTGGTTTTTTGTTCGTAACGGAACTGATTGAATTCACCACGGAACTTTTCTTCGTCTGTAGCATCCGGTTTAACTTCTGAAAGCGATGTGCTTACGTCTGTTAATTTGGGGCTATCTTGACTTCTAAAAGCCTTTTGGTTATCGCTGGCAATCTTAAGTAGCTTCTTTTCTCGATCGGACAGTGAAGAATATTCTTCTTCATTGATGCCCTGAGATTTAGCAAACTTTGCAAGACTATCATCAGTGTTGACTGCGCCTTCTGGTTGGTTATTTGTTGGCGTAGTCGTTGATACTGCCTCTTGCGATTGCTCACCTGAGATAGTTTCCTGATTTGACTCCGCCGGTGCTGGGACTATTACTTCATTGCCAGTAGGCTCAGGAACTGAGGCTGGTTGTGTAACAGGTTCTCCGGTAAGGGATTCTGACATCTAGGATACTCCTTGTATTCTATTAATTCTGTGAAATGCTATGCGTCATCGGTTGTTGTATAATTTACATAACCTTCAACGTATGTTTTTACTATATCATATCCTACGCTTCTTTGCAATAGCGCAGCAGCATTTTCCCTGTTAAAAGGAAGTTGTTCTGCACTTTCATCAGAGAATGTATTGATAGGGCCTTTAGCCTCTAGGATAGCCATATAGTCTTGGAACTCAATGTATTCCATGAGTTTCTTGTAAGCGGTGGTTCGTGAGAACGCTTGCCACTCGTTACTAACAAGGCGGTTTTCTAGTTCCGCCTCGCTAGGTTTGGTGTTGGTTTCTTTTGCCATATACTATCTTCCTGTCTTAGGTTTTGAACTAGCAGGTAAGACACCGCTAGGTTGTGTACTACGTGTACGTCGGATGTTATTAGAGTTGCTATCAGCGCCTCCACCACCTTGATTACCACGTTGTGTCGCTTTACCACGAGCCGTTGCACCGAATGATGCATAACGGTTCTCTTTTTCCTCACCACCTTCACCACGTAGGGCTGCAGCTGCATCAGGAGTAACCTGTGCGTTAGCTTGCGCCAGTGCTGGGTCGATAGCTTGGCCATCTGGTCCCATGATAGGTGTTGGCACCTTAAGTAGTTTCTCGATGTCGTCTTTAGGCATATCTGGGAAGATAGCTTCGTACATCTTTCGTAGGAACTCTTGCTGGTTAACCAGTGGGTTGTTAAGGCTGAACTGTGCAGCAACTTGCATACTTTGAGCTACTTGAGCTGCTTCTGCATTAGCTGAAGATTCAAGGATAACTCGTGGTTCATATTCACCGTTGTAAGTATCAGGAGCATATGTCTTCCATTCAATACCGTTGTTTCCAACAATACGAACTGCCATAGGCTGATCAACAAATATCTGAATCATCTTAAAGATAATACGTGATAGTTGTGCGAATCCTTCGTCTTCAAGGTTTTGTACCTTAGTAGTAAATCGTGTAGATGCTTGGTTAAGCTGTGCTTGTACTTCAGTAGCCGTTGTACGACTAAACTTCTGTGCAACACCTTGGACCGCTGCATCTGCTGCAGTAGCTGTACGCATGACTTGTGTAAGTCGTGTAATTTCAGTGTCTGCTGCCGGACTAACATCATTCTTCTCGATAGGAGTAAGCGCTCCCTTTGGAATTGGGAAGACTGCACCTGGTTCAGAACTGATCTGTTCTGCAAGATGTTTGAATCGAGGGTCAATTTGCCACATGTTATTAAGCGCATACGCAAGGTTATCTCGCTTCTGGCTTGATGTGTCATTTAACGCTTCCTGTGTAGGAAGGATTACTTCAATATCTCCACGTGCAAAGAATAGGTTACTATCTACATAGTTACGCAATACTGCAAATGGTAAGAATCCCTTAATCTCTGGAATATTAATAGTTCCCTGAACAGTTTCACCATCTACGACTGATGTAGTAGGTACTGATTTAGCTGGTCGTGAGAATGGGTTCTTGTCTTCAAAGATAATAGTGCTACGGTTAGCAATCATAATCTTCTTACGGCGAGTAAAGTAAACAATGACTTCGATCTGTTCTTTAAGAGCGTCTTTACCTAGAGTAGAACCGAGGAATTGTTCCTTACGGTCTTTATCTAGCTTGTCATCATCAGCTGTACTTGATTGAATCTTATCAAGGTTCTTGTACTTCATCTTAAGTTCAGCAGTATCAGGGTCAATAGACCATTCTGATTGCAGTTCAGCTAGGCTTGTAAGGTAACGATACCCTGCAAATCGAGCATATCCTGGCTCTTCTGGACGGTTAAGGTGAGTAGAAGTAGGGTCTACGAAGAAATCGGTTAGTGGAATGTGCTGGATGAGTGGCTTGTCGCCGTCCCATGATACCATAAACACACCGTTACCGTATACAATCATGTCTCCGACCCAGTTAAGGACCTTCTCAGTCATGTTGTTTTGAGCCCAATAGAAATCAACAAGGCTGTTCAATACAGTCGTGTCTTGTTCCTGCTCTTCTCGTAGTGGCATATATTTGAATTTAGGTTTTGTGCCGGCAATAGCTGCTTTGAGTGATTCCACGATAGAGAAAGTCTCTGGGATGAAGTCATCAGCAGTACCGTCATAGCCCCTTCGTGTACGGATTCCGTTGTAAGCCTTAAAACACTCTTCCCAAATTTCTTGGTAGTTGTCTTTCACATACTTACGGGCACGGTCGAAGTCTTGCATAACGACATTGATTAGAGCATCGTCTTTTCGCTTGACATCGGCTTCAACTAGTCGTTCAGAGTTATCTTCTCCGTTGACTGGTTTTACTGGTTTAATTTCTGGGTCCATTTTACCTTACCACTTTATGTTTTTTGAGTTTTTTGTCTGAGCGTCGAGTAACCTCTAGGCCAGTGATATCGTTTTCACCCCAAGGGAATAGTTGGAATGCAATAGCTTTAGCCATTACAGTGTCATCGTGTTCGCCTTCTTCGGCGTTCATACGACCTCTATCATCCCTTACGTAAGCAAATGCTTCGTCAATGAATACTTTATCTTTATCCTTATTCCAACCTTCACGTATAATACGTACAAGATCGTCAATGGCAAGTCGTTTAGTCTTAACATCCGTTTTCCAACCTAGGTTACTGGTTGGTTCTTCAAAGTCTTCATCATAACCCTTATCTCGTTTAAAGAGATTGGTGTAGAAAGTATCTCGAAGTTTCTGGATGGTTGTGAGTCCGTGGTTGTTGACTTCCACACCAATAAGTGCGTAGTTGTAGTAAGTACCGAGAGCACCCAATACTTCCCCGAATTTATCTGGGTCTCTATGACCTCTCCATCTTGCAACCGTCTCCATTGTTTGCGTGTCAACGACTTCAGCAACTGAATAGTCTCCAGTGGCCAGTCCTTCGGCAACGTCTGCTCCAATGACATATTCGTGTCCTGGTTCAGGTTCTTTCCAAACTCTGAGAGGCCCAATATATGTAAAGTCTTCCGCTTTATCATCATAATCTACTTTATCCAAAAGATATTCTTCGTGAGTATCACCAAGCAGTAGGTTATAATAGTTACCGTCGATTAACTCTTCAGAGTCTTTTTCTAAGTTTTCTAGTGCGAGCACATCGAACACTGCACGACCAGATGCAATAAATGCTTCTTTGGCTACGGAAGGATATTCCTGATACATTTTCTCAGGTGTACTTGCGAATTCTCGTGCTTTGCGTCGGTAAAACTTAATCTTGGCTGGAATGTCGGCTTCGTTTACGGGGAAATGTTCACCCATAAATGTTGTGAATCCTTTACGTAGCAGTGCTACTAGGAATTCTTCATACTCTGTTAGCTTACCTAATGGCTCATTGTCATGTACTTCGTAGCCATCTATTAACCACCATGGGAAGAAGAAAGGAACAAAGTTATTCTTTTTCTTTTCAGCGTTTACCCATTCCTTGTGGAAATAGTTACCACGACCTTTAGCCGTTGATTCTAGGAATATCATTGTAAATGGTACGTCAGGTACTGTCTGCATAATAGATGCAACAAGTTCTTCACCATTCTCCCACTCACCAACCTCAGAGGCGTGTAGTAGTTGAATTGTGTCCGAACGTCCTGCACTTGTATTCTTAGCTGTAGCCGTCTTGATAATTGAGTTAAGTCCAACCTGGTTCCCTGCTTCATCCTCACGTTCAAAGGAGAGGTCTGTTCGGGTGTTGTACTTAATACTAGGTTTGAATAGCGGATTGCTGTTGTCATAATATCTACGGAACATCATGTAAAGGTTCTTTGCAGATTTGTCTTCGTGTCCAATGATTACACTGGTGATGTTTTTGTTTGTAGATGTCCACCAATAAATGATAGCCTCAACTGCAGTCGAGAGTCCCATCTGGCGAGCTTTTAGAATAATAACTCGAATCGGTACTCCATGTTGTATGCACCACAACACGTAGTCTATTAGTGCTCGCTGGGCTATGTTCGGCACAAACCGGACAATCTTTGCATCTTTATTTTTGATCCAAAGGTTGTTCCGGCAGTACTTATAAAAGTCCTTGCGAATATCAAGAATTTTGGCTAACTGCTCTTTAGTGAGCTTAGTCTCCATTATTCCTCTTCGTTCTCTTCCCTATATTTCTTAAGTAGAAGATTTATTAAACGTGATTTATTCGGTAGCTTATCGAAGAACTCTTTGTTCTCCGGCCACACGTATATTTGTCTTTTGTTTTTCTTAGTATCCATTATCTCTTATTTCTTACTATATCACAATGTTGTTAAAAAGTCAACACCTTAAGCTAACATTGCGTTGATGAATGTAAGTGCGTCAGCCTGTACGAAGTTTTTAGCGTAGTAAGAAGTGACGGGTGCGCCATTCTTGTACCATTTAACTTTACATGCTGTGCCCTGTCGGACTAATACCTTAGCCGTGAGTCCACCTACTGAAAGTGCTGTCTCTAGTGCTGAGTTATCTGCTACTGGTTTTGAATCGTTTACGTTTCCGCCTACGAATGTTTGGTTGTTGAGCGGTGCTCGTGCTGCTTTTTCTGCTGCTAATGTTGCCATAATGGTCCTTTAGTGTGTTGGGAATGAACCCTTAAGTCCGACTGTCTCAGCGAAGTCTACCCATGCCTTTTTCTTATATAGGCGGATAGCTTCATTAATTCGAGAACTTCTCCAGTGAGGGAAGTCTTCTTTGATCTTTCGTTTGAATTCAGATATTCCTAGGTCGATAACCCTGTGTTGAGCAGGTGAGTTCAGCGATACCTTTAAGGTAAATGCGTCTCTCATTAGAATCTGGCCCATGAGCTCCTTGGATATATTTCCTGTCTTCTCGAATTCTTTGAGGTCTTTCTTTTTTAATATATCCGGATACTCATTATTGAGTATACGTTGCTTCAGTTCCTTTGTCATTTTAAACACGCTAAGTCTCCTAACCTATAATTGTGTAATTATGTGCGTCTACAGCTTCAATCAATTTCTTGATTTCTGCTTCGATATCTTCACCTGTAGTGATATCGGTGCTGGCTTGTTCCTGTCCATCTGTGACGGTAAGGCGTACACCATCCTCAATATCTTCAGTACTCCAGTCATACTTACGAATAAGCGGACTAGCTAGGTGTTGTACTTCATCTTGTGTAATTGCCATTATTTCTTCTCCACTTTATTTGCTAATGGGTCGAGCCCTTTTGTAAGTGCGCTTCCATATCCAAGTTCCATAAACCCTAATCGGAAATGGTTCTTTGCGAATGTCAAGTATTGTCCATGCTCAGGTTGTGACGAAGCCATTTCATCTAGCTTCTTAATCTGAGCTCCAATTACTTCACGAATTTCCTGTACTTTTTCTGTGTTAAAAGGCCCAGGTCCCATTACTTACCTTCCTTCGCCTTTTTATCAGCCTTCATCCCGTCTTCGCCATCAGTTTTATTTGATGCCTTTTCAGATGGTTTGAATGATGTGATAAATGTGTG
>Ga0247808_10000153_pt1 | contig 42897 bp, 37 predicted proteins | sample UWRJL089202R1_FD_179914 | JGI IMG/M metagenome (GOLD analysis project Ga0247808, IMG submission 179914) | Plant litter microbial communities from Arlington Agricultural Research Station in Wisconsin, United States - UWRJ-L089-202R-1 | ecosystem: Environmental > Terrestrial > Plant litter >...
TAGTCGGTGTCGTCGGTGTGCCCGGCGTAGAAGATCTCGATGTCGTCGCCGCTGCCCTCGATGCGCGACACGACAGCGGTGTGGTCGCGGTCGCCGGAGTTGTCCCAGTCGAACTGCACGACGTCGCCGAGCTTCACCTGGTCGCGCTGGTCGTCGGTGAGCGCGGTGGCCCGGCCGGAGTCGGCGATGTAGTTCATGAACGCCGTCGAACTCACCCATGGTGACGAGAAGTCGAAGTCCGAACCGGTGCCGCTGGTCCACCAGTCGTCGTCCATGGCCCAGCCGCGGGCGACAAGCGACTGGCTGGTGAAGTTCACGCAGTCGTTGCCGTCGACAACACCATATTCGTCGGTGTTGTAATCGCTCCAGTAGGTCAGCGCGTAGCTCAGCTGGGCCTGCACCGCGGGGTCGACGTCGACCGGGGCGGCCGTGGTCGCGGGGGTCTCCCTCGGCTCGGATTCCTGCACGGCCGTGCTGGCTGCATCCGCTGCCGTGGAAGCCTCCGGCGACTCACCCTGCTGGGCGCCTGAGGCCAGAGCCACCGACCCGACGACGATTCCGCCGAGTACCAGGGCGACAACGCCGATCCGTGCTGGTCGAGCTAAAGCCACAACTACCTCTATTCGGGGGGACGAATCGTCAAGCAAACCATAGGTTTGTTTGAAGAGTCTGGGACAGACCCATGAGACTCACGATGAGGCCGACTGCGCAAGGCGTCGGCCTAGACGACGCTCCAGTAGCTGACGCTGCCGCCCGACAGGGCCAACGATTCGTCGACCGATCGGTAGTCGGTGTTGTTGGTGTGACCGGCGTAGTAGATCTCGATGCCGGTGGCGGTGTGCTCGACCCGCGTGACGATACCGGTGTGGTCCTTGTCGCCGGAATCGTCCCAGTCGAACTGCACGATGTCACCCACCTTCACCTCGGCGCGCTGGTCGGCGCGAAGCGGCGTGGCCCGCTCCGGGTGGGCGGCGAGATAGGCGGCGAAGGCCGTTGAACTGGCCCAGGCCGGGCTGTACTGGCCGCCGATGAACGACCAGTCGGCGTCCATCGTCCAGCCGCGCGCGATGAGGGATTGGCTGGTGAAGTTCACGCAGTCGTTGCCCGGGATGGCGCCGTACACGGCGGAGTTGTAGAGCTGCCAGTGCGCGAGAACGTAATCGATCTGAGCGGTGACTCTCGGGTCGGGCACATACGTGAAGGTGAGTTCCGGTGCCACGGGGGCGATGGTCACGGTTTCGTCGGCGGCCGCCACCGCGGCGATCGCGACGCCGGCGGTGGGTTCGATGGCCTGGGTGAGCGCGGCCGTCGCGGCGGCGGAGACCGAGGTGCCGTCGGTCGAGGCCGCATCGGTCGTACCCGCGGCTGTGCTGACGCTCGCTCCGCCGACCACCTGTACGGGCGCATCCGTGCCGGCGTAGAGGTTGACGGCGACCGATCCGGTGCCGAGGTCGGTGGCCGCGGGGGTCTGCAGGGTCACGGTGTCGTCGGTCGCCGAGACCACAGTGGCGGGGTTTCCGCCGAAGCTGGCGCTGGTCACGGCGGCGAGGTCGGTGCCGGTGACCGTCACCAGGGTGCCACCGGTGACCGGACCCGCGGGCGTTCCGTCGGCCGCGACGACGGCGCTGCGGATGATCGGCTGGGCCGGCTCGATCACGGTGGGCACGGTGATCGTGGCCGAGGGGGTGGGCGTGGCCGTGGTGGCGGCCGTACTGGCCGCGACGGGCGCCGTCGCCTCGGCGCTGAAGGCACCGCTGTCGACCATGAGGCTGCCGACGATCGTGACAGCCGTGCAGCCGGCGGTGAGGCTTGCGACGATCACCAGGTGGCGCTTGCGCTGCGCCTTTTTCAGTTGGCGTTTGAGTTGTCTACGGGTGGATGTACTGGGGTCTGGCGAAGGAGCGGGGCGCACGAAGTCGTTTCTCGTCGGCTGGGTGGGGACCCGTTAGGAAAACATGCCTACGTGAGTGAAACCTGTGCGGAACCTCGCAAACAGCCGCACGGGCCCCGTTCCGAGGCGCTGATCAGTTGTACGAGGGCGCCGCCGGCAGACCGAAGAATTCCTCGAGCGTGGCGACACCGGTGTTGTGCATCTCGGTGGCCAGGTCGATGCCGATGTACCGGAAATGCCAGGGTTCGTACTCGTAGCCGGTCACCTCGACCTTGTCGGCCGGGTAACGCAGTAGGAAGCCGAAACGCCAGGCGTTGGCGGCCAGCCACTGGCCGTGCGGAGTGTCGCCGAAGCAGGCCGCGAGGGAGCACTGGCCGGGCTGGGCGCTGATGTCGATGGTGAGCCCGGTCTGGTGCTCGCTGGTTCCCGGCCGGGCCGTGCTGAGGTCGGCGCCGGCCTGGCCGAGGTTGGCGATGTCCCTGTTGTAGACGTTGGTCTGGGTGTCGAAGCTGCGGTACGCGCTCTGCGATTGCAGCGCCAGCCCGGTCTCCGCCGTGAAGGCGGCGAAGAGGGCGACGACGGCGTCGGATGCTTCGTGGCGCATCCGCGGTTCGTTCGCGTACGGAACCGGCACGTCGACGAGGTCGTCCGGGCTGTAGTCCACGGGATTCAACGGCCTGAGCTTGTCCACGACCACCCAGATGCTGTTGGGGTCGTCGATCGAGTGGGCCGCGCGGTCGAAGGTAGGTGCCGGGGCGGGCTCTGGGGCGGCCGACGGCGACGGCCGCACCGGCTCGACAGGTGCGGTCGGTTCGGGAGTGCCGGACGGGGTGGCCGGCTGGGCGTGGCCCGTGGAGGTCGACGAGGCCGCGCGCCCGGTGGCTCCGCCCACGACGACGGCCGTGATCCCGGCCGCGACCAGAAGCACCGCAACTGCTCCCACTAGAGCGCGTCTGCGGCGTAATTTCGGTGACGCCCCCCGGCGCGTTTCTCCTGTCACGTTGCCGAGCCTAGTCTGCGGATGTGTCGCTGCGGCGCGCTGCTCAGACGTCGTGAGGGAATTCCGCCGAGCCGACGACTGTTCCCCCAGGTATGCGAATTGTTATAGCAGGTGGCCATGGAAAGATCGCTCGAGCCCTCACCCGGGAGCTGAGCCGTGACGGGCACACCGTCGTCGGCCTGATCCGTTCGGAGGAACAGAGCGCCGATCTTCTGCTGGACGGCGGCCAACCGGTGGTGATCGATCTCGAGGACACCACTGTCGAGAAGCTGGCCGAGGTTCTCGCCGGGGCCGACGTCGCGGTCTTCGCGGCCGGAGCCGGAGCCGGAAGCGGCGATGCGCGCAAGAATTCGGTCGACCTGGGCGCCGCGGTTCTGCTCGCGGACGCAGCAGAGTCCGCCGGTGTGCCCCGGCTGGTGCAGATCTCGTCGACAGGCGCCGACCTCGTGCGCGATGGTGCCACCCCGTCAGAGGTCCCGGACGACTTCGTCGCGTACCTCCGCGCCAAGCTCGGCGCCGAGGAGGACCTGGTGCGCCGTGACCTCGCGTGGACCATCGTGCGGCCTGGAACCCTCACCGACGATGAGGCCACTGGACTGGTACGCCTCGAGCGCACCGGCCCCGACGAAAGCGGCACCGTGCACCCGGAGACCACGGGCAGCATTCCGCGCACCGACGTGGCTGCCGTACTCGCCGAGATGATCCGTACCGGTGCTGGCGCGCGCGCGACCCTGCACCTCATTTCGGGTCCCGCCGGCGTCTCCGAAGCGGTCGCGATCTTCGCCTGACCTCGAGGACCCCTCCTCCACAGGGAGGGGTCCGGTGGGGTTCTCCACCGCTGATTCATTGGGATCCGCGGTGTCGGTGGTCGGTGCTTCACTGTCCCTATGGCCACTTCGAATGCCACACCAGGGAACACCCCGGGTGACTCTCCGGACGAGACCTCCGACGGGTTCTCCGAGGACTACGTCGATCCTGTCGCGGTCGATCCTGTCGCGGAAGCGATCAGCGCGGTCATCGACCCGCTTGTGGAGAACGAGAAACTCATCGCGGCCGGATACGCGGAACGCACCCGGTTGTTGGCGCAGCTGGAGGGGCTCGGCCACGACCGGTGGATCATCGCCGGGCTGTGCGGTGACCCGTTGGAGTCCGGTCGGAACGACATCGACACTCAGAACCACGGTCCCGCGTGGGATGACGAGGAGCTGGCCCGCCGGAGCATGGCCGCCGAGGTCGGCTTCGCCCTGCGACTGAACTCGCAGACCGCGGGCATGATGATCTTCGACGCCGCCCGGCTTGTGGCCCAGCTGCCCCGGTTCCACCGGGCGTTGACCGAGGGTCGGATCGGCTGGGGTCACGCGCTGAGGATGCTCGAGGTCACCGCGGCCCTCCCGGTGGACCTGCCCGAACACGTGCTGCCCAAGCTGGAGGAGATGGCGTTGCCGGCGGCGGAGAAACTCACCGCCACCAAGTTCGCCAAGGTCGCCCGGGAGATCATGGAGTCGCTGCACCCGATCCCTCTCCAGGAGCGTGTCAACGCCGGGGTGAAGGAACGCCGGGTGGTGCTCCGCCCCGATATCAACGGCATGTCCTGGCTGAGCGCCTACCTCAAAGCCGACGAAGCCCAAGCGATCTACGAGCGCCTCACCCAAATCGCCAAGACCCTCGACGATGAGGACGCAACCGCAACCGCGGCCGGCACCAGTGCTGATGTCGGAGCGGGAGTTGATGCCGGAGCTGTGGTCGATGCCGATGCCGATGCCGATGCCGATGCCGATGCCGATGCCGATGAGATTGGCGAACCTGTCAAGACAGAGCCTGCAGCGGCGACCACGCACGGCACTAACGATGGCGCACCCGGCACCGCCTTCACCGCACCTCAGCCGGACGCACGGATCGTCTGCCGCACCCGTGACCAACGCCGGGCCGACGCTTACCGGGATCTCCTCCTAGACGGTATCGGTGCCGACGGGAAGCTCGGCCGGGGGATCCGCAGCACCGTGCACATCACCATTCCTGTCCTCACTCTGCTCGACCAGGGCGACCAGCCCGCGATCCTGGACGGCTACGGGCCCATCGACGTGGACACCGCGCGCCGGCTCGCGGGAACGGCGACGAGTTTCATCAGCGTCCTCACCCATCCGCACACCGGCTGCGTTCTCTCCATCGGGCGCACCGCCCACGACCCGCCCGCGGATCTGCGGCGGTACGTTCAGATTCGCGACCAAACCTGTCAGGAGCCGGGCTGTAACCGCCGTGCCGTGACCAGCGACATCGACCACACCCAGGCCTGGTCTGCCGGTGGTGACACCAGCGCCGACAACCTCGTCGCCCTCTGCCGAAGCGGCCACCGGTTGAAACACCAAAGCAGCTTCAGCACCAGCCAAGCCCCCGACGGCACCCTCACCTGGACCACGCCCGGGGGCAAGACCTACACCAACATCCGAGCGCAGGATCTCACCCGCGCCGCCCTGAACCCACGGACGGGCGGGGACGCTTCACCTCGCTCCGCCCAACCGGCGAGGCCACAGCCGCCGGGCGAAGCACGTGTGCCAGCGTCTGGGCGCGCGGGTCCGGACGACGAGCCTCCGCCGTTCTGACGACTGGACACTCTCGCCCGGAGCGGCGAATGCATCGGCCGACCAGCCCCCGGCCCCGGCCCCCGACGAGGCGCACCCGATAGTTCCCCTGTGGTGCGCCCGTCGTAATCGGTTGGCCGGTCGACTTTCTAGGACGCGTGGCGGGCCCTAGCCCTTGACGGCCCCGGCCATGATTCCGGAGATGAGCTGCTTACCTGCGAGCACGAACAGGATCAACAGCGGGAGAGTGGCCAGCACGGCACCGGCGAGAACGACCGAGTAGTCGATGTAGCGAGCCGACTGCAGCTGGCTGAGCGCCACCTGGAGGGTCGGGTTCTGCGGTGACACGATCATCGGCCAGAGGAAGTCGGTCCAGGCCATCATGAAGGTGAACAGCGACAGGATCGCCATCGCGGGTCGCGCGGCCGGCACGGCCACGTTCCAGAACGTGGTGATCATGTTGGCACCGTCCACCCTGGCGGCCTCGATCAGTTCGTCCGGAATGACATCGACCAGGTACTGGCGCATGAAAAAGACACCGAAAGCCGTGACCAGGGTGGGGATGATGATCGCACCGATGGATCCGGTCCAGCCGAACTGGCGCATCAGGATGAACAGCGGGATGATGCCGAGCTGGGTGGGAATGGCCATCGTCGCGACGACGAACACCATCAGCCCGTTGCTGCCGCGGAACCGGAGCTTCGCGAACGCGTAGCCGGCGAGAGTGGAGAACGACACCACCGAAACGGTGATGATCGTCGACACGATCACGCTGTTGAGCAGGGCCTGCCAGAACGGCACTGTGTCGAAGACCACGGCCACGTTCTCCCAGAACTGCCCGCCGGGCAGCAACGGCGGCCAATCCTGCGACAGCACCGAGGAGGGACTCGCGCCCACCACGACGGACCACCACAGCGGGTAGGTGCCGCCGGCGAACAGCGCGATCAGGATGCCATAGGTGAGGAAACCAGGCCGGCGGTCGATGCCGAGGCCCTTGTGCTTGGTCTTCTTGGGTGCCGCTGACGCGGATCCGCTGCCGGGCGAGGTCTCGGGGCGGGCAATTGTGTCGGTCATGCGCGGGGCTCCTTTGCGCTGTCTCGGAGCGTTCGGGCGAGCTCGCGTTTGGCTTTTTTGACATCGGAGCGACTATCCGTCGTCGCGATCCGCTGCGAGATCAGGAAGTTGAGCAGGCCGAACGCCACGATGATGAGGAAGAGGATGAAGGCCACGGCTGATGCCTTGCCGAAGTTCTGCCTCTGGAATGCCATCTCCCAGAGGTAGAGCACCGTGGTTTGGAATTGCCGATGTGCTCCGCCCGCGGTCGTGCTCGTCGCGTCGTAGAGGCGCGGCTCGGTGAAGATCTGCAGCCCGCCGATTGTGGCGGTGATGATCACGAAGATCATGGTGGGGCGGATGCTCGGCAGGGTGATCGAGAAGAACCGGCGCACGAAGCCGGCCCCGTCGAGGGCGGCGGATTCGTGGATATCACGCGGAACCGACTGCATCGCGGCGAGAAGGATGAGGGCGTTGTAGCCGGTCCAGCGCCAGTTCACCATGCCGGCGATGGCCAGGTGGCTGGGCAACACATCGGTCTTCCAACCGATCGGGTCCACGCCGACGAAGCTGAGCAGGTGGTTCACCAAGCCGCTCTGCTCGCTGAACATACTGGAGAAGATCAGGGCGACCGCGACCGGGGTGACGACGTAAGGGATGAGCACGCTCATGCGCCAGAAGGTCTTGGCGCGCAGGTTCTGGTCGAGGATGGCGGCGATGGCCGTGGCGACGACGAGCTGCGGGATGCTCGAGAGCAGGAAGATGCTCATTGTGTTGAACAGGGAGTTCCAGAACAACGGGTCGGCGAGTTCCGCGGTGTAGTTGTCGAAGCCGACCCACTCCCCCGGGCCGCTGAGCAGGTTCCAGTTGTTGAGGGACACCACGAAGGTGTAAATCAGCGGGAACAGTCCCACGAGACCGAACAGCACGAAGAACGGCGAGATGTACAGGTACGGCGAGAGCTTGACGTCGAGACGGCTCAGCTTGTGCTTATAGGTGAGGGCGCTCGCGCGACCGGGGCGCTTGAGAGGAGCGGGAGCGCTGATCTCTGGTTCGAGTGTTCGTGTCATGTGACTTTCTGCCTTCAAGTCGGGCTCCCCGACGCCTGGATTCGGCGGCGGGGAGCCCGGTCGAGCGGATTCTTGCTACTACTTGTTGGTGATGAGCTGGTCGAACAGCGTCATGGCGTCATCCCAGGCCTTGTCGCCTGAGACACCCTGGTCGAGCGAGATCGCGGACGGGCCGAAGACCTGCTCCTGGATCGTCGAGTCGTCCGGGCCCTTGAACTGGGCCTTCACTCCGTCGGCACGCTTGGTGAGGATTTCAGCGATCGGCGCGTCGTTGAAGAACGCGGAAACGCCGGTTGCTTCAGCAAGAGCGGGATCCGTCTGGGCTGCGGTGACGCTCGGGAACGGGCCCTGCGCCTTGAACTCGGCGACCTGCTGGTCAGCGTCGGTCAACCAGGCGGCCAGGTCAGCGGCTTCCTGCGGGTGCTTGGACTGCGTCGGAACGGTCAGGAAGGTTCCACCCCAGTTGGTTGCACCGCCGGGGAAGACGTCGGCGAAGTCCCAGCCGGCGGTCGCGCCGGTGGCGTCGCCGCCTGCGGTCTCAACCTGGCCCTGGACGACTCCGAGCATCCAGCCCGGGCACATGAAGGTCGCGAAGGTTCCGTCGGTGAACGACGCACCCTTGTTCCAGTCCCACTGGGTCTGCGCGGCGGAGAGGCCCTTGCTGTCAGCCGTTGCCAGCTTCGTCCAGGCTGCCTTGAGGTCGGCGTTGTCGACGACGTTGAGCTCGCCATCCGCGGTGTAGTAGCCCTCGTCCATCTGGTTCACCATGGAGTTCCAGATGAAGCCGGACTGGTCGAACCAGGCCTTGCCGGTTGCCTTCTGGTACTGCTCTCCGAGTGCGAAGTAGCTGTCCCAGGTTGCGTCGTTGCCACCGAGTGCTGCGGCAACCTCGGCGCGGTCGGTCGGGAGCCCCGCTGCGGCGAAGGCCTTGCTGTTGTAGCACAGGCCCTCCGGGCCGATGTCGGTGCCGTAGCCGATGATGCGGCCGTCCGCGTCGGTGCCCTGGGCGAGCTTCCACGGAACCCAGCGGTCCTTGATCTTGTCTGCACCATAGTCGGAGAGATCGACGAACTGGTCAGACACATCCATGATCGAGCCGAGCCAGCCCTCTTCCACGGCGGTGACGTCGGACAGTCCGCTTCCGGCGGCGATCTTGGTGAACGCATCCGTGCGGGCGTTGCCACCCGTGTCGATGTTGTTGGCCTTGATCGTGATGCCCGGGTTGGCGGCCTCGTACTCTGCGTAGAGGTCGGCCATTCCCATGCTGCCGAACGTGGTGACGGTCAGCTCGATGGCCTTGTCGCCTGATGCATCGTCGGTGCCGGCTGAGGAACAGCCTGTTGCGATGAGGGCGAAGGATGCGGCGCAGGCTACTGCGGCCCCAACCTTGGTGCGTTGTGAGAACTTCACTTTCACTCCTTTGTGTGCGTGTGCGTGTGCGAATGCAGAACGTGTGTGCGGGAATACGTGTCGTGCCGGCGAACGCCTCCGGGGACACGCTCACCAATCATGTGTGAGAGCGCTCTCATCAACTGCGTGAGAGCGCTCTCATTGATCACCGCCACCTTAGGACACCAGCGGAGCGCTTGTCAAGGCGACCAGCTCGGGCGGCCGCGGACCACCGACTCGGCGACCGCACAGCGCGCTGTCGGCCCCCGCTGGACTTGCGAAATAGAATGACCCCATGACAATGGGAACCCGGAGTGCGCGGCCGCCCCAGCCGACCCTCGAGATGGTGGCCGCCGCCGCGGGCGTGTCCCGTGCCACGGTCAGCCGGGTCGTCAACGGCTCACCGAAGGTGCGGCCGGAGGTCGTGGAGTCGGTTCAAGCGGCCATCGAGCAGCTCAACTACGTGCCCAACCGGGCCGCCAGATCGCTGGCCAGCCACCAGACGCAGTCCGTGGCCCTTGTCGTGCCCGAAGACATGACCAAGTTCTTCGGCGACCCCTACTTCGCCGCCGTCGTGCAGGGCATCACGCAGCGCCTCGACGAGAGCGACTACACGCTCAACCTGCTCGTCGCCTCGAGCGACCCGCGGCACAAGACCATGCGCTACCTGCGTTCGGGCAACGTCGACGGTGCCCTCGTCATCTCGCACCACACCGGCGACGATTTTGTGGCCAACCTCGAGTCCACCATGCCCGTCGTCTTCGGTGGCCGGCCCACCAACCACTCCGGCGCAGACAACTACTTCGTCGACGTCGACAACGTCGCGGGCGCGATCAGCGGTGTGCAGCACCTCATCGACATCGGGCGGCACCGGGTCGGCACCATCACCGGCCCCGTCGACATGCCCGCCGGTATCGACCGCCTCAACGGGTTCCGCCACGCGCTGGGCCAGGCCGGGCTCCCGGCGGATGCGGTGGAGCACGGCGACTTCACGGCCGCCGGCGCCGCCGCCGCCACCCGCCGTTTGCTGGAGCGCAGCCCCGACATCGACGCTCTCTTCGTGGCCAGCGACCTCATGGCCGTCGGCTCCATGGGTGTGCTCGCCGAACTGGGCCGGGCCGTGCCCCGGGATATCGCTGTGGTGGCATTCGACGACAGTCCGGCCGCGCTGTCGGGCCCGATCTCGCTGACCACTGTGAGCCAGCCGTCCAAGGAGATGGGCTTCGCCATGGCCGACCTGCTGCTGCGTCTGCTGGCCGGCGATGACGCCGTGCCGCACCACAACATCATGCCGACCCGCCTGGTACTGCGCGACTCGGCCTGAGCCGGCTCAGCCTGACTCGGGTCAGCCCAGCTGCGGCACGACCTCGCGCGCGATGAAGTCCAGGTGGTCGAGGTCGGCCAGGTCCATGATCTGCAGGTAGACGCACTCCACGCCGTCCTCGGCGAGCGCGCCGAGCCGGTCAACGATCTCGCTCGTGGTTCCGGCCACCCCGTGTTCGCGGAGCTCACCTGGCTCCCGGCCCACGGCGGCTGCCCGGCGCGCGAACTCGGCCTCATCCGCTCCGGCGACCGCGATGAGCGCGGTCGAGTACACCAGCTCGCGGGGGTCGCGGCCCACCGCTTCGCAGGCTCGGCGCACCCCGGCGAACTTGCCCGGAATGTCGGCGAACTCCGGGAAGGGCAGGTTGAACTCGGTGGCGAACCGCGCGGCCAGCGCCGGGGTGCGCTTGGCGCCGCCGCCGCCCACGATCACCGGCACGCGGGCCTGGCTGGGCTTGGGCAGGGCGGGCGAGTCGACGAGCGTATAGTGCTCACCGGCGAAGCTGTAGGTCTGGCCCACCGGGGTCTCCCAGAGGCCGGTCACGATCTCGAGCTGCTCCTCGAGCATGCCGAACCGCTTGGCCGGGAACTGGATCCCGTAGGCCAGGTGTTCCTGTTCGAACCAGCCGGTGCCCAGGCCGAGTTCCACCCGGCCCTTCGACATCTGGTCCACCTGGGCCACCTGGATCGCCAGGATCCCCGGCGGCCGGTAGGTGACCGACGACACCAGGGTGCCCAGCTGGATGCGCTCGGTCTCGCGGGCGAGGCCGGCCAGCGTGGTCCAGGAGTCCGTCGGGCCCGGCAGCCCCGAGACGTGATCGCCCATCGCGAGGTAGTGGTCGGAGCGGAAGAACGCGTCGAAGCCGAGCGTCTCTGTGGCCTGCGCGACCGCGAGGATGTCGTCGTAGCTGGCACCCTGCTGGGGCTCGGTGAAGATGCGGAGTCTCATGCTCCCAGTCTTGTCTCCCGCTCGGCGTCGACGAAATCGACCCCGGGGAGCCCGCCGAGCCGCTCGTGCATCACGGCCAGGGACTCCGGGTTCTGGTCGATGAGCAGGAACCGGCGGCCGAGCGCGGCCGCGACGGCACCCGTGGTGCCGCTACCGGCGAAGAAGTCCAGCACCCAGTCGCCCTCACGGCTGGACGCCTGGATCATGCGGCGCAGGATCCCCACGGGCTTCTGGGTGGGGTATCCGGTCTTCTCCTTGCCCGTGGGCGAGACGATGGTGTGCCACCAGACATCCGTGGGCAGCTTGCCCTTGGCCACCTTCTCGGGCGTCACCAGGCCCGGGGCCATGTACGGCTCACGATCCACCGTGCTGGAGTCGAAGTAGTAGCTCTTCGGGTTCTTCACGTAGACCAGGATCGTGTCGTGCTTGGTGGGCCAGCGGTTCTTGGACTTGGCACCGTAGTCGTAGGCCCAGATGAGTTCGTTGAGAAAGCACTCCCGGCCGAAGAGGGCGTCGAGCAGCACCTTGGCGTAGTGCGCCTCGCGGTAGTCGAGGTGCAGGTAGAGCGTGCCGTCGTCAGCGAGTAACCGCCAGGCCTCGATCAGCCGCGGCTCGAGGAACGCCCAGTAATCCTCGAACTGATCGTCGTAGCCGAGCAGATCGCCCTTGATGCGCTCGTACCGTTGGCCCTTGAAGCCCGTGATGGTTCCGGCGGCATGCGCACCGCTGGCCTGGGTGCTGCGCACAGACGTGGTGGCCTGCCGCTTCTGCGACCGGCCGGTGTTGAACGGCGGGTCGAGGTAGATGAGCGTGAACGCCCCGTCGGGAAGCGTCGGCAGCACCTCGAGGTTGTCGGCCTCGATGACCCTGCTGGGAGAGGCCTGAGTCCACGCGTTTGGCATTCCCTCATTCTGTCAGTCGGCCTACGCTGTTCCGATGACGACCGACGAATTGACCACAGACGGAACCGGCGCGCGGGTGGAGCACGAGCCCGAGGTCTCGCGCTACACCCTCTGGCAGGATGGCGAGCCCGTCGGCCTGGCCGACTACCGCATCGTGGGCGAGGAGCTGCGCTTCATCCACACCGAGGTGGATCCGGCCCGGCGCGATCACGGCCTGGCGAGCATCCTGGTGGAACAGGCGCTCGATGACGTGCGCACCCGCACGGATTTCACCGTGGTGGCGGATTGCCCGTTCGTCGCGGAGTGGATCGACTCGCACGCGGAGTACCAGGACCTCCTCAGCCGCGGCCGCTAGCGTCTCTGGGCTGTTCGCGGGCCGTTAGGGAACGCGGCCGATCCACTCGTCGGTGCTGAACTTGCTCTCGACCAGGTCGGCGGCCTTGGCATATTCCTCATCGGTGATATCTCCAGGCGTGGCCCCGTACAGGCTCGTGAAGGTCTGCTTCATGCGGTCGATGATCTCGGCCCGGCTGAGCCCGGTCTGGCTGCGCAACGGATCCACGCGCTTGGCGGCGCTGGTGATGCCCTTGTCACTGAGCTTCTCCCGGCCGATGCGCAGCACCTGCACCATCTTCTCGCCGTCCATGTCGTAGCTCATGGTCACGTGGTGCAGCACGGCACCGCTGCCGAGCCGCTTCTGCGCGGCACCGCCGATCTTGCCGGTGGGGCTCGTGATGTCGTTGAGCGGCTGGTAGTGCGCGTCGATACCGAGCGACTTGAGGGCCGTGATGACCCACTCGTCGAGGAAGGCATAGGAATCGGCGAAGGTCATGCCGTGCACGAGCTCGGTGGGCGCGTAGATCGAATACGTGATCACGGAACCGGCCTCCATGAACATCGCGCCGCCACCGCTCACCCGGCGCACCACGGTGAAGCCGTGCTTCTCGGCGTTGACCGCGTCGACCTCGTTCTTGAGCGACTGGAAGCTGCCGATGACGACGGCGGGCTCGTTCCATTCCCAGATGCGCAGGGTGGGCTGGCGACGGCCCTCGCCCACCTCGACGGCCAGGACCTCGTCGAGCGCCATCTGCATCACGGGCGGCACGGCCTTGGCGTGGATGAGCTGCCAGTCGTAGTCGCGCCAGCTGCTCGCGTGGGCGAGTGAACGCCGCACGGCCACGGCGACCGACTCGGGTGAGAAGCCGAGCAGGGTGGCCTCGGGCGGCAGTGCCGCCCGCACGGCAGCGGCGATGGTCGCCGCGTCGCTGTCGGCGGCGAGCCCGTTCACCGCTTGGTTGATGTCCTCGAGGGCATCGTCGGGTTCGAGGAAGAAGTCGCCGGCCAGGCGGAAACCGCTGATGACGTTGTCGACGACCTCGAGGTCGACCACAACGAGCTTGCCGCCAGGAACCTTGTATTCACCATGCATGAGCCCAGCCTAATCGTCGGTCGGGGCCGTTCCTGCGGGCTCGGGAAGGTGCGCATCGAGCCAGGAGACCAGGTCGGCGAGGACCTCGTCGCGGTTGGTCTCGTTGAACACCTCGTGCCGGGCGCTGGGGTAGACGATCACCCGCACATCCGTCAGCCCCGACCGGTGCCGGTAGGCCTCGGCCAGCTTCTGGGCGCTGCGTTCTCCGCCGACCGGGTCGTCGCCCCCGACCTGGATGAGCAGGGGCAGCCCGGCGGGGAGTCCGCGCGCGGGGCGGCCGAGGATGCGGGCGGCATCGCGCAGCCCGAACAACGTGGCCAGCGGCACGCTCGTCGTGAGCGGATCGGCCACGAACGCCGCCGCCACGGCCGGGTCCCGGCTGAGCCATTCGGCTCCGGTCGAGCCCAGGTGCTTGTGTTTGCGGTTGAGGTCGCCGCTGTCGAGGTAGCCGGGCCAGCGGTAGGCGGTGCCGGTGAGAACGACGGCCTGGTAGTCGTCGGGATGCTGGTTGACGAGCATCTGGGCCATGAACGACCCCCAGCTGTGGCCGACGAGCACCAGCGGCAGGGGCGGGACCCCCGGCTCGGCCTGCTCGATCGCTAGGCGGCGGATCTCGGCGGTGAAGCCGTGCACGGCCGCGACAGCGGCGCGCAGGCCGCCCGGGCCGAGCCGGCCGAGCATGTCGGCGTTGCCGCCGTGCTGGCGCATCCCGGTCTGCCCGTGGCCACGGTGATCGTCGGCGTAGACGGTGTACCCGGCCAGGTTCAGCGCGCGCGCCACCTCGCGGTAGCGCAGGGCGTGTTCGCCCACCCCGTGCACGAGCTGCACGATGGCGCGGGGATGGTCGACCGGCCAGGCGTAGTACACGATGGGGACGCCGTATTCGTCAATGAAGGTGGGCACGGGCTCATTCTGCCGTAACTGGTGCCCGTGCGGACATCTGCGCCCGGCACACCGGGTGCAGATGTCCGCACCGGGACCAGTTTTGGGCGCCGCACGGCGCTCCGGAGGCCGCTGGCGGGCCCGCGGGAATCATTAGCATGGCTAATTTGTTAGGCTAAGTAATCATGACTCTCCTTCCTCCGACTCCCCCTGCCGCGGCGCCGCACACCAAGCGCCGCACCGTCGCCGAACTGAGCCACGACTTCCGGCTGGCCAACGGCCGGCTCGCCCGGCGCGTGCGCCAGGAACAGGCCGAGAACGAACTCACCGGCGGCCAGTTCTCGGCCCTCGGCGCCGTCTTCCGGCTGGGGCCGATGACCCTCAGCGCGCTCAGCGAGGAGGAGCGGGTCACCCCGCCCTCGATGAATCGCACCGTGAACGCGCTGGTGCAGGCGGGCCTGGTCGACCGGGCCGGCTCGGCCGAGGACGGCCGCAAGGTCATCCTCACCGTCACCCCGGCCGGGCTGGCGCTGGTGAAGGAGACTCGCCGCCGCCGCGATGACTGGATCGCCAAGCGCATCCTGCGGCTCACCCCCGAGCAGCGCCAGGTTCTGGCCGCCGCCACCGACATCATGAAGGAGCTCACCGACAGTTGAGTGCAATGTTCCGCTCCCTGAGCGTGGTCAATTACAGGATCTGGTTCGCCGGCGCCCTGGTGTCCAATGTGGGCACCTGGATGCAGCGCACGGCCCAGGACTGGATCGTGCTGACCCAGCTCACCGACTACAACGCCACCGCGGTGGGCATCGTGATGGCCCTGCAATTCGGGCCCCAACTGCTGCTGATGCCGTGGTCGGGTCTCATCGCGGACAGGTTCGACCGGCGCAAGCTGCTGATGCTCACCCAGACCCTGATGGGCATGCTGGCGCTAGGGCTGGGCATCATCACAGTGACGGGCGTGGTCGAGCTCTGGCACGTCTACCTCTTCGCCCTCGGCCTGGGCGTGGTGGCCGCCATCGACGCCCCCGCCCGACAGACCTTCGTCTCCGAACTGGTTCCCGACGACAACCTCTCGAACGCCGTGGCGCTCAACTCGGCCTCGTTCAACGGCGCCCGGCTGATCGGCCCGGCCGTGGCCGGCGTGCTCACGGTGGCGGTCGGCGCCGGCTGGGTCTTCCTGATCAACGCCGTGACCTTCGCCTTCACGGTGTTCGCCATGACCCTCCTCCGCACCAAACAACTCCGCAAGCAACCGCGCGCGCCACGCGAGCGCGGCCAACTGATGGCCGGCTTCCGCTACGTGTGGCACCGACCTGACATCGTCGCCGTGTTGATCACGGTGTTCCTGGTGGGCACCTTCGGGTTCAACTTCGCGATCTTCACCTCCACCATGGCCACCGTGGAGTTCGGCATGGGCGCCAGTGAGTTCGGCATGCTGAGCTCGATCATGGCGGTGGGCAGCGTGGCCGGCGCCCTGCTGTCCGCGCGGCGGAGCCGCCCGCGGATGCGCCTGGTGATCGGCGGCGCGTTCTTCTTCGGCCTCTCCTGCACGGTTGCGGCGCTGATGCCCACCTACCTCACCTTCGCGATCTCGCTCGCGTTCGTGGGACTTGCCTCGCTCACCCTGATGACCACGGCGAACGCCTATGTGCAGACCACCACCGAGCCCGCCATGCGCGGCCGGGTGATGGCGCTCTACATGGCCATCTTCGCCGGCGGCACCCCGCTCGGCGCCCCGCTGGTCGGCTGGGTGGCCGACCAGTACGGTCCGCGCTGGTCTATCGGCGTCGCCGCCGTGTCGGGGTTGCTCGCGGCCGCCGTCGTGCTGTTCTGGATGATCAAGTACCAGCGCCTGCGCGTGCGCATCCGGCCACGCACCTCACCGCGCACGGCACGGTTCAATGTGCGGCACCGGGGCGACGGGCATCCGCTCACCTCGGCCATCCGCGTCGTGTCAGACAAGGCCGCCGCCGCCGAGCGCGACCGAGACCGCGAGACCGCGACGCGGGAGATCGCGGTGATCGAGGCGACCACTCCGCGCTGAAGCTGACGCGGTCGCCGGCTCAGCCTCCGGTGGACGCCCGCACCACGAGTTCGGGCTGGAAGACGACCTGCTCGTGCTCGGCCGCGGCACCGCCCGCCGCCTCCCGCAGGAGCAAATCAACGGCCGTGTAGCCGATCAGCTCGCTCGGCTGGCGGATCGACGACAGCGGCACGACGGCCGCCGCGGCGAAGGCGATGTCGTCGTACCCGATCAAGGCGATATCACCCGGGACCTGGATACCGCCGCTCATGTTCAGGGCCTGGAGCACGCCGAGGGCGAGCAGGTCGTTCGCCGCGAAGACCGCGTCCGGACGCTCGGCGCGTGGCTTTGCCAGGATGGCTTCTCCGGCCCGGCGGCCTTCCAAGACCGACAACGCGGTGGTCTCGATCACGTCGAGACTCGCGCCGGCCTGCTCGGCCACAGCCCGGCGGGCGCCGGCGAGCCGATCGGTGACCTGGCGAAGGCTCGCGGGTCCGCCGACGAAGGCCAGCCGACGCCGACCCCGCTCCAGCAGGTGCTTCGCAGCGGCAAAACCTCCGGCCGGGTCGTCCACGGACACCGAGGAGAAACTTCGGTCACCCGCCTCGCGGTCGATCAGGACCGTGGCCGTTCCGCGCTCCCGCAGCCCGGCGAGGCGCTCGTTCGCGTCATCGACCGGCGATACGAGAATCCCGAACACCCGCTGTTCCTCGAACAGATCGAGGTAGGCGTTCTCGCGCTGCACGTCGTCGTCGCTGTTGCCGAGCAGCACGGTGAGGCCCGCCTCGGCGGCACGCTTCTCCGCGCCGCGCGCCAGGTCGGTGAAGAACGGATTGCCCACGTCGAGAACGACGAGGCCGATGCTGCGGCTCCGCCCGGCGCGCAGCTGGCGGGCGGCGTCGTTGCGCACGAAACCCAGTTGGCGGATCGCGGCCTGCACCCGCTCCACGGTGTCCGGCGCCACCTTGTCCGGGCGGTTCATCACATTCGACACCGTGCCGACGGAAACCTTGGCAAGGGCCGCCACCTCGCGCACGCTTACCGCCATGTGAGCTCATCCAATCGCTGCTGTCGCTCCACCTTATCCGCCGTCGATGACGCGGCCGGGGCCGGTGACCCGCGGCCGGGGCGGCCGGGGGCGGCCGGGGTGCGGCCGGTCGCGCCGATTGACAGCCGCCCACTGTCGATCTATGTTCGAAGCCCGGCAATTTAAACGATTCAACGCAGCGGCGGGCACCCGCCGCCGCCACGAAAGGACCTGCGTGCAACGCGTCTGCTTCCAGCTCCAAGTGAAGCCCGATCGCATCGACGCCTACGTCGCTCGGCACGCGGAGGTGTGGCCCGACATGCTCGAGGCGCTGCGCGACGCCGGCTGGACCAACTACTCGCTGTTCCTGCGCGAGGACGGGCTGCTCATCGGCTACGTCGAAACCGAATCGCTCACCGCGAGCCAGACCGGGACGGCCCAGACCTCGGTGAACGCCCGGTGGCAAGCCGAGATGGCCGAATTCTTCGTCGACCTGGATGGCACTCCCGACCAAGGTTTTCTCCAGCTGCGTGAGGTCTTCAACCTGGGGGACCAGCTGCGCGGCCTCCCGCGGACTTGACTCCGTTGAAACGATTCATTTAGACTCGCACACACCACTCCCGGCTCTCACAGAGAAGTGACCCTCATGACGTCGTTCGATTCCATCACCGCCCAGCTGGCCGCCCAGGCCATCGAACTGCCCTCCTGGGCGTTCGGCAATTCCGGCACCCGGTTCAAGGTGTTCTCCACGCCCGGCACGCCCCGCACCATCCAGGAGAAGATCGCGGATGCCGCAACGGTGCACAAGCACACCGGGCTGGCCCCCACCGTGGCGCTGCACATCCCGTGGGACAAGGTGGACGACTACGCGGCCCTGCGCGGCTTCGCCGGCGACCACGGCCTGGCGCTGGGCACGGTCAACTCCAACACCTTCCAGGACGACGCCTACAAGTTCGGCAGCCTCACCCACACGGATGCCGCCGTGCGCCAGAAAGCCATCGACCACCACTTCGACTGCATCGACATCATGCACGCCACCGGGTCGCAGGACCTCAAGATCTGGCTCGCCGATGGCACCAACTATCCCGGCCAGGGCGACATCCGGGGCCGCCAGGACCGGCTCGCCGACTCCCTCGCCGCCATCTACGAGCGCATCGGGGCCGAGCAGCGGCTCGTGCTCGAGTACAAGTTCTTCGAGCCGGCGTTCTATCACACCGACGTGCCCGACTGGGGAACCTCCTACGCCCAGGTGACGGCCCTCGGCGAGCGCGCCCTGGTCTGCCTCGACACCGGCCACCATGCCCCCGGCACCAACATCGAGTTCATCGTCGCCCAGCTGCTGCGGCTCGGCAAGCTCGGCTCGTTCGACTTCAACTCCCGCTTCTACGCCGACGACGACCTCATCGTCGGCGCCGCCGACCCGTTCCAGCTCTTCCGCATCCTCTACGAGGTCATCCGCGGCGCAGGCTTCGGCCCGGACTCCCCGGTGGCGTTCATGCTCGACCAGTGCCACAACGTCGAAGACAAGATCCCCGGCCAGATCCGCTCGGTGCTCAACGTGCAGGAGATGACCGCCCGGGCGCTGCTGGTGGACGGCACCGCCCTCCGATCCGCGCAGGACGCCGGCGACGTTCTCGGCGCCAACGGCATCCTGATGGACGCCTTCTACACCGACGTGCGCGGGGACCTCGCCGCCTGGCGCCAGACCCGCGGGCTGCCAGCCGACCCCATGGCCGCCTACGCGGCCTCCGGCTACCAGGCGCAGATCACCGCCGACCGCGCGGGCGGCCAGCAGGCCGGCTGGGGCGCCTGACGCCCACACCTGTTGCCAGTGCGGACAATTGCGCCCCGCGTACCGGGCGCAATCGTCCGGACCGGGAACAGGTGGGCCGCGTTGGCTCGCGGTCCCTCGCTCCACCTCACTCTGACCTCGAAAGAAGTTCGTCATGACCAACCCCACTGCTCTGGAGCTCATCACCCGTTCCAACCGGCTCGGCGCCGACCCTAAGAACACCAATTACGCCGGCGGGAACACCTCGGCCACGGGCACCGAAACCGACCCGGTCACCGGTGAGCAGATCCAGCTGCTCTGGGTCAAGGGCTCCGGCGGCGACCTCGGCACCCTCACCGAGCCCGGGCTGGCCGTGCTGCGGCTGGACCGCATGCGCGCCCTCGCCAACGTGTACCCCGGCGTCGACCGCGAAGACGAGATGGTCGCCGCCCTCGACTACACGCTGCACGGCAAGGGCGGCGCGGCGCCGTCGATCGACACCCCCATGCACGGGCTGGTGGATGCCGCGCATGTCGACCACCTGCACCCGGATGCCGGCATCGCCATCGCGACCGCCGCCGACGGGGAGGCGCTCACCGGAACCATCTTCGGCGACCGGGTGGTCTGGGTGCCCTGGCGCCGCCCCGGCTTCCAGCTCGGCCTGGACATCGCGGCCATCAAGGACGCCAACCCGCAGGCCATCGGTTGCATCCTCGGCGGCCACGGCATCACGGCCTGGGGAGACACCAGCTCGGTCTGCGAGGCGAACTCGCTGTGGATCATCGACACGGCCACCGCGTACATCGCCGAGCACTCGTCGCCCGAACCGTTCGGCGCCGAGTTGACCGGCTTCGGCGCGCTGTCCGAGGCCGACCGCCGCGCCAAGGCGGCCGCGCTCGCTCCCACCCTGCGCGGTCTGGTCTCCACCGACAGCACCAAGGTCGGGCACTTCACCGACGCCCCCGAGGTGCTCGACTTCCTCTCCCGCAGCGAGCACCCGCGCTTGGCCGCCCTGGGCACGAGCTGCCCCGACCACTTCCTGCGCACCAAGGTGAAGCCGCTGCTGCTCGACCTCCCGGCGGAGGCGTCGGTCGAGGACTCGATCGCCCGGCTGCAGGAGCTGCACGAGGCCTACCGGGCCGACTACCAGGCCTACTACGACCGGAACAGGGCCGCGGACTCCCCCGCCATCCGCGGCGCCGACCCGCTCATCGTGCTGATCCCCGGCGTGGGCATGTTCAGCTACGGCGCCAACAAGCAAACCGCCCGGGTGGCCGGCGAGTTCTACCTCAACGCCATCAACGTCATGCGCGGCGCCGAGGGCCTCTCGAGCTACGCCCCGATCGACGAGGCCGAAAAGTTCAAGATCGAATACTGGGCGCTCGAAGAGGCCAAGCTGCAGCGGATGCCCACACCCAAGCCCCTGGCCACCCGGGTGGCGCTCGTCACCGGCGCGGCCTCCGGCATCGGCAAGGCCATCGCCACCCGCCTGGCGGCCGAGGGCGCCTGCGTCGTCATCGCCGACCTCGACCTGGCCACGGCGCAGGCCGCCGCCGCCGAGATCGGCAACCAGGATGTGGCGATCGGCGTGCAGGCGAACGTCACCGTGGAAGCAGAGGTGCAGGCATCCGTGGACGCCGCGGTGCTCGCCTTCGGCGGCCTCGACCTGGTCGTGAACAACGCCGGGCTGTCGCTGTCCAAGTCGCTGCTGGAGACCACGGTGGCCGACTGGGATCTGCAGCACAACGTCATGGCGAAGGGTTCGTTCCTGGTTTCCCGAGCGGCGGCGAAGGTGCTCATCGAGCAGAAGCTCGGCGGCGACATCATCTACATCTCGTCGAAGAACTCGGTGTTCGCCGGGCCCAACAACATCGCGTACTCGGCCACCAAGGCCGATCAGGCCCACCAGGTGCGCCTGCTGGCGGCCGAACTCGGCGAGTACGGAGTGAAGGTCAACGGCATCAACCCCGACGGCGTCGTGCGCGGCTCCGGTATCTTCGCCGGCGGCTGGGGCGCCAAGCGCGCCGCCGTCTACGGGGTGGCTGAAGACGATCTGGGCACGTACTACGCCCAGCGCACCCTGCTCAAGCGCGAAGTGCTGCCGGAGAACGTGGCCAACGCCGTGTTCGTGCTCTGTACGAGCGACCTCAGCCACACCACCGGCCTGCACATCCCGGTCGACGCCGGCGTCGCCGCCGCGTTCCTGCGGTGAGCGCGGCGAACGGCACCGTCGCCGCGGTCGACCTGGGCGCGTCGAGCGGCCGGGTGATGCTCGGGCAGGTCGGCCCGAACCGGCTCGACCTGCACTCGGTGGCCCGGTTCCCGAACAATCCGGTGCGCACCATCGACGGCCTGCACTGGAACATCCTGGAGCTGTACCGCAACTCGCTCGGCGGCCTGCGCGCGGCCACGCGGGAGGCTCCCGAGCTGGCCAGCGTCGGGATCGATTCCTGGGCCGTCGACTACGCGCTCCTGCGCGGCGACCGGATGCTGGGGGCCCCCTTCCACTACCGGGACGACCGCACCGCAGCAGGGGTGCAGGCCACCCACGCCCTGGTGCCGCCGGCCGAGTTGTACGGCCGGAACGGCCTGCAGGTACTGCCCTTCAACACCCTGTATCAGCTGGCGGCGGACCGGGTCGGCGGGGACCTCGCCGTTGCCGACGGTCTGCTGCTGATCCCCGACCTGCTCGGCTTCTGGCTGACCGGCCGAAGGGTCGCCGAGCGTAGCAACGCCTCGACCACCGGGCTGTTGCGTGCCGTCGGGGGCGCCGCCGCCGACTGGGACACCGGGCTGATGGGCCGGCTGAGCTTGCCGCGCACACTGTTTCCCGACCTCGTCTCCGCGGGCGAAGCCATCGGGCCACTGCTGCCCGCCGTGGCCGCCGATGTCGGCGCGAACCGGCTCGAACTGGTGGCGGTGGGCTCGCACGACACCGCATCCGCCGTCGTGGGGGTGCCGATGCTCACCGATGACTGCGCCTACATCTCCAGTGGCACCTGGTCGCTCGTGGGGGTCGAACTCTCGGCCCCGGTGCTCTCGGAGGCCAGCCGCGCGGCCAATTTCACCAACGAGGGCGGGGTGGACAATCGTGTGCGCTACCTGCGCAACGTGATGGGCCTCTGGCTGCTCAGCGAGTCGATCCGCACCTGGGAGCGCGACGGCGACCCCGTCGACCTGCCGGCCCTGCTCGCCCAGGCCGCCGCACTGCCCGGACCGACCACCCTCTTCGACGTCGACGACCCCCGCTTCCTGGCGCCGGGAAACATGCCCGACCGTATCGACGAGTACTGCCGGGAGCACGGCACCCGCCCGCCCGGCAGCCGGGCGGAACTGGTGCGTGGCATCGTGGAGAGCCTCGCGGCCGCCTACGCCCGCACCCTCCGCACGATCACCGAACTCTCGGGCCAGCCCGTGCGCACCGTGCACCTTGTCGGTGGCGGCTCGCAGAACGAGCTGCTCTGCCAGCTCACGGCCGACTACACCGGGTTGCCGGTGCTGGCCGGCCCGGTGGAGGCCACCGCGATCGGGAACGTACTCGTGCAGGCCCGGGCGCAAGGCTTCGCCAGCGGCAGCCTGGAAAGCCTGCGGGCGCTCGTGCATCAGTCCTATCCGCCCCGCGTCTACTCGCCGACACCGCGGGCACGGGTCGTGCACGCTAACATTTCAGACTAGGTAGAGCGACACGGAAACGGCGGGCACGGGTGGACCTTCACGCGATCATCTCGATGCTCAGCGAGATCCTCACCATCGTGGGCCTGCTCGTCGGTCTTCCGCTCTACATCGCCGGCCTGTCGGTGCGTGGTTTCGGCGGCCGCTGGGTGCAGACCGACGGTGTCGTCGCCGCCACCGCGTCCGGCCCGGTGATCCGCTGGTTCGACAGCACCGGCGAAGTGCACGAAGCCCTGGCCGACAGCCACGAGACGGTACACCTGGAACCCGGCGACGATGTCACCGTGTGGTTCAGCGCCCGCGCGCCCGAGCGCTGCCGCACCCACTCGCCCGACCACGACGGCAAGGCCCTGCGGCTGACCGGATTGATCCTGCTCGCGCTGGGTGTCGCCTCGGCGATCCTGGGGGTCGTGCTGCTGTTCTTCTAGCCGCTCGAGCTGCTCGCCACGACCCGACGGTCACGGCGGCGTGCTGCAGGGGTTGCCGTCAGACCCGCGACGACGGATGCTGGCGTCCAGAACCATATCCAGAATCTCCATACAGAGAGGTATGCCATGGACAAGATCATCATTCTCACCGGAGACGCCGCCGAGACGCTCGAGGTTTTCTACCCGTACCAGCGCCTGCGCGAGGCCGGCTACGAGGTGCACATCGCCGCCCCGGAGAAGAAGAAACTGCAATTCGTGGTGCACGACTTCGTCGACGGCTTCGACACCTACACCGAGAAGCTCGGCCACATGTGGGATGCCGACATCGCGTTCAAGGACGTGAATCCCGCCGACTACCTCGCCGTGGTGGTTCCGGGCGGCCGGGCACCGGAGTACATCCGCAACGACGAGGACGCCAAGCGCATCGTGCGGCACTTCTTCGAGACCAACGCGCCGGTCGCCGCGCTCTGCCACGGGCCCATGCTGCTGGCCGCGGCCGGGGTGCTGCAGGGGCGCACCTCCTCGGCGTATCCCGCCCTCAAACTGGACGTGGAACTGGGCGGGGGCACCTTCGAGAACGGCGCGGCCGTCGTGGACGGCAACCTGGTCTCCGGCCGGGCCTGGCCCGACCACCCCGAGTGGATGCGCGAGTTCATGAAGCTCCTCGACGACGCCCGGGTGCAGAGCCGGCCCGTGGAGGCCGCCGCCACCGCGTAGCCTGTATGCACGTGCGCGATTCCCGCGTGCGGCAGAGAGGATGCCCGTGGACACCACACTGCTCCGGCGTTTTGTCGCCGTCGCCGAGGAACTGGACATCGCCCGCGCCGCGAAGAACCTCAACGTGTCGCGCACGACGCTGATGAAGTCGGTCGCCGCGCTGGAGGCCGAGCTCGGAGTGCCGCTGTTCGAACCCGCCGCCGACAACCCCTTCCTCACCGAAGCCGGGATCGCCCTGTTAGGCGAGTCCAAGGGGCTGCTGGCCCACATGCCACCGGCCGGCGGCCCCTCCCAGGGCTCGGGCAACAGCAGTGGATCCGGCGGCGGCAAGGCCAAAGCGTCAAAGGGGCGTGGTCGCGCACCCGCCGTCAAAGGCCAGTCCGCCCCGGGCAAGCGCCGCCAGTCCCGCTGACTCCGCCGGGGACATGCGGAAGCGGCTGAGCTGCCTGCTCGCCGGTCCGGCGTTCGGCCCTGTGGCGGTCGGCTGAACCCCGACGACGGGCTCGAACGCGCCTGAACAACGTCGCCTCCCCTGGCGTCGTCGCTCTCCTACCCGCACAACGGGCCGGGTGCCCAGGGTGGATTTTCGCGCGCCGGCTGGCTAGGCTGTGTGGTCAGACCACATGGTCGACCTCTGCATGGCGTCAGTACCAGCACACCGCACGCCAGCACGCAGCACACCAGAGCACAGCACGCCAGACCCACAGCCCGCCAATGGAGGAGGACACCGTGACCGTCGACGAACGCCGTGCCTGGGAGATCGTGCTCGCCCACATCGAGGAGGACCTGCTCGGCGGCCGGCTGAAGCCCGGCGACCGACTGCCCGGCGAGCGCGCCCTGGCCACCGAGCTGGGTGTGGGCCGTTCGAGCGTGCGCGAAGCCATCCGGGTGCTCGAGGTGCTCGGACTCGTGCGCACCAATGTGGGGTCGGGACCTACCGCCGGTGCGATCATCGTGGCGCTGCCCGGCGGCGGCATGAGCGCCCTGATGCGCCTCCAGGTTGCCGCGCAGGGCTTCCCCGTGGCCGACATCGTGAAGACCCGGCTCGTGCTGGAGACCGCCGTGGCCGCCGAACTCGCCGAGGCAGTGCTGTCGGCGGCCCTGCTGCATCCCGACCTGATGCACCCCGACCGATTGGCCCCCGATCTGAGCCGGTGCGTCCAACTGCTCGCCGCGATGGATGCCGATGGCCTGACCGAAGACGAATTCCTCGCCCTCGACGCGGCCTTCCACCTGTCGCTGGCCGAGGCCTGCGGCAACCAGGTCGTGATCGCCACCATGTCCGGGCTGCGGAACGCCATCGAGGGGTATGTGCGGGCCGGAGTGGCCCGGCTGGCCTCCTGGCCCGACACCAGCGCCCGACTGCGCGCCGAGCACCGCGGCATCCTGGCGGCTATCGAAGCCGCGGACCCGGCCGAGGCCCACAGCCTCGTGCACGCCCATATCTCCGGGTACTACGCCGAGACCCGGCTGACCCCCGAGCGAAGCCGCTCCTCCGCCTTCCCTGCCACCCCGCCCATCCCCGCCGAGACAGGACCCGTCCATGGTTGACCGCCGCATTCCCAGGATCAAAGACCTTGCCCCGCTCATGCAGTTCAAGGTTCCAGAGCTCAACGCCAAGAAGCGCCGCCTCGATGCGGCGCTGACCATCCACGACTTGCGGGCCATCGCGAAGAAGCGCACCCCCAAGGCCGCGTTCGACTACACCGAGGGAGCCGCGGAGGGAGAGATCTCGCTGCAGCGCGCCCGGCAGGCGTTCGAGGACATCGAATTCCAGCCGTCGATCCTGCGTGACGTGTCGACCGTGTCCACCGGATGGGACGTGCTCGGCGCGCCCGTCGCCCAGCCGTTCGGCATCGCCCCCACAGGCTTCACCCGCATGATGCAGACCGAGGGCGAAATCGCCGGCGCCCACGCGGCCGCGAAGGCCGGCATCCCGTTCTCGCTGTCAACCATGGGCACCACGGCGATCGAAGATGTCAAGAAGGCCAACCCGCACGGCCGCAACTGGTTCCAGCTCTACATGTGGAAGGACCGCGACCGGTCGATGGCCCTCGTGGAGCGAGCCGCCGCCGCGGGCTTCGACACCCTGCTCGTCACGGTCGACGTGCCCGTGGCCGGTGCGCGCCTGCGTGACAAGCGCAACGGCTTCTCCATCCCACCGCAGCTCACCCTGGGCACCGTGGTCAACGCGCTGCCGCGGCCGGAGTGGTGGATCAACTTCCTGACCACCGAACCGCTCGCCTTCGCCAGCCTCGACCGCTGGAGCGGCACCGTGGGCGAACTGCTCGACACCATGTTCGACCCCACCGTGACCTTCGAGGACCTCGCCTGGATCAAGGCGCAGTGGCCGGGCAAGGTCGTGGTGAAGGGCGTGCAGAACCTCGCCGACGCGAAGAAGCTCGCCGACCTCGGCGTGGACGGCATCACACTGTCGAACCACGGCGGCCGGCAGCTCGACCGCGCTCCGATCCCGTTCCACCTGTTGCCCAGCGTGGCCCGCGAGGTGGGCAACGATCTCGAGGTGCACCTGGACACGGGCATCATGAGCGGCGCCGACATCGTGGCCTCCGTGGCGCTCGGCGCCCGCTTCACCATGATCGGCCGCGCCTACCTCTACGGCCTGATGGCCGGCGGTGAGGCCGGCGTGGACCGGGCCATCCAGATCCTGTCCGATCAGGTGGCCCGCACCATGCGGCTGCTGGGCGTGAACTCGCTCGAGGAGCTCGAGCCCGCCCACGTCACCCAGCTCACCCGACTGGGCCGCATCGACCCGCTGGCCGCGCAGGCCGTGGAGGCCCTGCCCGGCCGCTTCTAGCGGGCGCTCAGGCGGCGAATTCCTCCAGTACGGCCGCGAGCTGGTCCACGGCCCAGTCGAGGTCCTCGGCCGAGACCACGAGGGGCGGGGCGAGGCGGATGGTGGAGCCGTGCGTGTCCTTCGCGAGCACGCCGCGCTCCATCAGGGCCTCGCACACCGCGCGGCCGCTGGCCAGGGCCGGGTCGATGTCGATCCCGGCCCACAGGCCGGCGCCGCGCACCTCGAGCACGCCGTGCCCGACCAGGCCGAGCAGACGCTCGTGCAGGTGGGCGCCGAGCTCCCGCGCCCGCTGCTGGTACTCGCCGGTGGCGAGCAGGTTCACCACGGCCAGGCCCACGGCCGCGGCCAGCGGGTTGCCGCCGAAGGTGGACCCGTGTTCGCCCGGCCGGAGCACGCCGAGGACATCGGCGTTGCCGACCACCGCGGACACCGGCACGATGCCGCCGCCGAGGGCCTTGCCGAGCAGATAGAGATCGGGCACGACGCCGGCGAGTTCGACCGCGAAGGTGGCGCCGGTGCGGCCGAGTCCGGACTGGATCTCGTCGGCGATGAAGAGCACGTTGTGCCGGGTGGTGATCTCCCGCACGGCAGGCAGGTAGTCGGCGGGCGGTAAGACGATGCCGGCCTCGCCCTGGATCGGTTCGAGCAGCACGGCCACGGTGTTCTCGTCGATGGCCGCCTCCAGCGCCGCGGCATCCCCGTAGGGCACGGTGCGGAAGCCCGGCGTGAACGGGCCGAAGTCGGCGCGGGCGGAATCGTCGTCGGAGAAGCTGATGATGGTGGTGGTGCGGCCGTGGAAGTTGCCGCCGGCCACGATGATGTTGGCCATCCCCGCGGCGACGCCCTTGACCCGGTAGCCCCAGGCACGGGCGACCTTGATGCCGGACTCCACGGCCTCGGCGCCGGTGTTCATCGGCAGCACCATGTCTTTGCCGGCGAGCTTGGCCAGCGCGGTCACGAACGGGCCCAGCTGGTCGTTGTGGAAGGCACGGCTGGTGAGCGTGATGCGCCCGAGCTGGGCGCGCGCGGCATCCAGCAGCACGGGGTTGGAGTGGCCGAAGTTGACCGCGGAGTACGCCGCCAGGCAGTCCAGGTAGCGCTTACCGTTGATGTCGGTGACCCAGGCGCCGTCACCGGAGGCGACCACCACGGGCAGTGGGTGGTAGTTGTGCGCGGCGTGCGCATTCTCCAGCGCAATGGCCGCCGCCGGGTCGGTCAGGCCCACCTGGGCGGTCAGGCCGGTCGAATCGGCCAACTCGGCCTGGTTGATCGGGGCGCTCATCGGCGCAGCTCCAGGGTGCAGCACTTCACGCCGCCGCCGCCGAGCAGCAGCTCGGACAGGTCCACACCGATCGGGTTGTAGCCACGGTCACGCAGTTGCCGTTCGAAGTCCTTGGCCCGGGCGGCGATCACGACGTTGTAGCCGTCGGAATAGGAATTGAGGCCGAGGATGGCGGCATCCTCTTCGGTGACGATGATCGCGTCGGGGAAGCGCTCGCGCAGGGTCGCCAGGCTCGGTTCGTCGAAGGCGCTGGGCAGGTAGGCGATGTTGGTGTCATCGAGCACGGCCACGGCGGTGTCGAGGTGGTAGAAACTCGGGTTCACCAGCTTGAGGGTGATTACCGGGCGATTGTAGATACCCGAGACCTCTTCGTGGCTGTTCGAGGCGCTGCGGAACCCGGTTCCGGCCAGGATCACATCGCCGACGAGCAGGAAGTCGCCCTCGCCCTCGTTGATCTCGACGGGCTCACGCACGTCGAAGCCGTTGGCGCCGAACCAATCCATGTAGGCCGGGCCCTCGGGCTGGCGCTGAGGGTAGGTGAACTTGGCGCCGTAGGCGATGCCGTCGATGACGAAGCCACCGTTGGCCGCGTAGACCATGTCGGGGAGTCCATCGATCGGGTCGATCAGGCGCACGTCGAAGCCGAGGCCGACATAGGTGTCGTACAGGGTCTGCCACTGGGCGACAGCAAGGCTCGTGTCGGTGGGCAGGGCCGGGTCCATCCAGGGATTGATCCGGTAGACCACCGTGAAGAATTCGGGCTTGCACATCAGGATCGTGCGGGTGACCGGCGTGCGAGTGACCGGCGCGGGCGCGACGGACTCGTTCGGGGTAGCGGATGCGACATCAAGTGACACGGGAGCTCCTCTGTTGGCGATCCGTCGGCGGAGGCCTGGGCGGAACGCGGGTGGGTGGCGGACCAGGTCGCTCTCGAGAGCCCGGCGCGACCGGTGAGACCGTTCGCGCAGGGACGCCGGTTCCAGTCTCACACAGCATGAATCGACGTTTCCTGCGAATCCGCGCATGGAACACGCGTTTCATATGGAAAGCACGCAATTTCGGCGCGTACACTCGAGGGATGGACAACCTCGATCGCGGCATTCTCGACCTTCTCCGCCAGAACGCCCGGGCCGGTTACGGCGATATCGGCTCCGTGGTGGGTCTGTCGGCCTCGGCCGTCAAGCGCCGGGTGGACAAGCTCGTCGCCGACAAGGTTATCCGCGGCTTCACGATCCAGGTCGACCCGTCGATCGACGGGATGAGCACGGAGGCCTATGTGGAGCTGTTCTGCCGCGGAACCGTCGCTCCCGACGAGCTGCTGCGCATCCTCTCCGGCGTTCCGGAGGTCGTGGACGCCGGCACCGTGACCGGCAGCGCCGATGCCATCGTGCACATCCGCGCCCGGGACATCCCGGGGCTCGAGGCCGCGCTGGAGAAGGTGCGCCTAGCGCCCAACGTCGACCACACCCGCAGCGCGATAGTGCTCACCCGGCTGATCCACCGCGGCGCCGAATAGCGCCACGGGGCCTTGACGCGTCCGGCCCGGCTTGTTAGCTTGGTACAAACGTCAAACAAAAAAGGATGCCCGTGGACCTGTACAAGATCACCCTGCTGGTCGTGGCCGGGCTGCTGACGGTCGTCTTCGCGTGGCAGCTTCGGCCAGGTGCCGCCATTCGCCCGGATGCACTGCGAGATACCGCCCGCCGCGCCGGCCTGGCCATAACACCCGAGGTCGAGCCGGTCCTGATCGCGCGCATCCGTTCGCGGAACCGCGGCACGCTGATCGGCACCTTGATCGCTCTGATCGTTGCGACAGTTTCTCTTATGGCGCTTCCGCAATCAGCGGACGGCGGCCTGTGGTCCGGGCTGATGATCATCGTCATGACCGGCCTGGGCGGCGCCGTCGGACTGTGCGTGGCGGAGTTCAGGTCGGCGCTCGTCCCGCTCGGCGATCGTCCTCGCGTGGCGCGGGCGCCCACGCCGAGCCGTGCGGACTATCTCTCCACAATCGACCTCTGGTGCGGTCCTGTTGCCATGGGCGTCACTGGAGTGGCCCTGGCCGCCGTAGCCTTGGTCATCCTGGTTGATCCCGATGACGTGCTCCGTGGCGCAAGCATCCCCTCCCTGTGGTGGCCCGGCTTCATGCTGTGGATCGTCTCGCTCGCAGCGGCTGGAGTCGGCCGCATCCTGTCGACTCGCTTGGTGGGTCGGGGTCAACCCGCCGGCAGCGACATGGAGTTGGCGTGGTCCGACGCGCTCCGCAGTTGGACGCTGCGTGCGCTGGTGCAGACTCCCGCGTTGGGGGCGCTCTGCAGTCTGGTCGTGGTGTTGACTTCCGTCAGCTCGACGGTGTCAGGCCAGTCGGGAATCGGAACCGCCCTATCTGTGGCCTTTTCAATCGTGCCACTGGTCATGGGCATGGTGGGTGTGGCTCTGCTCTCGATGGGGTCACGCCGTCCGCCGCACTACCTCAGCCGGCTCTGGCCGGACGTGGCCGCGGAGCTGCGCCGCGGTGCACATGGAGTAGTAGCCGCTCCGGTCGAGAGCGGCCGCCCGTGAGGCTGGTCATCGACCCGCAGTCCACCACCCCGCCCTTCGAGCAGATCCGGATGCAGGTCATCGACGCCGTGCGCACCGGCACCCTGACGCCCGGCGACAAGCTGCCGACGGTGCGGCGCCTGGCGGAGGACCTGGGCCTGGCCCCGAACACGGTGGCGCGCAGCTACCGTGCGCTGGAGCAGGACGAGGTGATCGAGACCCGCGGGCGGCTCGGCTCCTTTGTGGCTGCGACAGGGGATGCTACGCAACGGCAGATGCAGCAGGCCGCGGTCGTCTACGCCGAGCGAGCGACATCGCTCGGGGTCGACGTCGACGAGGCGCTGGCGATCGTGCGGGCGGCGCTGGGCGCGTCCAGGTGATTCCGACCGGCTGACGGACCAGGTTCACGCCTGTCGCGGGCCCAGGCACCTTATCGCTCAGTCGCCGTGCAACTCGGTCAGAACGGCCTGCACCCGGCGCACCCTGGTGCCGTCGGACTTGGCACCATCGACGGTGAGCACGTGGCGGCGCTGGTTGCTGAAAGAAAGCTTGTCAAAGGCCGCGCGGGCTTCGGGATCGGCGTCCAGCGCCGCCGTGAGAACAGCCGGTTCCTCAACGGTGCGCGGTTGGTCGTCACGTTCGATGGTGACATCCACCTCGTCGCCGCCGGCCACCCCGGCCTTGTCGCGGTTGTCGGCGCTCAGCGCGATCATGTACTTGCCCCGGTAGGGCGCGACCGAGCTGCGGTAGCTGTGCCCGTTGATCGTGACGGTGATGGCGTGCCGCTTGCCGGGGCCAAGGGATGCCACCACCTCCTCGGGGACCGGGATGCCCGTTGCGGTGGCACCGGACTGCTCGATCACGGTGCGAAATTCCATAGCCCGAGTATGCAGCCCACCCGCTTGCGTGGCAAGCGGCGGATGGTGCCGCCCGTGACATGCGTCGAAGCGCCCTCTCCAGGCTCGCCCGAGGGCACTTTGCGGCAACTCGCGCAGGGGTGGCACCTCCTCCGGCCTCTGACATGGCAGTTGAGGCCCCCTCGTTGGGCGAGAAGCGGCCTCAACTGGCAAGTCACGGGCGGGCGTCAGGCAGCGCGGGCGGGCGGCGCAGCGGGCGGGCGTCAGGCTTCCGGCGCGGCAGCGGATGCGTACGACGCGGCCAGGCGGGCCAGGCCCTCGTCGAGGGTGACCGCGGGGGTCCAGCGCAGGTCTTCGCGCGTGCGGCGCTGGTCGAACCAGTGCGCGGTGGACAGCTGCTCGGCCAGGAACCGGGTCATCGGCGGCTCGTCGGCACCGGGGAACGCCCGCCACGCGGCCTCGATGACGGATCCGGCCGCGCGGGCGACGCCGGCCGGAACACTCCAGGCGGGCGTGGGCACGCCGGCCGCCTGGCAGATGCCGGCCAGCAGCTCGGCGACCGGGCGGGGCTCACCGTTGGTGATGACGTAGGCGTTGCCGTGCACGGCATCCACTCGCTCGAGGGCGGCAGCGATGGCGTCGGCGGCGTTGTCGATGTAGGTGGAGTCGATCAGCGCGGCGCCGTGGCCGAGCAACGGCAGCCGGCCGGCGCGGGCACGCTCCACGATGCGGGCGATGAGCTGCGTGTCGCCGGGGCCCCAGACCAGGTGGGGCCGCACCACCACGACCCGCAGATCCTCGGAGTCGGCGGCGAGCGCGAGCAGCTCCGCGGCGGCCTTGGTGCGCGCGTAGTCGCCCCGGGCGTGCTCGGGGTCGGCGGGCAGCGCATCGTCGCCCGTGATGGAGCTGCCGGAGTGCGCGACCGACGGCGATGAGACGAACACCAAGCGTTGTACGCCGGCGGCGCGGGCCGCGGCGATCAGGCTGCGGGTGCCGCTCACGTTGACGGCGGTGAACTCGGCGGCCGAGCCGGCCAACGAGACCTTCGCGGCCAGGTGCACGATGGCGTCGACGCCGGCCACCGCGGCGGCCACCTCCGACGGCTCGGTGATCGAGCCGAGAGCATCCGTGGCGCCGGTCACACCGCTCGGCCGTCGCTGGAAGCAACGGACCTCGTGGCCGGCAGCCACGATCGCGGCCGCGACGGCCCGGCCGAGGAAGCCACTGGCCCCCGTGACCAGGACCTTCATGGCTGGGTCAGCCTGGCGCCCGTGAGGATGCCCTGCGCCCAGCCGGCCAGGCGGGTACGGTCGATCTTCGAGTTGTGACGGATGTCGGTGGGCAGGTGCGGCACGACGAGCACGGCAGCGACCGGATGGCCGGCGACCATCCGCACCTCCGCAGCGAGGCCGGGTCCGGCCAAGCCGACGCGGGCGGCGGCGGGCACGGTCTCGACGACGATGACGACCTGCTGGCTGCCGGCCGGGCCGACGCCCACGGCTGCGGCGCGGCTCACGTCGGTCAGCGCCGACACGGACAGCTCCGGTCCGACCGGAGTGACGACGCCGTGCGCGGTGGTGATGACGTGCGGCAGGCGTCCCTCGACCCAGAGCCGGCCGGCGGAGTCGAGGTGGCCCACGTCTCCCGTGCGGTGCCAGCGTTCGCCCGCTGTCACGGCACGAGTGGCGGCCAGATCGGTGAGCCAGAGCCTGTCGTAGTGGTCCTTCACGTGCGGGGCGGAGACCACGATCTCCCCGGTGACCTGGGCAGCCTCGGAGATCTCGCCGACGGCAGCACCGGTGTCGTCGAGGGCGCTGATGCGCACCCGGGTGGTGGCGGTGGGGCGCCCGACGCACACGCCGCCGGGTCCGCGCGCCACGTCGTCGAGGGCGGCCTCACGGATGCCGTCGAGGGTGATGTCGGTCATCAACAGCCCCTCGGTCATGCCGTATGGCGTGTGGGCCGTGGCCCCGGGCATGAGCGCCGCGGCCGAGGCGAGGAGCGGCTCCGACACCGGCGCTCCGGCGGAGAGGAAGCTGCGCACACCGGCCAGCGCATCCCGGTCGGCGCCAGTGAGGGCCGCCTGGGTGGCAACGACGTTGGCCAGCGCGGCCGGGGAGAGGAACACGACGGTGGCGTCGATGGCGGCCACCGCGGCGGCCACGGCGGTGGCGGTGAGGGTCTTGGGCGCGGTGACGTCCATATCGGGCGTCACCGACCGGGCTCCGAGGGCCGGGCCCAGCAGGGCGAACGGCGCGAAGCCGGCCACCAGACCGGTGCCGCGGCCCACGCCGTACTGTTCGGTCAATGCCTGGCTCACGGCGGAGAGCTGGCCGTGGGTGTAGACGACACCCTTGGCCGGACCGGTCGAGCCGGAGGTGAAGAGCACCGCGGCCACGTCGTCGGCCTGGGGCGGCTCCGGCAGCTCCTCGTCGCGGCCCAGCGAGATGAGGTCGGCGAGAGCGTAGGAGACGCCGAGGGCGCGGCGGCTGGCGGTGGGGAGCCGGTTGGTCGAGATCTTCTGGCCGGGCCAGCCGAGCGCGCGGGCGGCCATCAGGCCGGGCAGCGCGCCGATGACGTGGTTGGGGCGGGCGCCGCGCACGGCACGGGTGAGCCCGGTGAGGCCGAGGCCGGCGTCGGCCACGACCACGATGGCGCCGAGCCGGACACACGCGTAGAGCACCGCGGTGAGGTCGGCGCTGGGCGGCACGAGCAGCGACACGCGGTCGCCACGGCGCACGCCCACCTGGTGCAGGCCGGCCGCGATCTGGCGCACTCGGCGGGAGAGCAGCCGCCAGCTGACCACGCGGGGGCCATCGCCTCCCGTGGGGGCCATGTCGATGAGCGCGGTCTCGTCGCTGTCGTGCAGCTCGTCGAGGTAGTGCCAGAGCGGACGGTAGTCGGGGGCCGTGCGCTCGTCGAGGCCCACACGCTGGTCGAGGCCCACAGGCTGGTCGAGGCCCACACGCTGGTCGAGCTTGTCGAGACCCGGCGAGTCGCTCTCGGCAAGCGGGGTCTCGACAGGCTCGACCGACGCAGGCGGCTCGACCGACGCAGGCGGCTCGACCGACGCAGGCTCAACCGGCGCGGATGCCCCGAGCCAGGTCAGCGCGGCGCCCGCGTAGTCGACGTCTTCGGCGATGAGGTGCCCGGCGCCCTCGAAGCGGTGCACGTCGGCGTGCGGCAGCCGGTCGATGAGGTCGTCGAGGTACCGGTCGCTGAAGATCGGGTCCCGCGGCCCCCAGAGCATGAGGGCGGGAACGGTGAGGGTCCGCAGCGACTCGGCGATGCGATCGAGCTCGGCATGGCTGTCGTGCCCGGCGTCCACGGGGATGTCGGCGACGAATCCACCGATGCCGCCCCTGCGGGCGGGGCCGCGGTAGGGCGCCCGGTAGGCGTTCTTCACCGCGGCGGGCAGGGCCGGGTGCCCGAGGGCCAGGGTGGTGTCCAGGAACGCCGGGGTGAGCACGGTGCCGGCACTGAGCATCCCCCGGGCCAGCGCGAGGCGCAGTGGGGCGGGGATCGCCTCGGTCTCGCTCTGGTGGATCGCGGTGTTCAGCAGCATCACGCCGGCCAGCAGGTCCGGATGGTCTACCGCCCAGCCGAGGGAGACCACGCCGCCCCAGTCGTGGCCGAAGGTGACGACGGGGCCCGCGAGGCCGAGCGTGCGGGTGAGGTCGTCGAGGTCGCGCACCCGCCGGGCGAGCGGCCGGGCGACGCCGGTGCGTTCGGAGTAGCCCATGTCGAGCTGATCGACCGCGATGACCCGCCAGGCCGGTCCGCCGGCGGCTGCGGATGCCGTGGCCTGCGCCACCAGGTCTCGCCAGAGATAGGACCACGTGGGGTTGCCGTGCACGCAGAGCACCGTGCCGACGGGCTCCACGCCCAGTTCGGCCAGTCGCTCCCCGTTGTCGAGCAGGTGCCAGGCGTGGCTGTCCCCGGCGGGGCCGCCGCCGAGACCGTTGTCGAGGGCGCTCTCGGGCACATCCACGATGCGGGACCAGGCCGGGTCGAGCCCGGGGAGGCCGCTCGGCGGAACGCTCGCCGGAGCCAGGGCCGTCGCGACACGCGGCAGCCGGTACCTCACCACTGGATCTCCATCATGGCCGTGTTGAGGCCGGAGCCGACGCCCATCAAGAGCACCCGGTTGCCGGGTTCGAGCTTGGCGGCCTCCTGGGAGAGCGTGATCGGGATGGACGCGGGGCCCACGTTGCCGTAGGTCGGGTACGTCAACGGCACCCGGCTGCGGTCCAGGCCGGTGGCCTTCACAATGGCGTTGGTGTGCACATCCGAGACCTGGTGCAGGATGTAGCGGTCCATGTTCGACCAGCTCCAGTCCCGTTTGGCTTCGGTCCAGGCCGAGACGACCAGTTCCATGCCGCCCTTGAGCAGGGCCTTGGCGTCGGTGAACATGCCGTCGACGCTGCCGACGCAGAGGTCGTTGAACTGGGTCGCGGCGCGGGTGACGCCGCCGAGGATGCGGTGCCCCTCGGGGTGCGCATCCGCCCGGCCAAGCACGGCAGCGGCCGCGCCGGAGCCGAGGGTGAGGCTCGCGAACTCGCTCATGAAATCCTTGCGGCCGATGTCAGGCCGGCCGAGGCGTTCGATGGTGTTGGTCTGGATCTCGTCGGCATCTTCACCGTCGATGATCACCGCGTACTTGATCTGCCCGGAGTCGATGAGCTGCGCAGCCAGGGTCATGCCGTTGACGAAGCCCAGACAGGCGTTGGCGATGTCGAAGTTCGTCGCCGAGGACGGCAGGCCTAGGCCGTGGTGGATGCGCACCGCCACGGAAGGTTCGAGGTGCTTCCGGGTCACCGAGGTGTTGATCATCAACCCGACCTCGCTGGGGTCGACCCCGGCCTGGGCCAAGGCGCGCTTGCCGGCCTCGACGGCGGCGTCGTCGAATGCCTGGCCCTCGGCCCAGTTGCGTCGCTCGTGCACGCCGGCGACTCGCTGGAGGAGCCCCTTGGGCAGGCGGAGGCGTTTGAGCGCGGGCTGCAGGCGCCGGTCGATCTCCTCCGAGGTCGTGATGCGGGGAGCGATAGTCGTGGCGACCGACAACAACGCGACATTGCGGTGCATCGTTGTTGCGTTTCCGTCCAACGGGTTCCCCTGTCGAGTTATGAGTGGCGACAAATCATGTCCTATCGATTTTCTCCCAGTAGTCTGAGTGGCAACCGTACGTACGCTGAGGCCTGCGCTGATCGCCGGAAACCGGCGGCCGTCGAGATGGCTACCCTCCATTATCAGCCTTTCCGTTCATCATGCCGTTACCCGGCACCGCCTCAGGTCGTGCGGCTCAGGTCAGACGTGGGGTGCCGGGCCGGGTCAGGGCCGCAGCCACGAGAAAACAGACACCGCCGGCGATGGTTCCCACCGTGGCCCAGCCGGCCAGGAACTCCGCCCCGGTGCCGGGAACCGGGTATGCGCCGATGGCCGCGAGACCGAATGCAACCGAGCCGAGCAGGTTCAGCCAGGTGCTCCGCCAGGTACGCGCATGCGGGTCCCACAGGGCATCCCGACCGCTGGTGGCGACGACCGCGAGGACGCCGGCGACGAGGAAGCAGACCGAGCCGAACGCATCCGGTCGCCAGCCGGTGCGGGTGCCGCCCAGGCTCGCCGAGAGCGCCGTGGCGGTGCTGAGGTTGAAGAAGAGCGTGCCGGCGAACTGGATGGCCGCCGCCCACCATTCGAACCGGTCGGGCCGGTTGGTCGTGGTGCGCGGTGGCCGCCGACCGCTGAGGTTGAGCTGGATGAATGCCGCGAGGGTGAAGAAGAGCGACCCGATGAAGAAGGTGAGGTTGTCCACGACGGGCCCGACCATGACGAGATAGCCGGGCACGGCGCCCACGATGAACAGCGCCGACCCGACGATGAAGCCCCAGGCTTCACGGCGCAGACGCAGCCAACGTGGTGCCTTCACTGCATCACCTCGCCTCCGGCCGCAGCCATTATGGCGCTAGATGACGTCGTCCGTGAGGGTGCTCGGGTTGCCGAAACGGTGGTTGGTGATGGAGATGGCCTGCTCGCGCAGGAACGGGAGCAGTTCGACCCGGCCGGACTGGGTCACCGGATGCGCGTAGACCGCGATGTCCGGGCTGCCGCCGACCGCGGCGGCGAACGCCGACGCATCTGCGGCCGCGCCGGTGACCGGGTCGCTGCCGATCAGGCGCACCCGGCTCGTGGTCACTCCCCCGGCGGCCACGCGGGCCAGCCACTCGTCGTCGCTTTCGATGATCACGGGGATGTCGCGCGGCGCGAGCACGGCGCGCACCTTGGGCGGTACCGGGATCGCGCTGGAGACCACGAACCGGGACTTCGACACCAGACCGGCCGCGATGACCCGCAAGAGCAGGGCCAGGTTGCCGTCGTCGCCGAGCCGCACAGTGACGGGCAGCGCAGAGTAACGGAACAGGTTGCGCTCCAGGCCGAGCTCCGACACGTCGGTGACGGTGCCGAACTCCTCGCGCCAGGCCAGGGCGTCGCTGAGCGCCGAGCGCCGCAACACGTCGAAGTCCTCATAGGGCAGGGACGGCTGCGAGGCCTCGATAAGGTCGGTGATGCGCTGTTCGAGACCGCGCAGGTGCAGCGTGGAGCTGTTCTTGCCGGGGTCGGTCACCCAGCCGCCGAGACCGAACAGGTAGTTCGGTCCGCCGGCCTTGCTGCCGGGGCCTACGGCCGAGCGCTTCCAGCCGCCGAAGGGCTGCCGTTGCACGATCGCGCCGGTGATGCCGCGGTTCACGTAGAGGTTGCCCGCCTGCACGGTGTCGACCCACTGGGCGATCTCATCGGCGTCGAGGGAGTGCAGCCCGGCCGTCAGGCCGTAATCGACGGCGTTCTGGTAGCGGATGGCTTCCTCGAGGGTGCGCGCGTGCATGACACCGAGCACCGGGCCGAAGAATTCGGTGAGGTGGAAGTACGAGCCGGGGGCCACGCCGGTGCGGATCCCGGGCGACCAGAGCTGTCCGACTGCGGTCTCCAGGGAATCGTCGAGCAGCTTCGGCTCGACCAGCCACTTCTCGCCGGCGCCGAGCTCGGTGAGGGCGTGCAGCAACTTGCCGTTCGCGGGCTCGATGATGGGGCCCATCTGGCTGTCGGGATCGGCGGGCCGTCCCACGCGCAGCGAGGTCGCCGCATCCACGAGCTGTCCGAGGAACCGGGTGGAGCGGGCGACGGAGCCGACCAGGATCACCAGGCTCGCGGCCGAGCACTTCTGGCCGGCATGGCCGAAGGCGCTCTTGATGACGTCGGCGGCGGCGAGGTCGAGGTCTGCAGCCGGGGTCACGATGATGGCGTTCTTGCCGCTGGTCTCCGCCAGCAGCGGGAGGTCTTCACGCAGGCCCCGGAAGAGCTTCGCGGTCTCGTATGCGCCGGTGAGGATCACCCTGTCGACGTCGGGGTGGGCGAGCAGCCTGCTGCCGAGTTCCCGGTCGGGCAGATCGACGAGGGCGAGCACGTCGCGGGGAACGCCGGCCTCCCAGAGGGCCTCGGCGAGCACTGCGCCGGTGCGCTGGGCCAGGGTGGCGGGCTTGAGGATCACGCCGGAGCCCGCGGCGAGGGCGGCGAGCACGCCGCCGGCCGGGATCGCCACGGGGAAGTTCCACGGCGGGGTGACGACGGTAAGCCGGGACGGCACGAAGATGGCTCCCTGCACGGCGTCGAGGTCACGGGCGCGTTCGGCGTAGTAGTGGGCGAAATCAACTGCCTCGCTCACCTCGGGGTCGCCCTCGGCGATGGTCTTTCCGGTCTCGCTGGCCATCACCTCGATCAGGTCGGCTCGGTGCGCGGCGAGGGCCACTCCGGCCCGGTGCAGGATGATCGCGCGTTCCGCGCCGGACTTCCGGGCCCAATCGGCGGCGGCCCGGGTGACGGTGCCGATGACCTCGTCGAGCCGGTCGGCATCGGCGATGCGGGCGGCGCGGATGCCGTCGCGGCCGAGTGTGGAGGTCTCCACGCGGGCCAGGATGGCTCGGCCCCAGGCGCGGTTGGCGGGCAGGGACGGGTCGGTGTCCGGCTCATTGTGGAACCCGCCGAGCACCGACTTGCTGCGTGAAACCGAGCCGCGGGTGAGCCCGAGCACCAGGGCGGTGAGGTTGGGGTCATCCGCTTCGGGCGGCGGCATGGTGAGGGCGGGCGCATCGGCAGCGGGCAGCGGTTCGAGGGGCACAATCACCGACCGGTCCTGCCCGCGGTTGGGCGGCGGCGCCTGGATGCTGCCGCGACGCGCATCGGGGCCGGACTCCAGGTTGACCAGGGAAGCCAGGAAGCGTTCCTTCTCCCGGTCGAACAGCGCCGGGGTATCGACGAGCTCGAAGACCGCCGACATGAAGTTTTCGTCGCTCGCGTTCTCCTCCAGCCGGCGGATGAGGTAGCTGATGGCCACGTCGAATTCGGCGGGGTTCACGACAGGGGTGTAGAGCAGCAGGCGGCCGACGTCCTTCTTCACGGCCTCGGCCTGGCTTGTGGCCATGCCCAGGAGCATCTCGAACTCGATGCGGTCGTCGACGCCCCGCGACTGCGCCAGCAGGTGGGCATAGGCCACGTCGAAGAGGTTGTGCCCGGCGACGCCGATACGCACAGCATCCGTGTTCTGCGGGGTCAGCGCCCAGCTCAGCACCCGCTTGTAGTTGGTGTCGGTATCCTGCTTGCTGGAGTAGGTGGCCAGCGGCCAGCCGTGCACGACGGCGTCGACGTGCTCCATGGCGAGGTTGGCGCCCTTGACGACGCGAACCTTGATGGGCGCGCCACCGCCGGCCCGGCGGGCATGCGCCCACTGGGTGAGTCCCTGCAGCGCGCCGAGGGCGTCCGGTAGGTAGGCCTGCAGCACGATGCCGGCCTCGAGGCCCTGCAGGCGGGGCTGGTCCAGGATGCGTTCGAAGACCGCGATGGTGAGGTCGAGGTCGCGGTACTCCTCCATGTCGAGGTTGATGAACTTAGGGGTCGGCGACGCCGCGGCCAGCTCGTAGAGGGGGGTGAGCCGGGCGACGACCCGATCGACGGCTTCGTCGAAGGCCCACATGGATAGCTGGCTGGCGATCGAGGAGACCTTGATCGACACGTAGTCCACGTCATCACGGGCGAGCAGGGCCCGGGTTCCCTCGAGGCGGCGGAGAGCCTCCTTCTCGCCGAGCACGGCCTCGCCGAGGAGGTTGATGTTGAGCCGGTTGCCCGACGCGCGCAGGAGTTCGATGGCCGGGCCGAGCTTGTCGGGGGTGGCGTCGACGACCAGGTGTCCCACCATCTGCCGCAGCACCTTACGGGCCGCGGGGATGACCACCCACGGCAGCACCGGTCCCAGCACACCGCCCACTCCGATGGCCCCGCGCAGGGCCGGCGGCAGGAAAGCGGGCGCGAGTTTGGCCACCCGCTGCAGGTTGTAGCCGGCGACCATCACGTCTTCCGGCCGCATCACTCCGTCGACGAAGCCCACGGTGAAGTCGAGGCCGTTCGGGTCCTTCAGCACTCCGGCCAGGCGTTCCGCCGATACATCCGCTGGAATTGTCGCGCTGTCGGCCAGCCACTTGGTGACGAGGGCTACAGCCTCCGCACCGAGGTCCTGCTGCACGTGAGGAAGGGGATTGCTCATGCTCCCGAGGTTAGTCGCAGCAGGCCCTCGAGGTGCTCGTCCACGGCGGCGATGTGCCGGAGTTTTTCGGCCTCGGGAAGGAAGGACGCCCGGAAGGAATTGCGCGCCAGGGTCGCCATCTGTTGCGGCGACAACGCGAACTCGCTCTGCACGGCGTTCAGGTTGTCGTCGACGTAGCCGCCGAAGTAGGCCGGGTCGTCGCTGCTGATCGTGACGAGCAGACCTTCGGCCAGCATCGCGGGCAACGGATGCACGCCGAGCACTGGGACCGCCCGCAGGCAGACGTTCGAGAGCGGGCACACCGTGAGCGGGATCTGCCGCTCGCGCAGGTGTTCGATCAGGTGGGGGTCTTCGATGGAGCGGATGCCGTGGTCGACCCGTTCGACACCGAGCAGGTCGAGCGCTTCGCGCACGTAGTCCGGCCCGCCCTCTTCGCCGGCGTGGGCGACCCGGCGCAGGCCCAGAGCAGCGGCCTTGGCGAAGACCTCGGTGAACATCGAGGGCGGGAAGCCGACCTCGGCTGAGTCGAGCCCCACACCGATGAACTGGTCGAGGTAGGGGATTGCCGCATCGAGGGTCTCCAGGGCGGCCGCACCGCCAAGGTGGCGGAGGAAGCAGAGGATGAGGTCGGCGGAGATTCCCAGGCCGGCACGGGCCTCAGTGAGGGCCCGGGTGAGCCCGGCGAACACGACCTCGAGCGGGATGCCGTTGGCCAGGTGGGTCTGCGGATCGAAGAAGATCTCCGCCCGGCGCACCCCCGCCGCCGTGGCCCGGGTGAGATAGGCCATACCGAGATCGTAGAAGTCCTCCTCGGTGCGGAGCACGGCGAGGTTGGCGTAGTAGATGTCGAGGAACGACTGCAGGTCAGTGAATCTGTAGAGCTCCCGCAGCGCATCCGGGTCGTAGCTGGGCAGCAAGACGCCGTTCCGCCGCGCCAGGGTCACCAACAGTTCGGTCTCGAGGGTGCCCTCGATGTGCACGTGCAGTTCGGCGACGGGCCAGGTGGCGTGGGTCTTCAAGGCGTCTCCCGGTCGTTCAAGTTTCGCTCGCCCCAGGGCGATTGTCGGAGTGGGATCCCCACGCTACCGCCTCCCGCCCGGCCCTCCCGCCGCGTCCGATCGGTGGTTGAGCGTGTCGAGGCCTTGGGCCGGGTGGGGTTAAACGCAAAATGGCCACCCCGTGTGGGGTGGCCATTTCGTGTGTTTCTAAGTTAAGTCCGGCGGTGTCCTACTCTCCCACAGGGTCCCCCCTGCAGTACCATCGGCGCAAAGAGTCTTAGCTTCCGGGTTCGGAATGTGACCGGGCGTTTCCCTCTTGCTATAGCCGCCGAAACATCTTTCGATGAATCGAATCTATATTTTTAGTTATAGAGCCCCCGCGTGGAGGGCGTTTGTTCTCGACCGTACATCGAGAACCACATAGTGGACGCATAGCAGCTTATTCAAACTGAGTGTTATCAAATTATCGGCTTATTAGTACCGGTCAGCTCCAAGAGTCTTTAGTCCTCTCTTCCACATCCGGCCTATCAACGCAGTAGTCTAGCTGCGAGCCTCTCCCCCTAAGGGATGGAAATCTCATCTCGAAGCCGGCTTCCCGCTTAGATGCTTTCAGCGGTTATCCGTTCCGAACGTAGCTAATCAGCGGTGCTCCTGGCGGAACAACTGACACACCAGAGGTTCGTCCATCCCGGTCCTCTCGTACTAGGGAT
>Ga0247808_10000154_pt1 | contig 42798 bp, 42 predicted proteins | sample UWRJL089202R1_FD_179914 | JGI IMG/M metagenome (GOLD analysis project Ga0247808, IMG submission 179914) | Plant litter microbial communities from Arlington Agricultural Research Station in Wisconsin, United States - UWRJ-L089-202R-1 | ecosystem: Environmental > Terrestrial > Plant litter >...
CTAATGATTAAGTAATAATAAGGAAAAATATGTCTTCAACTAACCGATATGACTCAACCCGCCAATGGTACGCCATTCACACATACAGTGGCTACGAAGAAAAAGTAGCTGATAGCATTCGCCAACGCATTAACGCTGTCGATATGGCTGACAAAATCTTCGACGTAATGGTACCGAAGGAAAAGCAAATTGAAATTAAAAACGGCAAGCGCAAAGTTGTTGAAAAGAAGATTTTCCAAGGCTACGCCCTTGTTGAAATGAAACTTACTGACGAAACTTGGTACATTGTTCGTAACACTCCTGGTGTAACTGGCTTCGTAGGAACTAGCACGCAACCAACTCCTGTGTACGAAGACGAAATTCGCAAAATCAAGAAGCGAATGGGTGTTGAAGAACCAAAGCACTTCATCGACTTCCAAGAAGGCGAAGTTGTCAGCATTACCGACGGTCCATTTAAGGGCTTCGACGGTTCTATCTCTGAAATCGACAACCAAAAGGGTAAAGTCAAAGTTATGGTCAGCATGTTCGGCCGTGACACTTCAGTAGAGCTCGACGCTTTGCAAGTTACAAAAGTTTAGTTTTTAAACATTCCTTTATAAGAGTCTGTCGCTTGGCAGGCTCTTATTTATTTGCAGTCGGGGGTGTTAAGGGGTATATTATTGGTATTATGGAATCCGATCCGTCACATTCATCAGAGCGCAAAAAATTTTCGTATCAGGATCAAACCTCAGCCGACCTTATTCCTATCGTCTTAAACCCGCACGTAACCAATGATGTCCTTGAGAAAATTTTAAATATCGCGTTGCAACGTTCTTCCGAAAATGTTGATGGATTCGATACTTCAAATATCCAATTACTCAATGCTTTGAATAAAAAGATTGCCGCTCGAAAGCCAGAGAGAGATCACAATGCGGATTTGGCAAGGCGTGTCCTTTTTCTAGCGGAAGAGAAAAAATTGAGCGAAGCCGTGTTTGACGGCAGCGACCCAATGGCTGAAATGCGCTTGAAGGTTCTATTTGACGGCTTCAATCACAATAATAAGTAAGTAGGTCATTCCGCTCGCTTGCACGAACCAGCTGTAATCTGTTATAATACATAAGTTACGCACTAAATATAGCTTCAACAATATTTAGTACAACGCGAACCCCTAAGGGGTAAGCAACCGTATCATTTGATACAAGAAAGAGAATTATGGCTAAGAAAATTATTGGTAATTTAAAACTACGTATCCCAGCTGGTCGTGCAACTGCAGGTCCTCCTGTTGGTTCAACACTCGGTCAATGGGGCTTGAACATGATGGAATTCATCAACCCGTTCAACGACGCTACTAAAGACCTTATGGGTAAAGACGTTATCGTTCACATTCAAGTGTACGAAGATCGTTCATTCACATGGAACAGCCTCGGCCAACCTGTAGATGACCTTATTCGTGAAAAAGCTGGCATCCAAAAGGGAAGCGCTAAGCCACACACTGATAAAGTTGGTACAATTACTCGTGCACAACTCGAAGAAATTGCTGAAGTTAAAAAAGACTTCCTCAACGCTATCGATGTTGAAGGCCGCGTAAAAGTTATCGCTGGTACTGCACGCTCAATGGGTGTTGAAGTAGTAGCATAATTCATCCTACACTTACGAAAACACTCCATTCATGGGGTGTTTTTGTTTGCATAGGGTATAATCATAAGTAATGTTAAGTGGGCTAAAAAATTCAAACAAACATGGCTTCACTATTGTCGAACTACTTATCGTAGTGGTAGTAGTTGCTATCTTAGCTGCGATTACAATCGTGGCATATAACGGCATACAGCAGCGCGCAACGAACTCCGCACTGCAATCAGACTTAAGCCAAGTAGCCAAAAAGCTTGAAACCTACAAAATAACCAACTCTGCTGATACGTACCCGGCCGACCTCGCGACCGCCGGCATCACCTCAGGTGGAAGTGGGAGTTTATCGTATTCATACTCTGCATCAAGCGACAGCTACTGCGCCCAAATTGTAAAAGGTTCAACTTCTTTTGTATCTTCAAGCAGCTCAACTACCCCAACAGCAGGTAACTGTACAGAGTCAGGCCTAACTGGTTGGTGGAAGCTTAATAATAACGCCGTCGATTCAAGCCCGAACGGAAACAATGGAGTAACCAGCGCCACTACAGCAACAACTGGCGAAAATGGAGTATCCGCTAATGCACTATTATTCACGAGCGCATCGTCCAGTATGCTTACAGTTCCTAGCTCAGCCTCGTTGTACGATAACCCGCAAACTTTTTCGCTTTGGATAAAGCCGATAGACTGGTCAACTCCTAATGCATCTATATTCCTAGCCAAACGAAGCTCTACCGCAAATGGTTATGCTATCGGCTACCTAGTAAGCAATTCGAGTGTATGGATTGACTGTGGAGGCTCATCAAATCGATGGATTTCAACATACGCACCACCTACGAACGAATGGACAAATCTACTCTTTACTTGTTCGCTCGATGGTAACTTGGCATTTTATGCGAACGGTCAGCCTAAAGGTACAAAATCAGGTATTAACAGGACGAACATAAATGACCCAATAAGCCTTCGATTTGGAAGAGATTCAACGGCCGGAGGTGCAAACTTCCTTAACGGTTCACTTGATGATATTCGAATTTACAACCGCGTACTGAGCAACGACGAGATTCAGCAAATATACAACGGTCACGCACAGTAATACTGCAATCATTACCAACAAAAAAGCGACCGTTGTGGCCGCTTTTTTGTTGCTCGCTATTTACTAGAAGTGTTCACGAATGTGCGAGAAGGTGTATTCCCAAGTCGCGTACGCTTTCTTGCGAGGGTTAAAGATATGTTCTGGGTCAAAGATGTCCTTTGTTTGTTTAAACAAGTTCAGCACTTCTTCTCCGTACATGTCTTTCAACCAAGGGCCACGAATCAAACCGTCATTGTGCTCGCCACTGATTGAACCCTTATAGCTAAGTACGAGGTTGTTTACTTCGCGCATTGCTGGCTCAAGCTTCGCACGGTCATTCGGGTCTTCCAGCTTCATGAGTGGAATGATATGGAAGTTTCCGTCACCCATATGTCCGGCAATTGTCGCAAACAGTTTGTACTTCTTAATGATTTCACGAATTTTCGGGAAGAACTCCGGCAAGTGCTCAGGGTTAACGATGAAGTCATCAATGAAAGGTGCTGTGTGCTTGTCTTTCACCTTGCTACGGAGTAATTGGAAACTACGGCGACGTAGAATCCAAAATTTCTCGCTCGAGCCTTCAGTTGGGTCTTCTTCAAAACCGTTAATTTCATAGCGAGCCTTGAATGGCTTCAATTCACGGTGAAGGGCTTTTACCTTTTCACGCACTTCGTGTTCGGTTTCGCCGGTAAACTCAATCATAAGAACGAGCTTCGGGAAGCCACGAAGGAGTTGGAAACCTTCTGGAATAAGGGTGAATAGTAGGTGAATAAACTTCACAGGGCCTAAGAATGATAAGAAACTTGGCATAAACTTCATCGCAAGCAGCAATGTTTGGTCGTCGAAACCTTCAAACGATGCAGGTTTGTGCTTCACAACAGTCGCGATTAATTCACCGAGGTCATCAATGTCTCGAAGGAACAATACAAGAAGGCCAGAGTGTTTTGGACGTGGTACGAGGCTTAGCGTAGCTTCAGTGACGAACCCAAGCGTACCCTGCGCACCAACGATTGCCTTTGCAAGGTCAAAGATACCTGTTTCACGGTCCCAAACGTTCCAAAGGTGATAACCGGTAGAGTCTTTACTCACGTTCGGCTTAGCGCCTTTAATGAGGTCGTAGTTTGCTTCAATCATTTCGAAGAGTTGTTTGTAAACACGGCCTTCGAAGTCATCTTGGCCCATCTTTGCGATAAGTTGTGTCTTATTGAGTGGCTTTACAGTCCGTTGGATACCATCAGCAAAAACAAATTGCAGTTCAGTTACGTACTGGTCGGTCTTGCCAAACTGGAGCGATTTCTCACCACCAGAGTTGTTGTTGACCATTCCACCAACAGAACAAAGGTCGCGACTGGCAGGGTATGAAGGCAACATCGCATCGAACTTGATAGTCTCAACGTCAAAGTCACGGAAGAACATACCAGGCTGAACAGTTGCCTGAGTTGCATCAATATTAATAAGTTGCGTAAGGTGCTTATTGAAATCAACAATAATTGAATCGTTAATTGCAGCACCTGACATGTCAGTACCCGCACTTCGGGCAGTAATAGATAATTCAGGGTTATCTTTCTTGTTTTCGGCAACAAACTTGACTAACGTCGCAACGTCTTCGGCCGTTTTAGGAGATGCAACGATCTCTGGCACAATTTCGAACATCGACGCGTCATGTGAGTAAAATTCTTTGGCTTCTGCACTGTTATCCAACTCACCGCTAAAAGAAGTTTGCTGTAGTTTCTCTTTCAAATTATCCATATGCATTTATCATAAGCTTAATAAGAGGTGAGTGCAATAGTTTGTGTGCTACCTCTAGTAATTCATTCGAAATTGTGCTATAATGTAAAGATACAAATCAATGTTGGGAGGCCTCGAAAGCCGTTTGCACCACAGAAAGGGTTAACACCTATGGCAAAAAAAGCCGAACTGCTTGAAGCAGCAAAGAAACTTGGTCTAGAACTAAGCGAAAAGAACACTATTAAAGAAATCGAACTTGCGATTGAAGCAACTGGTACTACTGTTGTGGCTGAAGAACTTGCTGTTCTTGAAGACACTCCAGTCGCTAAAGCCGGCAAGCGAAGCTCAAAAGCTATCGCTGAAGCTGAAGCTAAGGTAGAAAAAGAAGCTCGTAAAGAAGCTGGTGATACTACATCAGTTGACGGTGACGAAGAAGCATCTGTTGCTAAGGGTCCAAAGCCTGTTACTCGTCCACTTATCGAACGTCGTGGCAAAAACTACCGTAAGGTAGCTGAAAAAGTTGACGCTACTAAGCTTTACACAATGGCTGACGCTATTGCACTTGCAGCAGAAACTAACCCATCTAAGTTCGATGCAACTGTTGAATTCCACGTTAAACTTGGTGTTGACCCACGTCAAGCTGACCAAAACATTCGTGCAACAGTAAGCCTTCCTCACGGAACTGGTAAGACTATCAAGGTTGCTGTATTCGCACCTGAAGCCGACCACAAGGCTGCTAAAGATGCTGGTGCTGACATCGTCGGTGACGAAACATTCCTAGCACAACTTGATAAAGACATCCTTGATTTCGATATCTTGATTGCAACTCCACAATTCATGCCACGTCTTGGTAAGTACGCCCGTTCACTCGGTCCACGTGGTCTTATGCCAAACCCTAAGAGTGGTTCAGTTGCAACTGACGTAGCTAAAGCAGTTACTGAAGCTAAAGCTGGTAAAGTTGAATACCGTGTCGACAAGCAAGCTATCGTACACCTTGGTGTTGGTAAAGTAAGCTTCGGTGCTGAAAAACTTGCTGAAAACGCTCGTAACTTCTTCGATAGCCTTAACTCACAAAAGCCTACAAGCATTAAAGGTAGCTACATTCGCTCAATCAGCGTTAGTACTACTATGGGCCCAGCTATTAAAGTTGAGAACATTGCTAACTAGTTAGTAATTGCCTAAATAAAAAATCCGCTTCGAGAGAGGCGGATTTTTTATCGTTCGAGTTAGTTTAAAGAGCGAGGTCTTTTGCTTGGGTAGTTAAGTGCGCGACAAATTCTTTATCGTAGAGTACGATATCTTCATTGCTATCTTTTTGCTTCGCATCGTCACGCTGTTCTTTTGCGAACTCAACTTCGGCTTCAAGAATAATCATGCCATCCTGAAGTTCTTCTATACGAGCTTCGTTCATAGCTTCGCTACTTACAAGCTTATCTTTAAGAATTGAGATTACTTCGTCACGAGCAGCGATTTGTGTACGCTTTACAAATTCTTCGGTGTAACTATACATTCCGTCATCACCTTGTGATTCGATAGACTCGATAAATGAAACAACTTCATAGTTAACATCAACTCGTCGTTGCAGGTTATCGACGTCTTTTACCCAATAAGAATCTGGGCCCTTAAGCGGGTTCGTAGGAACCATAGCTGCATAGGGGATAATACCAGCAACATGCAGCGCTTGGTCAAGGTTCTTTTCTTTTTCGTTTTGTAGTTCGGTATTCACTATTTCTTGGATGTGAGCGATATTTACGCTAGTGTCGCTTCCAATGTTCGTGTAAAGTTGTGAAACCAGTTCGGTTTTCACCTTAAATAGTAACCAGCCATCAAGTGCATGTAGTTCACTTTGAATAGCTTCATCAAGAAGTTCTTGGGCTTTTTTTGCCTTAGCTTCAGCTTTTTCTTCTGTCGTTTGTTCAACTTCTTGTTGAGCAGGTTGTTCGACAATTGTATCGTAACCAGTGATTACGATGTCTTCGGTCTTAAGAGGGTTCGGCTCGAGGGCAGAATCCTCACCCCTAATTAAAGTTGGTTCGAATTCACGTTGGTGTGCCATCGTCATACGATGCCCCTTCCTCATTTACTTTTTTTGTAGCCGAAAGCGTGTTTGTTGTAAGCGCGTCTTCTGCGCAAAATATATCATATTTCAGGCACTTCTGCAAGCATTATGTGAAATATTTTACAGCTTTAATAAATCCCCTATGAAAAAGCTTTATTATATCTGTGGAAAAGCAAGAATAAACCAGGTATAGTATTCAGAGGTGGGATGTACCCAAAACAAACACGAGAGACAAGGGGGCCACAATGGCCTATGCATGTTCTATCGTGGCCGACTCGGTCACAAAGCGAGGCCATCGTGCTACAACGATGGTAATCACTCTGCCGCGAAGCATGCTGGCAGAATTCAACACGCATCGTGACTTCTCGCGCAACTCGGCGAGTTCACGAGCGATACCGGTTCGAAAGCAGCTCAAGGCGCTCATTGAGGACACGTTTGTCCCCACTGAGTTCGGAACTGCCAAGGGTGGAATGAATGCCGGCCCTCCGCTCACTGGTCGAAAGCTCGACACGGCGATTGGCGTGTGGGGAGATGCTGCACTGACGCAAGTCTGGTACGCACTTTCTCTCACGACGTCACCGGACTACGTTCAGCGTCATTGGGACAAGTGGGTTCTCGAAAAAAACGACAACTTCGAAGAATTCGTTCTTGACGTCGTCGCTCGAATCGACAACCCCAAGCACCCGATTCACAAGCTGAAGGGTCCGCTGTGGGCGACGAAGGGCTTGACGAACCGTCTGCTCGAGCCGTTCATGTGGCACACCATCATCGTCACGGCGACGGAGTGGAAGAACTTCTTCAACCTGCGCACGGACAACAACGCCCAGCTGGAAATCCGAATCATCGCCAAGATGATGAAGGATGCCTACGACGCATCGACTCCTGAGCTTCTGAAAGAGGGTGAGTGGCATCTGCCGTTCATCCAGGACGACGAGAAGGAGTGGGCGAAGGAGAACCCGCTGCTGGCCGTTAAGGCCGTCACCGCCCGGTGCGCGCGTGTGAGTTACCTCACACACGACAAGAAGGTCATCGACCTGGAAGCCGACTTCCGGCTTGCAGACAGCCTCGGTTCGAACGGTCACATGTCACCGTTCGAGCACGCACTGACCCCCATCTCCAAGCTGGAGTGGAAGGTGCGTCAGCAGATGGCGAAGGTCATCCGCAAGTCGAAGCTGAAGAAGCGCATCAAAACGCAGATGATCGACCGTACGGAATTCACGAGCAACGTTCGTGGTTTTGTACAGGCACGGCGCGACCAGGCAAACCAGCAGGTATTCATACCGCAGGCTGCCTAACCCGGTTGGGTCGATTCGTTGGAACGTAATAGTTCTACGAGTCGACCCTCCCGGGCTTTTTTATTGTTCGAAACTATAAAGTATGTCATTATTATCTCAGTAAACAAATTGGGTGGGCACGCAATTTTTAACGGGGTTAAGTTTTTATGAGTGAGTCCATTGAGTTTAAAGAATACGCAGGCAGCGTAAAGCTAGACAACATTGCCGGTAACGAGGTCTTTCGTATTGAAGAGAACTTTGGAAAATCATTTGACGACTACCTTGTTGCAACCGACCTCGACTTAAATGACGCTCCTGTGAAAGTGTTGAAAGACCGCGTTATGGGAAGTGGTATTTATAGCGACCGCGAACTCCGCGTTGCGCTAGAACTTGGCCATATTGTATGCGAACCGCGTCCTGAAAAAGTGAACGGCTCAAGCATTGATGTACGCCTTGGTGAAAACTTCTACCTTGCAGGTGATGCGCGAAACATCTCGGCTATTTTCAACCCATTTGAAGAAGATGACGTAAATCGTTACTTTGGCGAACCGTTAAAAGCAAAACCGTTTAAATATGTCATCGATAAAGTGCTCAAAGAAATTCGCCTCAACGAAGCTCTATCGACGAAAGAGAAGAAACGCCAACTTGAAGCGTTCGAAGGTCACGAAAACCTACAAAACATCGACGAAGACCACCCGCTTATTTTGCTCCGACCGAACGAACGTATTTTGGCACACACTGAAGAGTTTATCGGCATTCGTGCACCTGGAACAACCAGCATGCAATCTCGAAGCACCACTGGCCGCATTGGCGTTGCAAGCTGTTTCTGTGCCGGCTGGGGTGACCCTGGGTACATTAACCGGTGGACAATGGAAGTAAACAACCTCAACGAAAACGAATACGTTCCATTGCCAATTTATTACCGCATCGCTCAAATTGTCTTCTCGGCAACTGGCCCTGTAGGGACTGAATACTCTAAGGCGACAGGCAAGTACCAATCTGTATCATCAGACGAACTTGCAGTTCTGGAAGCCAACTGGCAACCTAGCGACATGAAGCCTCGTTCATTCAAAGATGCTAATGACCTTCGTGAATATCGACTTAAGAAGATGCAGATGTTGGCGGCGTAATGTCAGAACGCGGCGAATACATCATCACTGAAGGGACTGACGCGACGGGCAAAAGCACCGTTGCAGATGCGCTCGCACGTAAAGCTCGCAAGGCAGGCCACGAGGTTATTCGAGTTGATGAACCCGATAGCGCTTTTAACAAAGAGGGCGAAGTTCTTGTTCCTATTGCTTCTGAGCTGCGGCGAATTATTAAAAATGGCGATCTAGGGCGGACTGCGCTGACTAATGTACTCTTATTTTCAGCCTCAAGGCTCGAAAACTGGGAACAGGCAGTTAAGCCTGCCCTTGAACGTGGCGCATGGGTGATTGGTGCACGCAACTGGCTTTCAACATTAGTATACCAGGGCTACGGTGAAGGCTTTGACCTTAATACAATTCGAGACATAACTAGAAGTACCATGGATGAAAAATACTTACGACCCGACCACTTATTCATTCTGGATCTTGAAGATGAAGACGAACGCACTCGACGCCTCAACGACCGCGGGCCACTTGAAACCCCTGACACGTTCGAGTCACGTGGAGATGATTTCCAATTAAGTTTACGCCAAGGATACCGAACGATATCGAAAGATTACGGCATTCAAATTGTATCGGCAATCCCGCCTAAAAAGAAAGTTGCTAATACTATCTGGAAACAAATTAACAAAGATATCAGCGAACGAGCTAATTAGCTTTCAGTTCTTTAGAATGCACCGCGCCGTACACTGTCTCGTTACGTGCCAATACCAAACCTGAAGGTAGTTCGGTTTCTACAAGCCATTTCACTGCCGACTGGAACTCAGGCAAATCTGCAATATTCCTGCCCTCGATAGCGGTCTCCCTAAACAAATCTACTAAGTTAGAGTCAAACCCAGTCGAAGGACTAAGGTTAACAATGGCGGTAGTACGAGCTTTTCCAGTTGCGCCGTACTCAGTCTCGCCAAGGTATCGCTTCATACCGATACGCATTGCACCGATGTGTGAACTGGTTCGGATGTCCCGGTCAAAGCCTAGTACTTGCAGGCCGTACATCTGGTCAGGTTTAGGAGTCGCGTCAATATCAAATAATTCACCAACTTGGTCCCACATTCTAGGCTCGAGGTCTTTTCGTGCATCGCCAATAATAGTGAGGTTAGAGTATTCAACAGATTTCATTCCGAACGCGTGTCGGGCAATTTCATTTTCAATAGGGGTACCGCGACCATATTTTGCCTTTTCGCATGCTTCGTTAACAGACGAATCGGGAAAACCTTTATACGCACGCTGGTTATAGCTGACGCCATTCAAACCTTCGCGTTGATGCATGCGAGACACGACTGAACGAGCCACAAAATCAACCACTGTTGGTTTTACGAAGCTGCGAAGTTCCGAATGCGCCAATTCAACAAAGTTATGAGCAAGCGCATCTTGAGAGGCAACAAGTATTTTCTTTGCCTCTTGCCCAACAATTAAAAGCGGTGCAGCATTAGAGCCATCGAAATCGTCCTCTGAATAGGCATAGTCGTTGCTTGAAGTAGTATAAGTTTCAATGTTAGTCATAGTAGATGTAAACGACACCATTCATAAGAACGGTAATATCAAATACAATTATACCACATTTTCTTCTAAAAACCAAATTTAAACCCCCGCCGAAGCAGGGGTAGGGTGACGAGAAGTCGTACGTTTTGAAACCAGCCTACAGGGGCGACCAAGATTTCCGAAGAAAAGGTGGTCGCCCCGTAAGGCGGCTATGGGCGGTTAACCCGGTGTTCCGAATGGTCCACTTGACTGGCGAGGCCGGTCCAGTGACCGACAGGGTGGCTGGTTAAAGCCTCCGTGGTGTGGTGCTCGTCCTCGGAAGTCTTCGGCACCGGTCGCTTCAGCGAAGCGAGTGCTCGCTTCGCGTCTGGCGTAAGCTTCGGTTCCGGTAACGGCTTTGAATCTGCCATCGCATAACTCCTCTAGTCGTGTGTTGGCGGCGTTGCCAACAGCAAGTATTCATTATACCTCAGATTATCAATACAATCGACCTATTTACGAGAAGCGAGAAGGGGAGTATTGACTTGCTTACCCTTCTGGAGTATACTAACTCACGACATACCAAAGACAGTAGCTGTACTAGGATAGAAGGCGTAAAAACCGTAAACCGACCACTTAATTTGCTACCGAGGATACGATGCAACACATCATTTCTAATAAGTCTTTGGCAATGCGAGGTCCAACGACTTATTTTTTATTTCTAGGAACTCTCGACAAACATTGCCAATTGTCGTTACTTAACAACTCGGTCAAATATATTAACCAAGGAGATTTTTATGGCAATTAGTCGCGATAAAAAGAACGAATTGGTTGCTGATATGAGCCAACTACTGGCTAGCTCAAAAACAACAGTTTTTGCAGCTTACCAAGGTTTGAGCGTTAAAGATATCCAAGTACTCCGTGCGAAAGCTCGTGAGAGTGGTGTTGTTATCCGAGTCATCAAGAACCGTTTGGTTCGTGTTGTACTTGAAGGCAACCCTACTTACAAGGACGTTGATACATCAAGCCTTACCGGTCAGTTACTTTATGCCTTAAGTGCTGAAGACGAAGTTGCACCTGCTAAAATCCTTAGTGATTTTGCAAAGACCAACTCAGCTTTAGTTATTGCTGGTGGTTTTTCTGGCGAAGGCGCTCTATTGAGTGCTGACGAAGTTAAAGCCCTTGCATCACTTCCAAGCAAGAGTCAGCTCATTGGAGAAGTTATTGCTCAACTACTTTCACCTGTTCACGACATTACCAATGCGCTTTCGGGCAACTTGCACGCGTTGTTGGATGGTGTTGAAGCTAAAGCAACCAGTTAATTTTTGAACAAACCCGGGCCTCAAAGCCCAATTATTACCAATAACCCGATAGGAGGCCATTATGGCTGATTTAAAGAAATTCGCTGAGACTCTCGTTAGTCTTACTGTTCTTGAAGTAAACGAACTCAAGACAATCCTAAAAGATGAATACAACATCGAACCAGCTGCTGCTGCAGTAGCTGTTGCAGGTCCTGCAGCTGAAGCTGCTCCTGCTGAAGACGCTAAAAGCGACTTCAACATCATCCTTAAAGATGCTGGTGCACAAAAAGTAGCTGTTATTAAGGCTGTTAAAGACATTACTGGTCTTGGTCTTGGTGAAGCTAAAGCTTTGGTTGACGGTGTTCCATCAACAATCAAAGAAAAAGTTCCAGCTGAAGAAGCTGAAGCTGCTAAGAAGCAACTCGAAGAAGCTGGTGCTTCAGTAGAGCTTAACTAATCTATATTTGACCGTTTTGTAAGTTATAAAAAATCACTCCTAACCAGGGGTGATTTTTTATTTTTACAACGCTTTTATTGCGTTTATGCTATATAATAGTTAGTAATGCGAAATCTCAAAACTTATACACGTGCACCCGGGAATAAAACCGGCTTTACAATCGTTGAACTTCTAATTGTAGTCGTAGTGATTGCCATCTTGGCGTCCATCACTATCGTCTCTTATAACGGTATTATTAACCGCGCGCATCAATCGAAACTCATCTCAGACGTCGCCTCTGCGGGAATGCTCATGAACGTTGATCAATCGGCGAGTGGGGTTTACCCGGCAACTCGTACTGCGGTAAACAACGGCAAAGGCATTAATGATGATGCGGACGTAAAATATAATTTCTACAGCGCACCGACAACATTTTGTATTACGGCTATTTCAACTCATCCTGGTATCAAAAATTATTATGTATCCGACAAGAACCTCAGTCCATTAGAGGGTAGCTGTGCACAGGATATTGGTGCTCAAGTTGCGACTATCGCTGGTTCAACGGCTGGTTTTGCAAACGGTACCGGTACATCCGCACTCATGTCGAGTCCAGCGGGTCTTGTTGCAGACCCTACCGGCAATCTTTTCTTTACAGATAGTGCGAACTCACGAATTCGAATGCTAACAACGACCGGTGTTGTTACTACTATCGGTGGTGGTGCAGGTTCGGGATATATAGAAGGTACAGGGACGGCATCACGCTTTAGTTCACCACAGGCTGTCACGTTTGGGCCTTCAAACATGGTGTACGTTACAGATACCGACAACAACCGAATTCGAGGTGTTAATTATGTCACCACCGACACATCTTTTGTTGCCGGTAGTACACAAGGCTACCAAAACGGAACGGGCGCTAGCGCAATGTTCAATAAGCCACGCGGTATTGTTTACGACCCAATCCAATACAAAGTATTAATTGCCGACTCTCAAAGTAACCTTATCCGTCAGGTCTATGCTGGTGGTGAAACAAGTACAGTAGCGGGACAAACAACAGGCGGCCTCATTAACGGCACGGGTACCTCTGCTCGCTTCAACTACCCTCAAGGATTATTTATGGACAGCGCAGGAACGTTATATATCGCCGACACGCTCAACCATGCCATTCGTAAAATGACCCAAGGCGGGGTGGTTACAACACTTGCAGGAGGTGGCACTGGTTCTGTAGGCCAATCTGGGTACACAAATGATACTGGCACCACTGCACGTTTCAGTAGCCCTATGGGGATTACTGTCGACACTGCTGGTAATGTGTATGTCGCTGATACTGGCAATAACCGTATTCGTAAAATTACCCCAAGTGGAACTGTTACAACTATCGCAGGTAATGGAACCGCTGGCTTCCAAGATGGCTCCGGAGAGGCAGGAACAATGTTCTCAGGCCCACGAAGTATTGCTATCGGAAGTGACGGCCGCCTATATGTTACTGATACAGCTAACCACCGCATTCGTGTCATCACAAACTATTAGTAGATACGTAATTTACTTCAAATATACCTAAACATTTTTAACAACGCTTTCACTCTCTCATCTGTTAATGATGTGGAAAACAAACAAAATAGGGCTCTTGCAAAGGAGTCCTATTTTTGTATGCACGTTCTTATTTGTACAACGCACTTCAACGTCTAGACCACTAGAACAACTTAGTTATTCATTGTAGTTACGAGCAACCTACGGTTGCGGAGTGGCGTACTTCACAATTGAACCGGTACGAGTGACACGAATAGTGCCTTGTTGGACGATATCGCGCCCTGCAATGAGCCTGTTTCCCTTAATCGTAACTTGTATAGTTGAAGCTTTATCAATCGCCACCTGGCGCAAGGTAGCGTCAGTATTTTCAGTATCGGCAGCCTTGGTCGTATCAGAGGCTGAAAGGTAGTAATCGACATTAAAGTTTGCGAGCTCAACACCCTTAAGCATCACTTCATCTTCAACCTTACAAAGGCTTGGGTTGGTCGACATTCGTGATAAGGCACAATTTGGCTGCTGCCAAGCTGTGACGCCAGGGCAGGGCTTAGAAGCGTAGGTACTGGTAACGACAGTGCGGCGCCATAAGGTAGAGTTCTTCACAAAGTACACGATGTTATTTGTCATCACTTGGTTCTGTACAATACTTGCATCGCCACAAGCAAAAGGTGTGCCTGGAAGATAGACTAAGTTTCGTGTCGAGACTGCCGGGTTAGCATCCGTAAAGAAGGAGTTAAGAATAATTGCATCATTACCGGCGGATGAAATACTCACGAACTTTTGCGTACCTTCGTCAGCACCTTGTGGCGATGTAACGTTAAAGTTATTCGTAGAAAGATACGCACCGCTAGCCTGAACATCAGTTTCGATGCGGTCGAGTGCTTCTTGAACATCGTTAATAAGTTGCGCACGGGCACCCTCAGCAAGCGATTCACCGGTAAGGGTAACAATAGCCACAATAAGTGTACCGATAATGATAATAAGCATCGGAGCAACGACCATCATTTCAACGAGCGTAAAGCCTCGTGATTTATTGCGCTGAAGCATAGACTTCATGGTAAACATTACGTTGAACTCCTCCTTCTTTATATATGACCGTTACTTTTACAAGCGACAGTAGGGTTGCGGTACTATTCGGACAGGTAATATTCACTGTCACTGTCGGGGCTGCGAGCGTTTCGGCAGACGCACCTGTTACGACCACGTTATTTACAGGCGTCGTCACAACACACGGGTTTGTGACCGTCGCTTCGTATCGTCGCATATACTCAAAAGCAATATTGTCGGCCTGGGCACGGTGGCGGGCAATCGAGCTGCTATTAACGATAGCCCCATAGAGTGTATACCCAATTGAAAGGAACAGCAGGGCAATAAACATCGTTACTAGCAATTCAATCGCACTAAAGCCCTTTTTCGATTCATTTGATTTGTTTGTCATAAAGATACCCATATTAATACAGCACAATCGGTCGGTTATTAACGTACTGGCGAATAAGCGGAGTAGAACTATTTGTTGTTGTACCATCGCCTAATTGGCCGTTAGCGTTGTTACCAACAGTATAAATTTTACCTTCATCAGTCAGAATAACGGTTGAGCCAAACCCAGTCTGGACAGTTTGCGCACGAACGCCGGCAGGGAAGGTCATTTGAACTGGCGTTGATACTGGTGCACCGTTTGTCGTGCCGTTACCAAGCTGCCCTTGATGGTTAGCACCCGCACCATACACACTGCCATCATCAAGCACGACAAATGTATTTGTGTAGGTTAACACTGTATCCGCACCTAACTTCGTCGTATAGAAGCTTGTCGCTGTTCGACCAGCAGGCAAGATAAACTGTTGAATTTTCGGGTTATATTTAAATATCGTTCCTGAGCCAAGTTGCCCCGCAAGGTTTGACCCATAGCCCCAAACCGTACCGTCGGTCATCATAAATAAGGTCGTCGCCTGGTCGGTCGTAATGTGCGACACAACACCATGTCCAGCAGGGAGTACTACTTTTGTTGGGTTTAAGTTAGGAAGAATTGCCCAGGTTTGCGCTGCGTATCCAACAGTAGCATTACATGCATTAATAGTTAACACTGTTCCGTTTGTCGTTGTGTTACCCGGGTTTTCAAGACATTTGCCACTTGCTGGGTTTTGGAATTTTCCACTATCGACAATATTCCATTTTTGACTTGTCGCATTTGTGTCACACTGCGCAAGTTTTATTGGGTTACCGTTTGTAGTGACTCCGTTATTGTTCGTCAGACAAGCTGAAGTAGTGCTGGTAGGTCGAACCCTCAACATGCCATCTTCCGTCCATTCAATAAGTTGCGTAGAAGTATTACCGCAGTCGGAAATAGTTATTGATGTACCCGTAGTAATTGTATTGCCCGGGTTCGTAATACATTTACCCGAAGTTGCTTGGATTGGACTAGCTGTACCGAGTTGTCCGTAGAGGTTACGGCCGCTTGCCCAGACACTTCCTTGGTCGTCAAGTACCCAGGTTGAATCACCGTCAAAGGCAACTTGAGTTGCTTTTGGCTGACCACTATTTCCAAGCGTAGAAAATTGCACTGGCGTTGCAGAGTCGACCGTTGTACCGGTGCCCAACTGCCCAAAGTCGTTCTCACCCCAGCCGTACACTCTGCCCCCTTGCATGCGTACAAAACCACTCGCACGGTCAGTCGTCATGTTCGTTGATTGTACAAAGTCGCTGGTTTGAACCGGCAATGTGTTTAAGTCGGATAAGTTGACCGCTGGAAGTGCCACGCGCCTATATGATGTCTGGTTTGAACAACCGCTAATAGTGTACGTATACCCTAATACACCCGATGCACAGGCTCCAGCAGAATAGACATTATTATCATTACCAATGACATAGGTATAGTTTGAACCCGGCGAAACATATACGGCTTGAACTCCTGCAGGCAAATTAAATTTAACCGGCGTGGATTGAGTCGTTGCCGTAGCGGCATTCCCTAGCTGACCCGAACTGTTTAAACCAGCGCCGTATAACTGTCCATCAGAAGTAATAGCGAACATATTAAAGCCACCCGAGAGGAAGTTAGTGTACAACTTTGATGCCCGTAGTGTCGTTGGTAGCCTATACGACTGCGGCGTTGTCGAGTTCGTCGTGTTCGCATTCCCGAGTTGGCCGTTTCCGTTGTAGCCAATAGTTGTCACGTTACCTTGAGGGTCGATAACGCCAAAGAATGCACCGGATGATTGATACCCAAATGCGACGCTTTCAAAACTGGCTTGTACAGAAATAGATGCATAGCTTGATTCGGTATACGTTCGCCACACAGCGCCACTTGATTGACGGACACGCTCAGCAGTAGCTGTCACCGTTAATTTCTGCACTCCGTTTGCGAGGGTTGTAGGCGGGGCTACTGTAAAGCTCGAGCGAATACCTTCGGTCGTATCTTCATGAACATATGCAGATAGCGAGCCTTGTACCGTACCGGCGCAGTTTGTGTTTGGCTTCAATGGGTTTGTTGTCCAGCTTGCGACATAGTTGTTTGCACGCAAACAAGCTTTTGCCATAACAAGGCCACTTTGGGCAGCACTCTTAGCGTAACGGTCGTAGTGTGAACTATCTAATGAAACAACCACGCCATTTTGTACAGAGGCGAGTGTTACCGTCAAAACTGCGAGCATGACAGTAGATGCGATAAGCACCGTAGGGAGTGCGAACGCTTTATGAGATCCACCAAAAGACCATTGACGAAGTAATTTTATCTTCATAATAGTTATACTTATCTTAACGAATTAAAGGTAAAAACACTAGCATTAAATAAGGTGTTAGTAACTTGTTTTTACATAACCTCAACTGTACAAATTGCAAGTTTTGTGGTATAATGCAAATACGTGCTTTTCATTCGCAAGTCTATTCCTTAAGGAGGTGAGTCAATTGGCTCCAAGCAAACCCAAAGTTGAAGATGAAGTCGAAGACTGCGAGAAGTGCCACGGCAGCAAACGTTGCTCCAGTTGCGGCGGTAACCCGCCATACTGCGTACGATGCAAGCTGGTCGAAGGCCAATGCATGTTCTGTCACGGATCAGGCAAGCAGCCTAAGCGCTAACAACCCACCCACGCAACAAGTTGAACTGATAAACCCACAGGCCTTAGCCTGACCCTTCGGTTCCTTGTTTCAAGGGTGGGTTTAACTTTGGAAATTCTAAAGAGGCCGCCAAGAGGCCATTTCTTGACATTGTTTCTTGTACTTGATATAAGTAAACTAATACTATTTTCAAAACACATACAGATAAGGATGCGAGCCAATGTCTGAATTACCAGAAAAACAAGCCAAGCGTCTACATGCGCTTATTCAAGAGGCTGAAACCAATCTGGCAGCCGCAAAAGAACTGCTCATCAGCATCATCGGCGACGATGGCACTATTATTACCCCACGAAGTGGCACTAACGAAGAAGTTGGTGGCAAAATCGTTGAAGGTATCTTTGATGGTCAAAAAATGGCTGGCCCAGATGGCAAGGAATACCCAATTCCAGCTAACTACGCTAGTAAATCTAAACTCGTTGAAGGCGATATTCTAAAACTGACTATTGCTGATGACGGTACGTTTATTTACAAGCAAATCAACCCAGTAGAGCGTCACCAAGTTATTGGTACACTTGTACTTCACGACGGTGCGTACTACGTCGAAGCAAACGGACACGAATACCGTATCCTTCTTGCAAGCGTGACATACTTCCGTATTAACGTTGGCGACCAGGTAACAATTATCGTTCCAGCTGAAAACCCAGAAGCTACTTGGGCAGCAGTCGAAGCAGCGCTTTAACACTGCTCACAACTTAAAACACAAGCCTCATAGACATATGAGGCTTTTTGTACTATAACTATAGTATGAATTTCGGACGCTCAAGCGAGAAGAATCGAACAGAACCCAACGAAGCACAACGTCGTCGTTCTACTGATGATGTCCTCAACCAAACCTTAGAAATTGCCAATATGCCAGAAGTTCAAGATGCACTTGAACGGCTTGGCATGGGTCGTCTCCCGCATGTACTCGATAAGATGTATGTTCCAAGCGTAGAAAACGGCACAATCAATGCCAACAAGGGTAAAAACTTTATTCCTCTCGTGAGTATTTATCCTCGTGAAACATTATTACTCGATAATAGCCCGATATCATTAATGGCTGGGCGTCAAGAAGCCGCAGGTATGACACTTGCACATCCTCAACCGCTTGTTGCGCTCGCTCAATCAAATGCAGATAGTCCAACCGCACCCCTTACTGCAATCCACGAAGGTGCCCATGCTCATCAAAATAAGTACAATACCGTCAACAAAGCTGCGTACGAGCGGTACCGAAACCTCGGAAGCCCTAAAGAAGTTGAAGCGCTAAACGTTGAGGCAGTTGTTGCCGATGTTTTAATAGCGTCACGTAAGAGCCGTTGGTACGGAAATCCACGTATTCTTACACCTCTTTCAGCACAGATTCGTTCTAAACCACCTGTCATTCCATACCCTCGACCTGGTTCTTATTAGCTTGCGATTTCAAACCACAAGCGCTACACTACGTACATCACACAGGTGAAATAAACAAAGTTTTAAAAGTGTAAAAAGTACGGCAGTATCACGCGCACTACGCGGGTATAATTGCTATTAGATATTGTTCATTAAGGGGGAATTAGGTGTCACAAGCATTGTATCGAAAATATCGAAGTAAATCGTTGGCTGATGTCGTTGGCCAAGATCACATTACTGATATTCTTTCTCGTGCGCTTAAAAGCGACCGTATCGCCCACGCTTACTTACTTACCGGCCCACGTGGCGTTGGTAAGACAAGCATTGCCCGCATCCTCGCTCACGAAATTAACCAGTTGCCATACAGTGACGATTCTACTCACTTAGATATTATTGAAATCGATGCCGCTAGCAATAACGGTGTTGAAGATGTGCGTTCACTTCGCGAAAAGGTACAAGTTGCACCAACTTCAGCGGCGAAGAAGGTTTATATTATTGACGAGGTGCACATGCTGACAAAGCCTGCGTTCAATGCACTTCTTAAAACTCTCGAAGAACCACCGAAGCACGTTGTGTTTATTCTTGCGACAACCGATGTAGAAAAAATCCCAGCTACAATCGTTAGCCGCACACAACGGTTTGGGTTCCGCGCCATCAGCCCAGTCGATGCTGTAAAACACTTAAAGCATATCGCCAGTGAAGAAAACATCAAGGTTGATGAAGCTGCGCTGCAACTTATTGCCGAACGCGGCGACGGGTCATTCCGCGACAGCATTAGTTTGCTTGATCAACTCTCAAGCCTCGCCGACGAGCAGCAGGGTATCACTACAGAATTAATTGAAATTTCCCTCGGCCTCGCACCAGCTACCGTCGTCGATGAATTATTAACCGCTGTCGAAAAACACGACGTCACCGCCGTTGCAAAACTACTCGACCAAACATCGGCCAGCGGTATTAGCGCCACAACTGTTACTGACCAACTTATTCACGTACTCCGAACCGGTGCAGTAGAAAAGCCGCAACTCCTACCGCTTCTTGATGCGCTCTTAGATGTGTCGAAATCAAGCCAACCATCAATGAAACTACTCAGCGTGCTTGGCACTTTTGCCATTCAAACAAAACCACCGAAAACTGCAGCACTCGCGGCACCGGTATTAGAAGTAACTGCAACTATCGAAGAATTATCTCGACAAGCAACTAAAAAGCACCCACGCATAGAACCTGTTGCTGAAATTATTGCGGAACCAGTAAATATTGTTGCGGAAGTTGAAGCAGTCATTGAAACCGTCGTTTCAACTCCTGAAGTTGAAGTTGTTGCGGAAGTTGTAAAAGTGAAGCCTATTGCAAAAAGCGCTGACAACGATGGCACTTTCAATTGGGCAGGCCTTATTGCGGAAGCTCGAAAAGCAAACGTCGCTCTTTATAGTGTACTTAACAAATGTGGCTACGAACTCAACGGCGACGAGCTTACTATCTTCACCGTCAACGCATTCTACAAAAAGAAATTAGATGACCCGAAATACAGCTCCCACCTCTTTGAATCCATCAAAGCTCTTGGAGGTTTTCAACCAACCATCCACACAGTACCCACACGTGCACCCCTGCAAGACTCGCAGGCTGCCTCAATAGCTGATATTATGGGCGGAGGAATAGAGGTGTCGCTGGAATAACAGTGACGTTGCCTCGTTAATGAGGAGTAGGGAACATGGCAGATAAGACCGTCCCAGCCGGGAAAATACCACCACAAAATATTGATGCCGAGAAAAGCTTGCTCGGTGCTGTTTTGATTGATGAAGAAACCCTTGCTGATATTACCGAGCACGTTACCCAAAAAGACTTCTACGAAAAACGTCACGGCATGATTTACGACGCAATGATGCGTTTATATGAAAAGCGAAAACCTGTCGACCTTTTGACACTTACCGACGAACTAAAACGTAAAAAAGAACTTGAAGACGTTGGTGGCTCTGCATACCTTACCGAACTAACGAACTACGTCCCAACATCTGCGCACGCCGAATCGTACGCTGAAATTGTTGCCCAAAAAGCAGTTCGTCGCCGGCTTATTCGTGCCAGTAGCGAAATTTCCGAAATGGGCTTTGACGAAGAAAGCTCTACTCAAGAATTGCTCCAACAAGCTGAGCAAGAACTATTTGCCGTGAGCGACCAATCCCTCAAACAAGATCTCGTAAGTATTGAGACCATTCTTACCGACAGCTTTGACCGCATGGAAGAGTTACACCGCAACAAGGGTCAATTACGTGGTGTTCGTACCGGGTATCGTGACCTCGATAACATGACCGCTGGTCTACAGCGAAGTGACCTTATCATTCTCGCGGCCCGTCCTGCCATGGGTAAGACGACACTAGTAACAAACCTTGCATATAACGTTGCGACTATTGCGAAACAGTCAGTTCTTTTCTTCAGTCTTGAGATGAGTAAAGAGCAGTTGGTTGACCGTATGTTGGCCGACGCTTCTGGTGTTGATGCTTGGAATATTCGTACCGGTAACTTAAGCGAAGACGACTTTAGCAAGCTTTCTGATGCCATGGGTGAAATGGCCGAAGCACCAATTTATATCGACGATACCCCCGGCGTAAGTGTGCTCGAGATGCGCACGAAAGCTCGTCGCGCTGCGCACGAAGCGCCACTTGGCCTCATCATCATTGACTACTTGCAGCTTATGCAGGGGAGTGGCCGTGATAACGGAAACCGTGTGCAAGAGGTGAGTGAAATCTCACGTGGCCTGAAGCTTTTGGCCCGTGAATTGAACGTCCCAGTTATTGCCCTTAGTCAGCTGTCTCGTTCTGTAGAATCTCGAACGCCACAAATTCCACAACTATCAGACCTTCGTGAATCAGGATCAATTGAGCAAGATGCCGACATCGTTATGTTTATCTACCGCGAAGCGTATTACAATCCAGATACGGATAGGGAAAACATTACTGATCTGATTATCGCTAAGCACCGTAACGGGCCTACTGGAAAAGTTGAGCTATACTTCCACCCAGAACGATTGCGATTTATGTCGTTGGATAAGAAACACGGCGACGACTAGCTCGACTTCTCGTGATATAATTATCGGAAGACATGGCTACGCTCGATTTATCAAAATATACTATTTATCGCTTCCGATACATCCTTGGGTACACACTCATTGGTTTGCTACTTGCAGGGCTTTTGGTTTTCGTCGGCGTTTATCTTCCTGGTGGCTTATCTAGCGTAGAAATGAATGCAGTCGTTCGAAGCGCATCGCTCTCATTTAATGATTTAGGGACGCTCGCTGTTCCGAACTTGCCGTACTATGCGTTGCAGTCGTTCATTCTTAACACTTTCGGTATAACCATCTTCACCATCAAGCTGCCTTCACTAATTTTGGCGTTACTATCAGCTGTTGGCTTTATTCTACTCTTGCGACGCTGGTTCAAACCAAATATTGCCGTACTCACATCACTTATTGCTATTACAACTGGGCAATTTTTATTCATCGCTCAACAAGGTGCGCCTGGTATTTTGTACGTATTCTGGCCAGTTGTTTTACTATTGCTCGGTACGCAAATTACTCGCGGCAAGAAGTTTCGGCTTCTTTGGAAAGTATTATTTGCCATTGCAGCGGCGCTCAGTTTATACACTCCATTAAGTGTCTACCCGTTAATTGCCATTGCCCTCGCAACCGTACTCCACCCACATCTGCGCAACGCCGTTCGAAAACTTTCTAAAGTTCGCTTAACTGCAGTCCTTGTTGTGTTCCTCGCCGTACTCGCACCGCTTGTGTATGGGATTATCATTAACCCGCAACTCGGCCTTACATTACTTGGAGTACCAAGCACGTTCCCTCCAGATTTCGGCGCAAACGCTATGACGGTATTAAAACAATACTTTGCATTCTGGCTACCTGGAACAACCGCATTAATGACACCTGTATTCGGACTTGGATCAGTAATCCTTATTTTGCTAGGTGTCTACCGCGTTATACGCACACGAGAAACGACTCGTAGTTACTTAATTATTATCTGGATTTTATGTTTGTCTCCAGTACTTCTATTCAACCCGGCGTTCACAAGCGTAACTTTCGTTCCATCAATGCTTCTGCTCGCAGCTGGGCTTACAAGCCTCATTGGGTACTGGTACCGATTGTTCCCACTCAACCCATATGCACGCATTACCGGCCTTATTCCTATTGTTATATTAGTATTTGCCCTTAGCGTGTCAGGCCTTGCTCGGTACGTGTACGGCTACCATTACAGTCCAAACCAAGCGGCGCTATTTAGCAAAGACCTCGCTTTGTTGCCAAGTAATACCAACGAACTTATCGTATCCGCTGATGAAAAAGATTTCTATACCGCCGTCGGTCAGTACCGTGAAGGGCTTAGTGTCGTCACTCAACCAACGACTGATATGTTTGTCGTCACCCGCGACGCTCGCAAAGCCTTTGATGGATTCGAAGTCAGTAGAATCATCACCAACAGCCACACAAACGACTCAGACAGACTGTACATCTATAAAAAGACGGCACTTTAACGTATAATTTATAAAGAAGTATAAGAGAGACGGAGAAAACGACCATGGCTTTTGACCAAGTAAAAATGTTGAACAAGTTGCGTAAAGCACAAAGTGATTTGAAAAAAGAAATTATCGAAGTAGAAGCTGGTGATGGTGCTGTTGTAGTACAAATCACTGGTGAACTTAAGATTAAGAAAATTAACATCGATCCTAAGCAAGTAGACCTCGACGACATCGCCGAGCTTGAACATTGGATTGAAATTGCCGTTCGTGACGGACTCGCAAAAGCCCAAGAAGTTGCTGCTGAAAAGATGAAGCCACTTATGGGAAGTCTCGGCAACCTAGGACTATAGTTCGTGCCACGCTTGCTACCGGTAGCACTCGAAAAGCTCATTGATGAATTAGGACGTTTGCCAGGAGTTGGCCAGCGTACCGCTGAGCGCTATGCGTATTATTTGTTGCGGGCTGACCAACGCATTAACGACAGCCTCGCAACGGCGGTGCACGATATTCACACATTGGTAAAAACGTGCCCAGTAACATTTGCGCTTATCGATGCTGACGAAGAAGTATCGGCGTTATATTCTGATAGCGAACGAAACAAAAAGCTCATTGCTGTCGTCGAAGAACCGCTTGATATCGTTTCACTCGAACGCACAGGTTTGTTTAAAGGCACCTACCATGTACTAGGTGGTGCAATGAGCCCTATTGATGGCATTGGCCCCGAACAGCTTCATATTCCTGAATTACTAAAACGAATTCGTGAAGATGAGGTTGAAGAGTTAATTATTGCTACGAACGCTAGCGTAGAAGGTGAATCGACTGCGCTGTTCTTACAAAAGCACATTCGCGACGCCGGACTTGATGTAAAGATGAGTCGCTTGGCTCGTGGAATTCCCGTTGGTGTTGATTTGGAATACGCTGACCAAATTACTTTAGGCCACGCACTTGAAGGCCGACGAAGCTTTTCTTAAATAATTTTAGAAATTAAAGAGCCCCGCTCCTCAACCCGTTGATAGGGAAGAGGTGCGGGGCTTTTGGGTGGTCGTTGTTAGACGTTGCGCTTACCGACAGGGAATGATTTGCCCGAGCTGCGGACGGATAACCGTTTCCCTACAGGAATGCGCTGCTTCACATTCGAAACGCCATATTCCTGAGCCATCGACAGTTTCGATCTGACGAGACGCATCATTTCAGGGAACACGCCGGAGCGGGATTTGAAATACGTATCACCAACTTCAAAGCTGAACGCACCGTTCACCTCCGCCCCAAAAGCGTTCACACCCTTCGTCTTGATCATGAAATGACCACTTCCGAGTGTGATGATTTCGATAATCGAAGGGCCGAACCTTTCGGTAGTCGTGTAGCGAATCGAGCCACCTTTTCTCGAAAGGGCATCGATTTTGCGAATCGTCTTGTTGATTTGCTTCAGCAGTTCGACTCGATTGGTGTAGCTGGTCGAAACCTTCCGGTAGATGAACAGGTAGGCCAGCGCAGCAGTTCCCACAGTAGTGAGGATGAACGGTGACCAGACGGTATTCGCGGCAGTTACCACCCATGACGGGGGCACCGCACTCATATCTGCGCTCGAAAGCGAAGGCATCATCGGAGCGGTGAACATCATCATCCAGACAAATACGCCAATCATGACGTACACGATTGCCAGGATCAAGGGGAACGCAAGTACCATCAGAATGTTCTCGCGAATTTTACTAACAACGAACATCTCGCCACTTCCTTTCGCTAGTAGACAATAAGGGCAAAGATTATGTATATTATATCATTTTTACTTATATTATTCAAGTTTAGATAATGAAAGAGCCCCGCTCCTCAACCCGTTAATAGGGGAGAGGTGCGGGGCTATTCGTCGTCAGTGCAACACGCGTCTACGGACGGTCTTTGGCGTATCGCTTCACTGCCTCAAGCAGAGAAGCGAGCGACTCCAACACATCCACAGAGTAGCCTTCCGAAGAAGTGAACGTGTCTTTCGTGACCGTGAAGGTCAGGTCTGTGACAACTGGGTTGCCGCGATCATCCTTTGTACGAGTCCTCATTACGTAGGCACCATTGCCAACGCTTCTGATCTCTTTCGTCAACACTGGCACATCCTCACGGCTAATCAACGTATGGGTCACCGAGCCGGTCTTTAGGCCCAATGACTCAAGGCTTTCAAGCCCTTCGTTGATTTGGTCGAGAAGCTTTTTACGACGGAATCGCATCTTCATTGTTTCACCTCATCTATATGTCGGGTTTGCACTCCGTATTCCTTTTCAACCAGCAGTATGCCAAGAATGTTATTCATGGCTTGTTCGGTTGAACCGTTTGCAGAAGCAAAGAAGTCTATCGACGCTCCGAAAATCGAAACATCGTTCAAGGTCGCGCCGGGTGTATACCTATACGTCGACCTCACTTCAAAATCGCCACCACCGAGGGCGACAATCTCTATACTCGATGACCCGTAGGAACGTTTCATCGTATGGCTTACAGAACCACCAACAACAGACAGCGAAGGAATCTTAACGATAACTTCGTTAATCTGCTTCAGGATTCTTTTGCGGTCACCGTAACTAAACAGCAACCGAACAGAGAAGAACCACAGCGGCACCAACAAGGCGAGAGCACCGATAAAAACTACCGGTGGCCAGATTCCATGAACGGTGAGGCTGAAGTTCTGATGCATGGTTGAATACAGGCTACTCGAGAACGACTTGATGTATCCCAGGAAGCCTAAGCCAGCCCAGAACAGCACGCCGAAAAACGAGTACGCCAACAGAAGCACCCAGGCAGACGTAAGTCCAACGAAGACACTGCTACGCATTTTACTGACAACGAACATCTTGCCACTTCCTTTCGTTCGAGTAGAGGGCTAAGAGTTGGTATACTATACCACTTTAGAAAAGTATTTACAAATGAAAGAGCCCCGCCCTTCAGTTGCATTACTGCAAAAGAAGGACGAGGCTGTGGTAGACGTTAGTCTGCCAGCTTCAATTCACCCGGACGGATGAATTGCTGCCCAATGATGTATTCACCTTCACGCCACTTCTCGGCATCGATGGGGATGTCCTCGCGCACGGTGTTGCCGGCACGGTTCAGTCCTTCAACGACGACGGTCAGCATCAAGATGCTGTACGTGGTGTTCATGACAGGCGTCTCGACAATCATGCCGGTCATCACCTCCTTGTGGAAGTGCTTGATCAGGTCGGACTGCTTGTGCATGTAGGCCGAGACCCTCCAGCTGGCGATGACCAGAACGGCCAATCCAACCAAGAAGAGGGGCAGGTCGACGATGAAGCCCGCTTCGGGCTCGTAGAAGTCGATGAGGGCGGACACGCCTCCAAGCACGAACCACACCATGAACATGTAGCTCAGCATGTAGAACACCGTCATCGAGATCGTCTCTCTGACGGTGAGGTTCTTGATGCTTCGTACGTTGGCGCGGTTCGGTGTTGCTACGTTCTGCATAGTTGCGTTCATCGCATACTCCATCTGTAGAAAGTGAATAGGTCAAAGTGCGTACAAACCAAAATGATTCGTAGATACATTATAGCATAAACGTAATAAAAAGTCAATGTACCACCCCTATACCGCCCTGATGTGGTAGAATAAATAGTAATGTTTACCCCTGTTCTCGAACTTATCAAAAACGCTCAACATATTGTTGTCGTTCAAGCCGAAAACCCTGATGGCGATAGCCTCGGGAGTTCTTTGGCGTTAGAAGAACTACTATCTGATGCCGGCAAAGAGGTAACTCTTTATTGCGCCATCGATATCCCTAAGTACATGCAGTACATTCAAGGCTGGGACCGGGTTGTCAAAGACTGGCCGAAAAAGGCTGATATGGCAATTATTGTCGACACTTCAAGCGAAGCGTTGCTTATCAAAGCCCTCAAAACTCCTGGTGTACGCCACTTCTTTGAATCGCACCCAACTGTCATTCTTGACCACCACCAAAGCGAAGAAGGCGACCTACCGTTCAACACAACAAAACTTATTATTCCAACAGCCGTTGCAACGGGTGAGATTATCTACAATATGGCAATTGAAGCTGGCTGGGCAATTAATCCGCAAGCCGCTGAAGTTATGTTTATCTCAATCCAAGCAGACAGCCTTGGGCTGACTACTCAAAACACCTCAGCTGAAAGTTACCGTGTTGCCGCTGAATTAGTTGCCCTCGGTGCGGTTCCATCTGTTATTGAAGGTCGCCGTCGCGAATACATGAAAAAACCTGCTGATATCCTTGCCTACAAAGGTCGTTTAATCGAACGTGTTGAATACTTCCTAGACGGCAAACTCGCAACCGTTCACATCCCATGGAGCGAGATTGAAGAATTTAGCGACCGCTACAACCCGAGTGTTCTTGTGCTTGATGAAATGCGCCTTGTTGATACTGTGCAAATTGCTGTGGCAATTAAATCGTACCCCGATGGTAAAGCGACAGGTAAAATCCGTGCGAACATCCCAATCGGCAATACTGTCGCCGGCTACTTTGGCGGTGGTGGCCATGAATATGCTTCTGGCTTTAAAATCTACGAGAAATATGACACACTTATTTCAGAATTAGTTAATGCTACAGATAAGGCGCTTACCGATTATGACTCTGCAATTTCACAATCAACTCACGAAAACAGTTGATCCATTTACTCCAATTGAAGAAGGGTACGTTCACCTTTATACTTGTGGCCCAACTGTCTACAACTACTTAACTGTCGGTAACTGGACTGCTTATATTTATTGGGATACGTTAGTGCGCGTGCTTCAAGCAAATGGCAATGAAGTGACTCGCGTCATGAATATTACCGATGTCGGCCACTTGGTTAGCGACGCCGATGACGGCGAAGATAAACTTGAAAAAGGTGCGAAGCGTGAAGGCAAAACCGCCTGGGAAGTGGCGAAATTCTACGCAGACGATTTCAAAGCTGGAATGAAAGCATTGAACCTTATCACTCCGACACACATGCCGCATGCAACCGATTACATTCCGCAACAACTCGAACTCCTTCGTATTCTGCAGGAAAAAGGCTTCACGTACCAAATTGATGATGGTATTTACTTTGATACGTTGAAGTTCCCAAGCTACGCTGACTTTGCTGACCTCGACCTTGAAGCCCAAAAAGCTGGTGCGCGTGTTGAGTTCAATCCAGAAAAACACCACCCAAGCGACTTTGCGTTATGGAAATTTACCCCTGAAGATGAAAAGCGCGATATGGAATGGGAAACTCCTGACGATTTATTAGACGGTGAAGCTGATTCACATGGCTTTTCAAGCAAAATGGGCTTCCCAGGCTGGCACCTTGAATGTTCCGCAATGGCGATGAGTCTCCTTGGCGAAACAATCGACATCCACACTGGCGGCATCGACCACATCCCGGTCCACCACACAAATGAGATTGCTCAATCTGAAGCGGCAACGGGTAAGATTTTTAGCAACTTCTGGATGCACAATAACCACCTCAAAGTTGATGGTACAAAAATCAGCAAGTCACTCGGCAACGGCTACACATTAAGTGACCTTGAAGAAAAAGGCTACAGCCCACTCGACTTGCGTTTGTTTGTTTTACAAAGCCACTACCGAACCGAAGGCAACTTTACGTTTGATAACTTAACAGCAGCCAAGAACCGCCGTAACAACTGGCGCAATATTGCTGCACTGCGTCACCAAACACATGATACGCTGCAAACTGATAGTGATAACGAAACCGAAAGCAAGACCGTATCTTTGTACGCTGCGCAACAATCACTCCTTGAGACAATTAACGATGACCTGAACACACCAGAAGCGCTGTCGCAGATAGATGAAGCGTTTAGCCTCGTTGCCTCAAGTCGCACAGATGACATCCACCAGCACGCGCTGGTAAGCTTCCTCGAAACTATCGATGAGCTCCTCGGCCTCGACCTACTCAAAACAACACCCGACATTACCGATGACGAAAAGCGCATCATTATTGAACGCCAACGCGCCCGTGAACAAAAAGACTACACAAAGTCTGATGAGCTTCGTAGCGAGCTCGAAAAAAGCGGCGTCACTGTTCGCGACACCGCTTCTGGGCCAATTTGGGAATACGTAGCGTAGTTCTACTTCTTGGTAGCTTTTGCTAATACAATATCTGATTTTTTGTCGTCATCGTCATCGTTGTGGCGATTTGCAAGATACTCTTCAATAAGAATACGGACACTACCAGCGATAGGAATAGCGATAATACCACCGACAATTCCGAACATGTACAAACCGATAGTTACTGATGCCAAAATCATAAGGGCAGACAGGTTAATTCGCTTTGATTGAATGTGCGGAGATACGAAGTTATTTTCAACCTGTTGGTAGATAACGAAGAACACAACGTAGGCAATTGCTGCAGGCACGCTATTAAGGGCGAGGAGCAGTGTAATAATTGCTCCACCGATAGTCGCACCGAACATTGGAATCAATGATAGTAAGAAGGTAATTGCTGCAGTTGGGATAGCGAGTCCAGCTTCGACACTAGGGAAGATAAAGCTAAGAACGAATACGGCAAGACCAGCAATAGTACCACCGATAGTCGAGACAGTAAGCTGACCAGTAACGTAACCCGTCACGACAGTGTACATTTTGCCAGCCACACGTTTGTGCTTTTCCATCTTCTTCTTGTCGCGGTAAAGGCGCCATAGGCGATTAAGCCAATCTGGGCCTTCAATCAGCATTAAGAATGTGAGCACGAGCACCAAGATGAGTGCTGTAAAGAAGCTAAATACTGAACCGATACTATTAATAACTCCGCTACCGACGTTACTCGCCCAGCCAGCGGCACTGTTTTTAATAGATTCCACAGCACCATTCACTTGTGGTTCTAGGTGGTATTGCTCAACGAAATCGTTCAGACCCTTCCACTGTGAGGTGGCGGAATCAAGCAGCGCAGGTGCACTTTGAATGAAACCAGCAGTTTGCTGAACGATAGGTGGGACAAGCAGTGTAATAAAGAGGCTAAGGAAGGTGACCACTAGTACGTAGGCAATTGCCGTCGCACCAACACGGCTTTTACCGGGGAGGCGACGAGAAATGCGCGAAACCGGGCCATTCAAGGCAAGTGCCAAGAAAAGGGAAACACCAATAATAATGAGGGCAACTTGGGCTTTATATAATAATAGTGCTACAAGGGCGATGCCAAAAATAACAAGCCAAAAACGGACGAACGTGCGGGTATCGATATCAATTCTAGTATTCATAAGGCGTATTATACATCCTTTACTCCATCTGAGCTAACAGGTTATAGCATTCTGCTTATGCCTCACGTATAGTAGAACTATATGGATGATATTATTCCGAAGCTCCGGAAACTTATTAAAGGTGAAATAACTACCGAACCTCTTGCTCGCCAAGCGGTAAGTCGTGATGCAAGTGTATACGAAGTAGTTCCTGAAGCGGTTATTAACCCGATTGACAGCAGTGATGTTGAAAAACTCGTTAAGTTTATTGCAAAAAATAAAGCTGCGTACCCAAAGCTTGCTATAACTCCGCGCAGTGCCGGTACGGACATGTCGGGCGCTTCTATCGGAAGTTCAATTGTCCTTAATATGACAACTCACTTTAATAAAATCAGTTCACTCAACGGCACACTACTCAACACTCAACCGGGTGTGTACATGCGTGACATCGACCCATTACTGTACGACCAAAACCTTCACCTTGGCTGCGTACCTGCCAGCCGTGCCATTAATACCATCGGTGGAATGGTCGGAAATAACTCTGGTGGCGAACGCTCATTGCAATACGGTAACACCGAACGCTGGGTGCGCGAGCTAAAAGTGGTGTTTGGCGACGGCAACGAATACACTGTTAAGCCTTTAAACCGCAAACAACTGGCTGTGAAGCTCAAAGAAGACACCTACGAAGCGAGTTTATATCGCCAAACCTACGAACTGATTGAAAAACATTATGACCTTGTAAAGAATGCGCGGCCACATGTAAACAAAAACTCAATGGGCTACAACTTGTGGAGTGTCTGGGACCGTGATACCGGCATTTTCGATATGACTCGTTTAATTACCGGCAGCCAAGGCACGTTAGGCGTTATTACCGACATTACTATCGAGGCAGTGCCAAAAGCGCCACACTCTGGTTTGTTGTTAGTCTATCTTCCTTCAATTAAAAACCTTGGTGTTGTCATAGCGACCGTTATGCACCACGAGCCAGCTACCTTTGAAGGCTTCGACAATATCACTTTCAACCTTGGGCTTCGCTACTTTAATACCTTCCGTAAACAACTAGGTACAAAAGAATGGTTACGCCAACAAAGTATCCTTCTAAAATCTGTTGCTCAATTCAAAGGCCATATTCCAAGTATGTTCTTAATGATTGAATTCGATGGCCAGACCCGCGGCGAAGTACTGGATAAGATTTCCATTCTTCACGACGACCTGAAATCATTTAAATTAAAAATGGATATCCAAGCTGATGAAGGTTCAAGTGCACCATTTTGGAAGATTCGTCGCTCAGCGCTAACATTACTCCAAAACCAAGTGCATGGACGGTATGCATCGCCATTTATTGACGACATGGCAGTTCCGCCACGGCACCTACCCGAATTCGTACCGCAACTACGTAAAGTTATTCGAAAGTACAAACTTCCAGCAACCATTCAGGGCCACTTCGGTGATGGAAACTTCCACGTTATCCCTCTTATGGACATTGCAGGCGCAAAAGACCAAGCAAAACTCGAACCTGTTATGCGCGAGCTCATTCCTATTGTTTTGAAGTACGGCGGCACCATGGCAGGGGAGCATAACGACGGTATGGTTCGTGGCCCATGGCTTCCCGCAGTATTCGGCCAAGAAATGTACGAAATATTTAAAGAAACCAAAGAAATATTCGACCCTCAGTACATCTTCAACCCCCATAAAAAGACCGATGCTTCTTGGGAATATAGTATGAGCCACATCCGTTCACAAAACGATAACGGCCTTATTAAACAATAAAGCTTAGACTTTACGAATTACGCTAGATAATGTATAGTGTAAGTACATATGACAACAACTGAAACCATCGGCTGCGTTAAAGAAGCCACACGAATTCTCGGAGACAAATGGACTCCTCAGTTGTTGCGTTTCTTTGTAAACGAAGAATCTATTCGTTTTTGCCAAATTCAAGACCTCGTAGAAGGCATTAACCCTCGTACGCTTTCATCACGCCTTGATTCACTTGAAACTGAAGGTATTATTGAAAAAATCACTGCTCCTGAAAAAAGCCGTTGCGAATACCGTTTAACTCCTAAGGGTAAGCAACTCACACCGATTCTTCGCGACATGCAAGCCTGGAGTGAGCAGTACGCTTAAACAGCGAAACCGCCTGTTCAGTCTTCTTTAAGCTACTTCACTGTATAATGGGCTTATGAGAGTTTTAATTGTAGAAGACGAACACAAGATTGCGCGAGCACTCGCCAAGGCCTTAGAACAAGAGACCTATGCTGTTGACGTTGCCTACGATGGAGACGAAGGCCATGCAATGGCTACGACTGAACCATATGATATTGCTATTATCGACCGAATGCTCCCTGGAGAATACGACGGAATCGGCATCGTAAAAGCGATGCGCGAGGCAAAAGTGCATACACCAGTACTCTTCTTGAGTGCGCTTGATAGTGTCAAAGAACGTACAGCCGGCCTCGATGCAGGTGCCGACGACTACTTGGTAAAGCCCTTTGCACTTGAAGAACTACTTGCCCGTGTTCGCGCCTTGCTTCGCCGACCGACCGAGCAGCAATCTGATGTGCTGACAGCTGGCGACCTTACGATGGATACCGTTACATACACTGTGCAACGCGCCGGTAAAACAATCCAACTTACCAGTAAAGAGTTTGCACTTCTAGAATACTTATTACGAAACCAAAATCGTCCAATCAGTAAAGACGTTATTATTAGCCACGTTTGGGATTACGATGCTGATGTTCTGCCAAATACCGTTGAAGTGTACGTTAAATATTTGCGTGCCAAAATTGATGTACCATTTAAGAAACCACTCATCCACACTGTTCGTGGGTTTGGATATAAACTCGAAGCGTAAACTCCTATGCAAATGTTCCAGTCTGCAACTCTAAAACTTACTGCATGGTACTTAGCAATTTTGCTTACTATCAGTATTACTTTTAGTGTGGTTATTTATCAGCTGAACTTTCGCGAAATTAGCTTCCGCCTCGAAAACCTTCAACACAGCTTAATGGACACTTCGATGTCACCAATACCAAGCTTAAACGGTGACCCGCGCTTTACCTTTGGCCCAAACAGCCCGCTATCGGTCCAGTCTAACCAAGCAGCTGGGCAAATGATTTTATCTTTGTTTTACATCAACCTGGTTATTTTAGTCGCCGGTGGGTTAGGGAGTTATTTCTTAGCTCGACGCACACTGCGGCCAATCGAAGAAGCGCACGAAGCCCAAAGCCGTTTTACCAGTGATGCGAGTCACGAGTTGCGCACGCCGCTTGCTGCTATGAAGGCCGAGCTAGAGGTGAACTTGCGCGACGCTCATTTAAGTGAGGCTGAGTCGCGTGAATTGCTTGAGAGTAATTTAGAAGAAGTAGATAAACTCATTGGGCTCACCCAAATGCTATTACAGCTTTCACGACTTGATTTCAACAAAATGGACCGTGAACCTATTGATATTGTCGAAGTACTAAACGAAAAAATGAAATTATATAAAACTGTGAGCAAACGGTTTGATATTACTGCCCGCAAAAAAGCAGTCGCCATTGCAAATGAGCCCTCTATTAGTGAACTTATCGGCATTTTAATTGATAATGCGCTCAAATATAGCCCTAAAGGTTCGAAAATTAGCATTCGTATATTCGTCAAACGCCTGATGGTTGGGTTTGAGATTCACAATACCGGTACGCCTATTCCAGAAGATCAACTATTGAAAGTATTTGATCGTTTTTATCGCGTTGACACCTCTCGTACCAATAGCAGCCAAAACGGCTATGGGCTTGGGCTTTCCATTGCTAAGAAGATTATCGACATACACCACGGTGACTTACAGGTGAGTAGCGGTGAAGAAGGTACAACATTCACATTTTATCTGCCAATTCTCAGGAACCCCCAAGCGTAATATCATAATTGCAGCGTACAGTACGCCTTGTTATCACAAATAAAACAAGGAGCAATCAAATGAATGTACTGACTCGAGGTGTAAAAAATGCCCTCCGGAGTCCTTTAAGGTCAGGGGCAATTGTGTTGATGTTTGCCATCAGCATTGCACTGATTTTAAGTATGCTCGTTGCCCGAAGCAGCGTTCAGGCAAAGATAAATGAAGTAAAGGCAACCGCAGGAACGAATATCACTATTCGACCAGCTGGTGTCATGGGAGGCATGGGTGGGGGAGACCCATTGACCGCCGAACAATTGGCAACAATTAAGAGTACGGCAAATGTGTCATCAACGACTCTGACATTGACTGACCAATTAGGAACAGATGACACCGAACTCGAATCTTCACAAGAACTTGGTGCATTTGGCCAACGACAAATGCGATTTGAATCAAGCGGTACAACTGAATCGACAACAGCACCTGAAGGTACTGCGACAACCGAAGAATCAGGCCGTCCAGCACCGACACCTCGTATTACCGTTACAGGTACGAACGACGTGAACTCTGTTTCAACAGATGGAAGCGATTTGAACATCACTAGTGGCGCAACAATTGACGCCAGTGGTAATGGATTAGTTGCCCTCGTTGGATCAACCCTTGCCTCGAAGAATAGTTTAGAAGTTGGCGATACGTTTACTGCATACGGTTCGACCGTCACAGTTAGTGGTATTTACACAACTGATAATGCGTTTCAAGATAGCGGCATCATCATGCCCCTGACAACCCTACAAACATTAACTGAACAAACTGACGTAGTGAATACCGTCATTGCGACAGTTGATAGTAGCGACAATGTAGCTGCAACCGTTACCAGCCTTGAAACAGCGCTCGGTGACGATGCAGACATCACCAGTGAAGCAGAAAGTGCAGCTTCAAGCGTTGAATCACTTGAAAGCATTTCATCACTTGCACTCGCTGGAGTGATTGGAGCATCAATTGCAGGTGCGGCTATCGTACTGCTCGCGATGATTATGGTTGTACGCGAACGTCGTCGTGAAATTGGCGTTATGAAAGCTGTTGGTGGAACCGATGGCAAAGTCGTAGGACAGTTCACTATTGAAGGCTTAACCCTTACCTTAATTGGTACGGTAATCGGCATCGCACTTGGTGTTGTCGTTAGCGGACCAATGACAACCTCACTCGTGAGTAGCCAAAATAGTACAACAAGTACGACATCTGCGGCTCAAGCTGGCCCTGGTGGTCGCCCATCTGGTGGACCTGGTGGCTTCGCAGGTGGCGTTCAGCAAATTAATACTAACCTTACCCAAGTAACTGCAAGCCTTACTCCACAAGTATTCATGGCAGCCCTTGGTATTACATTCTTAATTGCTATCATCGGAAGCGCCGTACCAGCTTGGCTGACCGCACGTGTACGACCAGCTGAAGTACTAAGGACAGAATAGGAGATTCTATGTTACAAGTTACCAATGTATCCAAAACGTTCAATACCCCAGGTGGGCAAGTACACGCTTTAAAAGATGTCACGCTGACGGTCAAGACCGGCGAGTTCGTCAGCATTATTGGAAAGTCAGGCAGCGGCAAGAGCACCTTGTTGAGCATCCTCGGGGCATTAGACACACCCAGCGACGGAACAATCACCGTTGATGACACCTCAATTGAAAAACTGAGTGGCCACGCTCAAACGAAATACCGAGGCCATAAAATCGGCTTCGTATTCCAGCAGTACAATTTAATTCCAAATTTAACGGCAATTGAAAATGTCATGCTTGCCCTGGAATTTGGTGGTTATCCAGCCAGCAGTCGCTACGACCGCGCAGCAAAACTCCTTGAATCGGTTGGATTGAATGAGGAAGAGCAGAAACGGCGCCCAACGCGACTCAGTGGTGGCCAACAGCAACGTGTGAGTATTGCTCGGGCTTTAGCGAACGACCCAGCCTATATTCTGGCTGATGAACCAACGGGAAACCTGGATTCAGCAACAGGTAAAAAGGTCTTTGATTTGCTTCACGACCTATCACGCAACCAGAACACCACTGTTATTGTTGTTACACACGACTTGGAGATCGCTGGAAAGACGGATAGAACGTTTACGCTTATCGACGGCAAAATTACAACAAAATAGTCAATGGAATTCAGAGTCTTCTCAGACTTCATTGTCATACTACAACCAGTAGCCAAGCTACAACAAAAAAGACGAGCAATCGTTATAAAAGGAGGAAGTGAGCTTTATGAACACAACCATCACCACAGAACAAACTGAAACAAGACCAACTATTTTACTCAGCAAAAAGGGTATGAAAGAACTTCGAAAAGCCGTCGCCCAACTAGAACATGACCGTTTGGCGGTAATCCGAGGTTTACGTGAAAGCGATAAAACCACCGGCCACGATGATCGATTTGAACGAATCGAACGTCTCGCCCGACTTGAAGCAATTGAAGCCGAATTATTTGAAAAACAACAAACCTTGTCACAGGCAAAACTCATTCCAAGCCGTCGTGCCCGAATGAAGGTAGCCGTAGGTTCGGTCGTCGACCTTATCGACCAACAAGGACGGTTATTCCGTTACACATTGGTTGAAAGTATCGAAGCTGACCCAAGTGATGGCCGCATCTCCGCGAAAAGCCCTCTCGGTAGCAGCCTCGTAGGTAAAACCGTAAAGGACGTTATCGAATGGGGTAACGGCAGCAAACAGGGCACTATGAAACTAGTGAGAATAACGTAACAATATAAAACGTAAATAAGAAGAGCTTTGGCGAAAACCAGGGCTCTTCTTTTATGAAACCCTTACAGCTCATGCTAAAATAGTACTAATGCTTTTCTACCAACAATCCGTTGATGACACCTACAAAGACCTGTCATCGAGCCTTGATGGCATCTCTCGCTACGAAGCTGGCGAACGCTTGAAACGGCTGGGGCCAAATGAAATCAAATTAAAGGGCGAACCCCTTTGGAAAAAGATTGTCGAACCATTCGCTAACGTATTTATGGCGGTACTTTCTGTAGCCGTCATTATTAGTATCTTGCACCATGCATACTTTGACGCGATTATTATTTCCGTCATCATGCTTACGAGTGCGGGTATTTACTATGTGCAGCGTTTCTCAACTGACCGTATTTTAAGGTCACTACAAAAACACACCGCCCAAAAAGTGACCGTCATTCGGGGCGGTGAAGCCGTCGAGGTTGATACGAGTGTACTAGTCCCTGGTGATGTTATTGAACTCAATGAAGGCGATAAAGTTCCGGCTGATATTCGTGTCATTACTGCAGACTCGCTGCGTGCTGACGAAGCCGTGCTAACTGGTGAATCAGTACCTGTATCAAAGAATAGCGAAACCCTAACTTCTAAAAAAGAGGTGTACGAACAAAAGAATATTCTTTTCCAGGGGTCGTTTATTACCTCAGGCCAAGCCGTTGGAATTGTCGTTGCGACTGGTAATAAAACTGAGTTTGGCCAAATTGCCGAACTCGCAGGTAGTTCACCTGATGAGATTTCTAGCCCAGTACAGAAGAAAATCGACAAATTAATTGCCTACATTATTGCCGTCGTTGCTGCAGTAGCTGTCGTCGCCTTCTTCCTTGCACTCAGTAGGGGAATGGAGCTCACTGAGGCGCTACGTTTCGTTATTGCCGTATCAGTGTCTGCTGTACCTGAAAGCCTTCCTGTTGCTATATCAGTCATCCTTGTCCTTGGGATGCGTCGCATGGCTGCCAAGAAAGCCCTAGTGCGCAGCATGAGTGCTATTGAAACCATTGGTGTTATTACGACCATTGCAACCGACAAAACCGGTACCCTTACCGAGAACAAGTTGTCTGTACAAGAAACCTGGCAACCGGCTTGGGTAGCGCACCACCTTCCAACAGTTATCCATAAAACCATCAACAGCCATAATGAACGAAGTAGCGACCCATTAGATGTTGCACTTATTAGTTTCACCGCAGCTGAAGAAACCGTAAAGCTAAAGGGTGAGGCAATCGCAAAACTGCCGTTCGACCAAGCGTACGCAATGAGCGGAAACGTATGGCACCACAAAGGTGAACATGAACTTGTCGTAAAGGGTGCGCCAGAGCACGTCATGGACCGCAGCCACCTTACAAAGCTTGAACGCGCAGAAGTTGAAACAGCGCTTACCCAACTGACCGGACAAGGCTACCGTGTGATTGCCGTTGCAACTGCACCACTTCCAGCACCTGTTACTGGTTTTCACGAACTTCATCCAAAGCTCAACCTTAGCTTCGCTGGGTTAATTGCTGTTGCCGATACTATTCGTCCCGCCGCTCGCCACGCTATTGCCACTGCCCAAAAAGCGGGTGTGTCGGTACGTATGATTACCGGTGACCACTATGAAACCGCCTATAGTATTGGGTTGAAGCTTGGCCTGGTTAAATCTCGCGATGAGGTGTTTGATAGCCGTCGCATGAGTGAACTATCCGATAAAGACCTTGCCATCGAAGCGCACCGTGCTCGTATTTTCTCTCGTGTGACGCCTGAAAATAAATTCCGTATTCTACAGGTTTTGAAGTTAAAAGAAGTCACCGCTATGACAGGTGATGGTGTGAACGATGTACCTGCACTTACAAACGCCCACGTTGGCGTTGCAATGGGAAGTGGTTCGCAAATTGCTAAAGATGCTGGCGATATCATCCTTCTTGATGATAACTTCGCGAGTATCGTACGCGCCATGCGTGAAGGCCGTATTGTGTTCGCTAATATCCGTCGAATGCTGTTCTATCTGCTCTCAACTAACATTGGTGAGGTCATTACATCGGTTGGTGCACTGGTTATTGGTATGCCACCACCACTTCAGCCAGTACAGATTTTGTGGATTAACCTCGTCACCGATACAACCATGGTAATTCCACTCGGTCTTGAACCAGGCGGAAAAAGCGCAATGCGCCAAAAGCCTGTGAAACCAAACGCTCCAATTTTGAATAAGTACATGGTAAGCCGCGTTATCCTGATAGCCGTTTCAATGGCTACCATTGCCCTAGGTATATACATGTACTTCATCGAAACACATGGCGCTGCCTACGCTTCGACCGTTGTGTTCGTCGCCCTCGTTGCAATCCAATGGGCAAATGCCATTAACGCACGAAGCACCTACCAATCAGCGTTCACTCGTATATTCGTCCAACACCGCATATTCTGGGTAGGGTTAGCAATTTCAATCTCCCTACAATGGTTCGCATTGTTTGGCCCGCTACAAGAGATGCTTCACATCACACCAATATCTATCCAGGACATGCTTACAGCTAGCCTGAGTGCGTTTATAGCTATCATCTTAATAGCCGAAGTACATAAGCTTGTAGGACGCCACCTCGTGCTTAAGAAAGTTCTCGCAGAGTAATCATGAATCCTTTCCTGTCATACCTCGATGCTATTTTATTGTTGGCACGGGCTGGTGGGGGAGGTTCTAGCGGCGGGGGCGGAGGCGGTGGCGGTATCGAGACCATCTTTATCCTTGCCGGTTACTTCCCAAGCTATTATCTTGGAAAAATAATTAAGAGATTATTCAGTCGTCGCACCGAACTTATTATTAGTTTTGCTTTCGGCGTCCTCGCCAGCATCGTTCTACTTATCATCGGACTTCACCTCGGTGGTTTAGGTGTTTACGCAACTATCATGGTAATAGTTGGTATTTGGTCAGGCTGGTCTGCAGCGTTCTTCGGTATTTGGTCGAAGCTGCGCAAAAAATCTACCGTCGCAAAGAAACAAATATACGAAGCCTCTCGTTCTGATAGACTTTGGAATGAAACCGCTATGATGGATACCGCCCGTGCGACTTTTTTGAATTACCAAAACGACTGGGCTACGTTCAATATCCAAAACATGCAACACTACATGACGCAAGGATACACGTACCACGCAAGTCTCCTTATGGCAGCACTGAAACAACTTGGCAGGTCTAACCGTTTAACGAATTTGAATATTGACGATGCCATGATTGTAGAGGCAAGGGATAACTTCAATAATAGCGATGATGGTTTCGACGTGGCCTTCAATGCATCTGCAGTTGATGAACTTATCGATGCACAAGGAAACGTTCTTTTTAAGGACAAGTCGAGTTTTATCGAGTACTGGCATTTTAGCCGCATCAATGACACGTGGCTACTGAGTGGCATTACGCAACAAACTCAAGTATTATCGTCTGGAAATTTATCACTCAAAGATTTTGCCACACAAAATAATTTATACTATTCACTTGATATGGGTTGGTTGCTGCTCCCGCAAGGCGGTCTGCTTATGGAGCGTGGACGATTTGGAAAAAGCGATATCAATAACCACACTATTGGTTTATACAATAACCACCTCGTCCAACTGTATACATACAGCCCATTACGTACCAATTCAGGTGCCGACAGCTGGCTTGTCATTCAAATTGTGCTACCAAAATCGTATGGCGGTATTATCGTTCAGCCAAGGCGCAAATATATGACACAAAGGTCTGCCTATAATAAGCCGACAAAAGCGTATCAAAAATATACTTTTGAGTGGGGCGAGTTCAACGATCACTACGACGTGTACGCAACACAACCAGACCAGCTTGCGACATTTGAACTCATCAACCCGGGTTTTATGGCCGAGCTGTATGACAGTGGCTTAGACATGAGTATAGAAGTAGTAGACAACGCCCTTTATCTCTACAGGCACCTAGGCATGCGCTTTGTCAGCGAAGCGTCTTCTGATGAATACCGAGCAATGCTAAATATTGCTTTGAAAGCGTTTAAAGAACTGAGACTCTAGAACTATTCAGCGAACAAAAAAACACCGCTAGCGAGCTGCGGTGTTTTTTTGTTTAGGCGTTTTTTAAGTACTACGAGACGATACTCAGTAGTGTCCAGTTGCCCCCATGGTTGTCTGTTCGAAGGCGGAACTGTGAGTTACCGTCAGTTAACGTAATAATTTCTGCAACGCGACCACCAGTTGTTACAAGGCAACGAAGGCCTGCGTCGAGGAAGTCGTACATTGTTCCGCGGAATTCCATGCGGCGTGGGTATGCCGCTAAGTTCTTTTTAAAGCCCATTTGTGTAACTGCTACTTGTTCATTTACATTGACACGATTCATATTAATTCTCCAAAGGTTAAGATATTTACTAGATTCAGTTACATCTCGCATGTGTAACTCAAAAAGGCCGAACAAAATTTTGATCAGCAACGGGTTTTGGAGGAGTGATTTAGAGAGGGTAGTGCGAACCGTATAACCGCAGGACCTTTTTACTAAATATCACGTTAGAATTGTGTCGATTACCAGGGGCGCTTCAACCAAGTGGGTTAAAGGTGAGCATAGTATCGTTTGGTGGCTTCATTAAAGCCTGTAAGTGAAAATCCGGGTCCTCGCAGAGGGGAAGTACTCACATGACTATATATAGTATACATCGAGTATCAGTTGGGGTGTCAAGCATATTATACGGCTTATGCTATACTTGCATATTTTAGTAAAGTATGCTATAATATTCAAGATTTGGCTTACGTATGTTTGTCGATTGTTCATTGAAATAACTAAGGAGAAATTTATGCGACGGTCCCGTCGTCTCGTTGCGTTTAGCGCAGCGACACTCGCCGTGGCACTCGTGCTCACGGCCTGCTCACTGAACGGTGAGAATTCCGAAGCACCATCCGAACCTCGAACCGGGAAAGCCCTCACGGGCACCTGGGACTCGATCGACATCCCGGAAGGGCTGCAGGTTAATGCGATTCACTCAGTCATGCTTCCCACGGGAGACGTGCTGCTGATCGCAGGGTCAGGTAACGATGTCGAGCAGTTCGCTGCAGGCACCTTCGAAACACTCGTCTACAGCCCTTCAACGGGCGAGGCCGAGCTCATCGATACGCCTGAAGACCTGTTCTGCGCCGGCCATGCCCACCTCCCGAACGGAAACGTTCTGGTCGCGGGTGGCACGCAGGCGTACGAAGTCGCGCCGACCCAGCTGACCAACGCTGGCGGTGTACTGACCCTCGTGAACGAGACTCCCCAAAAGGAGTTCTTCCTTCCCAAGGGCTCAGAAGTGATTGGCGAGGCCAGTGGCCAAACCTTCATCACCGACAGCGACATCACCATTCCGAAAGCCGTCTTGGATGACGCAACCGGAAAGGTGACGGCAAGTCAGCGCAACGTCTACATCGCTTCACCCCTCGCGGGAG
>Ga0247808_10000157_pt1 | contig 42609 bp, 40 predicted proteins | sample UWRJL089202R1_FD_179914 | JGI IMG/M metagenome (GOLD analysis project Ga0247808, IMG submission 179914) | Plant litter microbial communities from Arlington Agricultural Research Station in Wisconsin, United States - UWRJ-L089-202R-1 | ecosystem: Environmental > Terrestrial > Plant litter >...
TCTTGTGCGCAGGCACTTAAGGTGAAAATTGCGGTAAAACAGATGGCAATGGTTTGAACAAGCTTACTCTTTGTCATAAAATTGTGTTGGTACAATCAAAACGTTAAAGATATAAAAAGGTTATAGCGGCTTCGTCATTTATCGGTATTTATAATCAAAAGATTTATGTATAAGGCTTATTTTCGTTAAATTAGCAACCTTTACCAAGGAAATAAATGTCAGATATAATACAACTTTTACCCGAGAGCGTCGCCAATCAAATTGCTGCCGGAGAGGTAGTTCAGCGACCAGCATCGGCAGTAAAAGAGTTGATGGAAAATGCGATAGACGCGGGGGCGAATAAGATACAGCTGATTCTAAAAGATGCTGGAAAAGGATTAATTCAGGTGATTGATAACGGATGCGGCATGAGTGTTACTGATGCACGCATGAGTTTTGAGCGTCATGCGACCTCGAAAGTCAGGAAAGCGGAAGATCTGTTTGCTATTCGCTCTATGGGTTTCAGGGGAGAAGCAATGGCTTCCATCGCAGCAATTGCACAGGTGGAGATGAAAACCCGCCGTTATGAAGATGAACTGGGGACTTTAATCGAGATTGAAGGATCTACCGTAACTAAGCAGGAGCCTGTAGCTACACCTGAAGGTACCAGTATTTGTGTAAAGAATTTATTTTATAATACGCCTGCAAGACGGAACTTTTTAAAGAGCAATCCGGCAGAGATGCGCCATATCATTGATGAATTCCAAAGGATCTCGCTGGCCAACCCTTCGATAGCCTTTAGTTTACACCATGATGGCATGGAGATTTTCAGGCTGCCTTCTTCTGCTTTGAAGCAGCGGATTGTGCATTTGTTTGGGAATAACTATAACCAGCGACTCATTCCGGTTGAAGAAGATACAACGATTATTAATCTGAAAGGCTTTATTGGTAAGCCTGAGTTTGCTAAAAAAACAAGGGGAGAACAGTTTTTCTTTGTGAATAACCGCTTTATTAAAGATGCTTATCTGAATCATGCCGTAAATAAAGCTTATGAAGAGCTGCTGGCTGAAGAGAATTTCCCGCTGTATGTACTGTTTATTGATATAGATCCGTCGAAGATTGATGTGAACGTACATCCGACAAAAACGGAAATCAAATACCTGGATGAAAAATCAATTTATGCGATTATCCATTCTGCGGTTAAACGTTCATTGGGTAGATTTAATATTAGCCCGACGATAGATTTTGATCAGGAAACAGCTTTTAGTGGTATGATCAGTCATAAAGCACCGGAAGAGATTATTCCGCCAAGTATTTCCTTCAACCCTGATTTTAACCCTTTTGCTGGCGATAGCAGTTCTTCGGGGACTGCCAGCTCCGGTTCGGAGCGTACGTTTCCTGCTTACAGGAGTAACGGGAGCAGTGAGCAGAGTACAAAAAACTGGGGATCATTATATGAAATTGCGAGTAATGATCAAGCGGAGCAGGTCTCGATGGAACTGCCTGGAAATGGTCCTGAGGCTAAATATGCACCTGTGCAGAAGCAGCTGATGCAGCTGCATAATAAGTACATCATTTCTCAGATTAAATCCGGCTTAATGCTGATTGATCAGCAGGCGGCGCATGAACGGATTTTATATGAAAGGTTTATTGTGCATCTTGAAGATCGAAAAGGTGCTTCACAACAAAGTTTGTTTCCGCAGACGGTTACATTGAGTCCGAATGATTACGAACTGGCAAAAAGCCTGCTGGATGATATCAAAAGTCTGGGTTTTGAAGTACGCGAATTTGGTAAAAACACGTTAATTATTGAAGGTATCCCGGTAGATCTGGGCAGTAACCAGATCAACGAAACACAGCTTTTTGAACACCTGATTGAGGGATTTAAAAATTCTCAGCAAGAGCTGAAGCTGGACAAGAGAGATGCACTGGCCAGAAGTATGGCCAGGAACAGTGCCATAAAAAGTGGGGTTGTTTTAGGTCAGGAAGAGATGAATATGCTGATTGAACAGTTGTTCGCTTGTAAAGCGCCTAATTTTAGTATCGGCGGTAAACCGGTCATACAGACCATGACTTTGTTGGAATTAGACAAGAAATTTGATAAATAAAAGAGATTCATGAATAATATAAATATTCCACCGGTTGTAAAAAATCTGCTCATTATCAATGTGCTGTTTTTTATCGCGACCTATGTTCTGGAAACAAAAGGTATAGATCTTGCTGCTTATCTGGGGGCTTTCTATTTTGATTCTCCGAACTTTAAAATCTGGCAGCCAATTACCTATATGTTTATGCATGGTGGTTTCACACATATTTTATTTAATATGTTTGCCCTATATTCATTTGGTTCGGTGCTGGAAGCACATTGGGGACCAAAACGGTTTATTAATTTTTACCTGATTACCGGCCTGGGTGCTTTGGCATTACAATGGGGTGTACAGGCATATGAGATTTATCAGATTACCGGTACGCCAGTTGCGCATCAGGTGCTTTCTTTGGCCTCACTTGAGCAAGGGCAATATAATCCTTCCTTATATAGTGCCAGTCAGGCTTCTACTTTATTTGGAACGTATTTCGGTCCCATGGTTGGCGCTTCCGGTGCTATCTTTGGTTTACTGGTGGCTTTTGGTATGCTTTATCCAAATGCAGAGTTATATATCATGTTTATTCCAGTTCCTGTTAAAGCTAAATACATCATTCCTGTTTATATTCTGATAGAGTTAAGTCTGGGTGTGGCACAGTTTCAGGGTGATTCAATCGCGCATTATGCTCACCTTGGCGGTGCATTATTAGGTTTTATTCTGGTCAAATTATGGAAGAATAAAAACACATTTTACGATTATTATGACTAGAAATACGCTTTTAGCAGACCTGAAATATAAAGTCTTCCGCTCGGGGAATCCTGTGTTTTTTTATATAGGAGTCAATACCATTGTGTTTGTAGCGATGGCACTCTTTGGGGTAACTTATTTTTTAGCTGGAAATACGGGAATCAGATTCCTGGATTACGCGAAGGAATATCTGGCTTTTCCTGCGGCAGCAGAGCGATTACCTTTGCGTTTTTATACATTGCTTACCTATCAGTTTCTGCATCAGAACATTTTTGATGTGTTATTCAGTATGTTATGGCTGTTCTGGATAGGAAGGATCTTTATGGATTTCCTTAAACCACGACAGTTTCATTTCGTATACCTTACGGGTGGTATAATTGGTGCGCTGATCTTTATGCTGGCCTATAATTTTATTCCTGTATTTGCGCCTTCATTACCATTTATCACGATCATAGGTTCTTCTGCGTCAGTAATGGCAATCGCGGTCGCCACAACAACCCTGGTGCCGGATTATACGCTTTCATTAATGCTGATTGGCAGCATCAAACTGAGATACATCATTCTTGCTTATATCGTTATTGACCTGATCAGTATTGCTTCTACCAATGCAGGTCTAAGCTTCGCACATCTTGGCGGCGGACTGTTCGGGTTTGTATATATCAAATTGCTGCAAAGTGGTAAGGACTGGAGCAGCTGGTTTAAAAGAAAGCCTAAGCTTAAGGTAGTTAAAAATGATACGGCGAAGGCTGGAGCGAAAGGCAAAATGAATAAGGTAAACCAGAAAGAGGTGGATTTGATCCTGGATAAGATTTCTAAGTCAGGCTATGATAAATTGAGTAAGGAAGAAAAAGAAGTGTTATTCAAAGCAAGTAAGAATTAATGAAGAAAGAGGGACTGGGTTTCTTTGGTAAGCTACAAGTGCTGATAGGTGCCACTCTGGCTTTCTGTCTGCTGCTGGGTATCCTGGCCGGCAAGCTCGATCCGCGGGAACATGTATTGATTGCTTTTTTTGGTCTGGCCTACCCATTTTTCCTCTTGCTGAATATCTTGATGGTTTTGTGGTGGTGTCTAAGAACAAGATGGGTTTTTGCATTGCTTACTACGGGAGTGATACTGGTTGGCTGGCATGCGTTGATGGCGACTGTAGGCCTCAAGGGGGAGGCTGGTGAGGGACCCAAAACGGATACTGCTTTAGTAAGAATGATGACTTATAATGTACACAGTTTTAAACCTTATGGAGAACAAAGCAATGAGGCTGTTAAACAGCAGATGCTGAATGTAGTGCGTACGGAAAATCCCGATATTATCTGCTTTCAGGAATACTATACCCGCCGGAAAGGCCCTTTTGATATCACGGATAGTCTAAAACGCATTTTAAAAACGCGGAACTTTTACTTTGTCCCTTCCTCTAAAAACGACTATGAAGCATATGGACTGGCCATATTTTCAAGATACCCCATTACCAATAAAGGAGAGATCCTGTTTCCGGATCATAATGGGAATATGAGTATTTTTATTGACGTAACAGTTGGCGATAAAAAGGTCAGGGTCTACAATGTACATCTGCAATCTATTTCTTTTGATAAGCAGGATTATAATTACCTCGATAAAGTAAAGGCAAAGATGGATGCGGAGATCACTCCGGCAAAGAGAATCCTCAGAATGCTGAAAACGGCCTTTGTGAAACGCAGCGCACAGGTAGATATCATGAAGGCGCATATGAAAACCTGCGAAACGCCATTTCTGATTGCGGGCGATTTTAATGATACACCGGCATCTTATGCGGTTACGCAGATGACAAAATCACTAAATAATACTTTTGTGGCAGAGGGAACAGGTCTTGGCCGTACCTATAACGGAAAATTTCCTAATTTTCAAATCGACTATATCTCAGCATCAAAGACGATCAAAGTCGTGAATCACCGGATAATTGAAGCTAAATTATCTGATCATTTCCCCGTAAGAAGTGACTTAAGGATCAACTAAATATACCTGCAATTTTTTACCTTTGTCGCCAGGGCCTCAACGCGCCCTGCATATAAATACTATAAAATGGAGAACGGCTTACAGCTTTACAACACGCTAACACGTAAAAAGGAACTTTTTGAACCGCTGAACGGACCCAATGTTGGGATGTACGTTTGCGGACCTACTGTTTACAGTGATGTACATCTGGGTAACTGTCGTACTTTTATATCTTTTGATTTGATCTTCAGGTATTTGAAATTCCTGGGTTACAAGGTGAGGTATGTACGTAATATTACCGATGCCGGCCATTTAGAGGGCGACCGTGACGAGGGAGATGATAAGTTTGCAAAACGTGCAAAGCTGGAGCAGCTGGAACCGATGGAGATTGTTCAGAAATACACGCTGGGGTTCCACGATGTGCTGAGAATGTTCAATACCCTGCCGCCAAGCATTGAACCTACCGCTACAGGGCATATCATTGAACAGATTGAGATGATCCAGGAAATTATTGCAAACGGTTATGCTTATGAGACCAATGGGACTGTTTATTTTGATGTGGAGAAATATAGCCAGACTTATAATTATACCATCTTAACTAACCGAAACCTGGAAGACATGATGGCCAATACCAGGGAACTGGGCGGGCAGGATGAGAAAAGGGGAAGACTGGATTTCGCGTTATGGATCAAAGCCAAGCCGGAAACCATTATGCGATGGCCTTCTCCATGGGGAGTAGGATTTCCGGGATGGCATATCGAGTGTTCAGCAATGAGTGCTAAATACCTTGGTGAGGAGTTTGATATTCATGGCGGTGGAATGGACCTGGCTGCAACGCACCATACCAACGAGATTGCACAATCTGAAGCATGTTACCATAAAGAACCTGCGAAATACTGGATGCATACCAATATGCTTACGGTTAATGGCTCACGCATGTCTAAAACGGCTGGTAACGGATTTATGCCATTGCAGTTGTTTAGCGGCGACCATCCATTGCTGACTAAAGGTTATAGCCCGATGACAGTTAAGTTTTTTATGCTGCAGGCACATTACCGTAGTACGCTGGATTTTTCCAATGATGCATTGGATGCTTCGGAGAAAGGTTTCAGGAGGCTGATGAATGCTTTAAGTTTACTGGAGAAACTGGTGGCATCTGATAGTGGAGAATTTGAAATTGAGCCCATCAGAATGAACTGTATCAAAGCAATGAACGATGATTTTAACAGTCCGGTAGTGATTGCTGAACTGTTTGAAGCGGCCAGGATTATCAATACGGTTTATGATGGTAAAGGACGTATTACCGTTGCAGAACTCGAAAAATTGAAGGTATTGATGCAGGAATTTGTTTTCGATATCTTCGGATTAAAGGATGAAGAATCGTCAAACAATGAATTAAACGATGTGCTGGATATGGTGATCGATATCCGTAAGAGTGCAAAAGAAAATAAAGACTACGCTACTTCTGATAAGATTCGTATCGGACTCCAGAATATTGGTATCCAGTTAAAAGACAGCAAGGAAGGCACTACCTGGAATAAAATTTAATATTAACCTACAAAACAACTATTTTAAAATTATGAGGAATAAACTAATCTGCACCCTGATCGTTGTATCTTTCGCTTTCGGGGCTTTTGCACAGCGTTCTGATGGTACTACCAAGTCGCTGGTTAACGCAGACAAAGAGTTTGCTGAAAGTGCAGTAAAGAATGGTGTGAAATCAGCTTTTCATTCCTATAGTGCAAATGATGCGATTGTTTTCAGACCAAATCCTGTTAATGCCAAAACATACTATGCTACACAGCAAAATGATAAAAACCTGGTTTGGGCACCTTCGTATGCAAGGGTAGCAAGGAGCGGCGACTGGGGTTTCACTACCGGTGGATTTACTTTGGAAGGTGATCAGAAAGTATATGGACAGTACGTTTCCGTGTGGAAAGCAATTAACGGTAAATGGGAATTAGTGATAGATCTGGGTGCAGAGCACAATAAGCCATTGCATCCTGTGGCTGAAAATTTTATTGAGCCTACCGAATATTACAAACCTAAATTCAACGGAGAGAAGCAGATTGCTGCAGGAAAGGATATTCTCTTTACGACAGAAAGAACACTGAACGCTACCCTGAAGTCTTACGGTATGGGCGCATTTGGTGGTTTCTTGAATCATGATGCCAGGATTATTTTTCCCGGATATGAGCCGATCATAGGCAAAGACAAAGCGATTGCTTTTTATTACAATATGGTGAGCAAGATGACCTTAAAAACCACTCAGGCTGACAAAGCTTCAGGTGGTGATCTGGCTTATACTTACGGTATTGCAACTATAGATTACAAAACTGATTTGAGAGAAAGCTTTAATTATGTTTTTATCTATGAGCGCCAGAAAGATCATAACTGGAATTTAATCCAGCAAATTTATACGCCGGCAGAACGTTAACCCGTAATGCTAAAAGGAAAGGGTTTCTTAAACTAAGGTTTAGAAACCCTTTTTTTATACCTGATAATTAATTGCAGCGTTAATAGAAATAAGATGAAAAAACACCTACTTTTTACCACATTGTTGTTGCTTAGCTTATTCACAGTTGAAGCGCAGAAATTCGATAAACAGAGTCACAGAGGGGCAAGGGGACTCATGCCGGAAAATACTGTCCGCTCAATGCTGCGGGCGCTTGACCTGGGTGCTACCACTTTAGGGATGAATGTGGTCATCTCTAAAGATAATATGGTGGTGCTCTCTCATGAACCCTATTTCAATAATGAGATTAGCCTTACCCCGGCGGGCAAAGAGATCTCCCTGAAAGACGAGAAGAAGTTTAACATATACCAGATGGATTATGCAGAGATCAAAAAGTTTGATGTAGGCAGCAAAGTGCATAAACGTTTTCCTGGTCAGCAGAAATTCAAAGCCTACAAGCCACTGTTGACCGAAGTGATTGACTCTGTGGAGGCCTATGTAAAAGCGCATAAGCTGCCAAAGCCTGTTTATGCGATCGAAATCAAAACGATCCGTAAAGGAGATCTGGAGTTTCATCCCGAACCTGCAGCTTTCTCACAGTTGGTCATGGATGTGATTGTGGCGAAAAAGATGACTAAGAGAGTCCTGGTGCAGTCGTTCGATATTCGATGCCTGCAATATGTGCATGAGAAATATCCGAAGATAAAAACTGGTCTGATGATAGATGAAAAGGAAGATTTTGCGAATAATATCAGTGACCTGGGTTTTAGTCCGACAGTCTATAGTCCTTATGCCGTATTGGTAGGCAAGGGGTTGGTCGACCGCTGTCATGCTGCCGGTATTAAAATTATTCCATGGACGGTAAACAGCAGGAAAGATATGGATTACATGATTGACTTAGGTGTAGACGGGATCATTACTGATTTTCCCAATCTGTTTAATTACCTGACCATACCTTAAGATAAAAGATTAAAACAGGTTCTGAATCATCTTTTCTACAGAAAGACCTTCTGCTTCTGCACGGTAATTACGTACAATCCTGTGGCGGAGGATAGCTTCTGCTACAGCTTGTACATCTTCTATGTCCGGTGCATATTTCCCTGAAATAGCCGCATGGCATTTAGCTCCTAAAATCAGAAATTGTGAGGCTCTTGGTCCTGCTCCCCAGTTGACATACTGATTGATCTCCGGAGTAGCCAATGCACTTCCCGGGCGTGTTTTACCCGTCAGTTTCACAGCATATTCCAATACATTATCCGTTACCGGTATGTTTTTGATCAGCTTTTGAAAATACTGGATCTGCTCTGCATTGATAATCTTCCTCAATGTGACCTCTGTATTGCTGGTTGTATTTTTAACAATTGTCAGCTCATCAGCAAAGCTTGGGTAAGTTAATGACACGTTGAACATGAAACGGTCAAGCTGCGCCTCAGGCAGGGGATAGGTACCTTCCTGCTCAATAGGATTCTGCGTAGCCAGTACAAAAAAAGGATTGGGTAAGATATGTTTGTGGCCGGCTGCGGTAACAGATTTTTCCTGCATCGCTTCCAGTAATGCGGCCTGGGTTTTTGGTGGCGTCCTGTTGATTTCGTCTGCCAGCACTATATTAGAAAAGACAGGACCTTTAATAAACTTAAAGTTCCTGTCTTCTCCCAGAATTTCTGCGCCGATAATATCTCCCGGCATCAGGTCTGGTGTGAACTGTATTCTGTTAAAATTCAGATCCAGTACGTTTGCTACTGTTTGCACCAGTAATGTTTTTGCTAAGCCTGGTACACCTACCAGTAAACAATGTCCGTTACTGAAAATAGAGATCAGTACCGATTTAACTACTTCATCCTGCCCGATAACGACTTTTCCAATTTCACTTTTGATATCCTGATAAGTTTTGTGGAGGGCATCTACTGCCGCAATGTCGTTATGGTATGGCATATTATTTTGTTTCTGTAGTAGCGGGCTTAGTCCATATTTTTAGTTCGTCGCAATTATTGTATTCGTCGTCGATTCTAATATAAGTGTTTTTTCTTCTTTTCTCGAACCACTCACTCATTACGCGATCTTGTTTCTGTTGTTGTGCCTTCTCCTTAAACTTGGTGTAATCCTGTTCCAGGTTACCTTTATGAGGGGCAATTTTATTTTTTAATAAAATGACTTTATAGCCTTCTTTACCATCCGCTCCTGTAAATGCAACCGGTTTTGAAATTTCACCAACTTTCATCGTATCTACTACTACGAATACTTTAGGATCGAGTTTATCAGAAGGAATGAAGGTAGTTCTTGCCGTTACATTGTCTGCAAATAATACCATACCACCATTGTATTTTGATTCCTTATCAGCTGAGAACATCGATGCTGCAGTAGAGAAAGTTATTTTTTTACTATTGATGTTATTATAGATACTGTCTGCATGAAGTTTCAGACGATCCATACTTTGCGGTGTATTCTGCGGACGGATCAGGATATGGCGTGCATGTACCTGCTCACCTCTGCGCTCCACCACCTGAAGTACGTGATAACCAAATTCGGTTTCAAATACCGGAGAAAGCTCTCCCGGCTTTAATTTAAATGCAAAAGCAGTAAATTCTTTAGCCATCATGGTACGGTCGAAAAAGCCCAGGTCACCACCCTCTGGTGCTGATCCAGGATCTTCTGAATATGTTTTTGCCAGGAAAGCGAAATCTTCACCACTTTTTACACGTAGTCTGATCGCATCAAGCTTGTCATAAAAACGTTGTTTCTCTGCTTTGGTCAGCTCCGGATGAAGAACAATTTCACCTACTTCAAATTCAGTAGGAATATCCGGTAAGCTGTCTTTTTTATAAGAATCATAATATTTTTGTACTTCTGAAGGTGTAATGCTTACTTTTTCAGTAATCGTTCCCTGCATTTTATTTGCCTGAAGCTGATCTTTTACATCCGGTCTCAGCTCGTCTTTGTATTGTAGTACGGAACGGTTCAGGAATTCTTCCAGTTTGTCCTGCCCACCTGCACGCTGAATCTGGTAACGCATTCTCCTGTCCAGTTCATCATCTACCTGTTTATCGTCAACCATCACGGAGTCAATCTCCGCCTGTTGCTTTAAAAGGTGCTGAACAAGCATTTGCTGCAGGATATAACACTTCATCTTCTCATTCACCGGGTTTCCTGAGTTCAGGTACATTACATATTGCTGGTTTAATTCGGACAATAAGATGACCTCGTTTCCAAGCACTGCAATCACTTTATCTACGCTTTGCTTTTGGGCATGTACATTTAAAAACAAGAAGAGCAATCCGCTTGCCATCAATAAAACTTTCTTCATTATACTTTCTTCAATTATATTTTATTTGCAAATTTACTATTATTCAGCGATTTGTAAGCTGTATTATCTAATCAGTCTCTGCAAAGCAGTCTGATCAATGGTTACTTTGTATTTATTTCTCAGTGCGGTTACCCAATTGCATTCCAATTGTTGCTGATAATCGGCTGCCACATCGCTTTTTACTTCATCATAAGGCTTTGAATCATATACCGCAACATTTGAGGTGTAATAGTTGTGGATGTCACTTTCACTGTCGGCCATGATGTCCCAGATTTTACGCTCTGAAATATTAAAAAGCAACAGGGCCTCTTTGTATTCATTGATCACCAGGGAATGGTCTCTTTGCTGAAGATCAGCTGGTAATGAGGCTACAAAAGCAGTTTCATAATTCTTTACTTCCGCCAGATAGCTACTGTCCTTGTCCAGTTGCAAATTGCAGGCATCCAGTACCTTAAGTTTGAAATCTACATAAATGTTCAAAAAAGAAATCAGCTGCGTCAATGTTGTTTTACCGGGACCGGGGCGATGTTTTTGATATACCCACATGAATTCCTTCAGCTCAACAGGCTTGCCATTTATCACTGCAACGCTTTGTGCAGCAGCGGCAGCATAGAAAAAACAGAGGATAACAATACAGCAGGTTTTTCTCACAAAAGCTTAACTAGGGTATTTTTAAGGTATAAAAGTAACAAATAAAGGCACTATAATAAGATATTTAACTAATTTTAACACAAAAATGATGACCTGTAAAACGAAGAGGAATGGGCGAACAACTGACTGATAATGCAGCAGCACTGCGGATGTTTTTTACAGAAGATATTTACCTGGTGGGTACTGAGCCGCTTGGCGTGCCTGTACAAACTGTTGCAGCAGCAAGTTCAGCCGCACCAGCTCAGGCAACTACGGAAGTCGCGGCCATGCCTGCAGTAGCAAGTCCGGTACCCCCGGCAGCAAATACTGTATTTAAGTATCTGGGTAAAAACCAAAAGAATGTGCTGATTATCGTGAATGATCAACAGAATGAGGTGAGCAGCGAAAGGGGTAAGGAATTACTGCGGAATATTGTTAAAGCCATTCAGCTCTCAGCCAATGATTTTGCACTGGTAAATTATTCCGCTTATGAAGGGGCACAGTTTACAGAAATGACTACCTTTTTCTCGAGCAAGCTGGTGATGATCTTCGGTGTTCAGCCATCATTGCTCGGTCTTGGTGATCAGCCAAAACATATTATTTTTATGGAAGCTGCCACACAAGTTGTTTATTCCGATAATCTTGACCTTCTTGCTGAAGATCAGACCGGAAAGAAAACACTTTGGGGGAGCATAAAAAAGCTATCAATATGAGCAGACAATTAGTATTTGCTACACATAATCAATATAAAACAGAAGAAGTACGCCAGTTGCTTCGTGATCAGTACGAAGTGTTAAACCTGAATGATATTGGCTGCGATACAGATATCCCCGAAACGGCTGATACATTTGCCGGCAATGCCGAGCTGAAGAGCAGTTTTGTGGTCGACAATTATCAGATCGACTGTTTTGCGGACGATAGTGGTCTGGAAGTGGAATCGCTGAACAACGAACCAGGCATTTATTCTGCCCGGTATTCCGGCGAAAGAGGAGATGCAGCTAATATGGCCTTTCTGCTTGAAAAGCTGCGGGGCGTAACCAACCGTAAGGCGCAATTCCGTACAGTGATCTCACTGATCCGCAATAATGAAAAGTTTATTTTTGAAGGTATCATCAAGGGTACTATCAGGGAGACCCCGACAGGTGCCAATGGCTTTGGTTACGATCCGGTTTTTCAGCCAGATGGATTCACGCAGACTTTTGCTGAGATGGATATGGAGCAAAAGAACCAGATCAGTCACCGGGCACTGGCAATGCGCAAACTTATTGCTTTTTTAAAAGAACAGGCTGTTTAGTTAAAGAATCAGCTTTCTTCAGTAATCCTGGAATGGCCTTCATTGCGGTGTCAGCAAGCTGAGCAGGCGTTTTAGCCGGTATGGAGAGGCTATCAGCTTCGCTTTTTAGCTGTTTAACAATGCCACTTACCGTTTTACTCTCTTTTTTCACTGCAGTTTTGATAGCAGGTGATTTCTTTACGGGTGCTTTCGCTGCCGCTTTTTTAGGTTTTGCTTTAGGATTGGTAATATCTCTTTTTGAACGTGGTCTTAATTCCGGTTTCCAGATAAATCCGGTCAGGATCACGTCCTCTTTAATTTCTGCAACCGGGGTCGTCGCACCCTCCACATCTTTTATCGGCACAACATCAGAGATTTCACTGTTTCTAAAGATGATCTTTATCCTGCTGCTGATCGTTTGGTTCATCTTGTCGTAGGTTTTACCATCGTCTGTTTTAGTAAAATATACACTTTCAGCATTCCCGTCTACATACATGCTGCTCAATTTACCTTCCTTAAAAAAACCGGTAATCAATTTTCCTTTGATCTGGTTGAACTTGGCAGAATCTGCTTCCACATTCACGGAAAAGGCATTCTGTATCACCTGTATAGAGTTTATCTTTTTATTTCTCAGCTGAAGATAAATAGTGTCTCCTGTTTGCTGTGAGCCTTGTGCCCAGAGAATGGGGTTTTTATACCACCTTAAAGTGGAATCGGCACTGGTATAAAACAGGGAATCTGCTTTTGCCTGCATGTTCGACTTGAACACATTCACCTGATGGTAAGCTTTGATAATCCGTGTCAGCACCGTATCCAAAGGATTAACAGATAAACTGTCCTTGACAGTTAGCTTTTTTGCTCCTTTTACAGCAGTCTGTACGGCGGACTTAGTTTTTGGGGCTGTAGCTTTTAAAATTGCCTTTCCTTTCAGACTATCTGTTTTTACCTTTATACTGTCCGTTTTTTCCTTGATGCTGGTTATTTTCTCCTTCAGTTCTTCAGGCTTTACTGAATCTTTCTTGAGTATGATAGCCGGTTTTTTGAGTGCAGCATCAATTTTATCTAAAGGTACTTTTTTAAGAGTGTCTGTTCCTGTGCTATCCTTCTTCAGGCTATCTGCAGTTGCGGGTAAGGAGGACTTTTCACCGTCTTTTAATTTCTTTTTATCGTCAGGAACCTGTTTTCCTTTATTTCCGGTTGGCGCTTGTCCAGGCTTTTTAGCAGAAGGAGCCCCGGGTTTTGTGGCTGCACTTTTCCCTTTTTCGCCTGCTTTACCTTCTCTTACCTCTTCGCCCAGCTCATTGTCCTTTTTAATAACAGGACCTTTGATCAGCTTTAATGTTTTCTGCAACACCATCTGTGTTTCCAGCGTATCTGCACCCAGCCATAAGCTGTCAGGTTTTTTTACATCATTCACCATAATGGAATCATTGGTGCCCATTCCGGCATAAGCGTTTTTCGTTACCACCGTACGCTGATCTTTTTTGTAATAATAACCCAGCTGGCCATGCATCAGCATTTTATCCAGAGTATCTTTAAAAACGATATTTTTAACCGCTTTTCCATAACCAGCAATGCCGTCATAATACAGACTGTCTCCTTTTAAAGACTTGCTTCCTGAAGTATATAAATTGTTTTTACCAAAGTAAGCGTAGGTAGTTTTTGTATTATATGCTCCATTCTCTGTATAGAGATTTCCGTCTTTCTCCTTGATATTGGTCGGACCATAAAAGTATGCCCAGTTCGTTAGCGTATTGTAACGTAGTGTATCTGATTTGATCGTACTTTGTTCAGTTACTACCAACACATTATACCTGAAGTAAGCATCCCTCGAATTCGCAAAATAATACCCGTTTTTGCTGGTAATCGTAGCGTCTTTATTTACGATTTTACCACCATTTACATAAGTACCTACCTTCGGACCCATATCGTAATCCAGTATGTTTGTCGTCAGTACAGAAGTCCGGTCCAGTAAGCGTACATTGCTTGATAAATGGGCAATCTTTGCATTACCATCATAGGTGAGTCTGTCAGAATATATATTTACCGTATCAGCCTGGTTAATGTGCACATTGTCATAGGCCTCGAAATAGTTCTTTTTTGTATAAAATACGGCACTATCGCAGGTCAGAATAGCATTGTCCTGACGAAAAACTGGTTTTCTCAGGTAAGTGATATCACTTTTGGTGATGATTTTGCTCCTTTCAGAACTCTGAAGGATGATTTTGGTTTTTTCCTGTGCCAGTATTGCCGAAGGGAGAATGATAAACAGCAAGTAAACTGTAAGTGCTTTTTTAAAAAAAGAAGGCATGAATAAAACCTGCGCTTTATCACCCATGGTTTCTAAAACCGAATATATCCTGTTGAAAACGTGTATTTTTTGCACTTTACAAAGGTAGTTTTTTGCTTACCATTTTAAATTAAATATTTTTGACCCATGTTACCCTTACAAAGCTTCAAAGAATATATAGACCATCATTCCTTAGTTGATAAGGGCGAAAGAATATTGCTGGCTGTAAGCGGGGGCAGGGATTCCGTACTGATGGTACATCTTTTTAAACAAGCTGGTTATCAATTTGGCATTGCACACTGTAATTTCAGGTTGAGGGCAGAGGAATCACAAAGAGATGAACAATTTGTCATCTCCTTAGCTGCATCGCTCGAGGTTCCATGTTACGTAACGCATTTTGATACAAAAGCGTATGCTGCAGCGCAAAAGATATCTACCCAGATGGCTGCGCGGGATTTGCGTTACCGCTGGTTCGAAAAGATCAGACAAGAGGAGGGCTATGTTAAAATCGGTATTGCACATCACCAGGGAGATGTAATAGAAACGGTTTTGCTGAATCTGACAAGGGGGACAGGGATAGCCGGTCTGCATGGTATCCAGCCCCAAAAAGAATTGCTGATCAGACCACTCCTGTTTTTATCTGCACAGGATATTCATCAACTGATTATTTCCAATCAGATAGATTTTGTGGAAGACAGTTCTAATTCCAGTACTGCCTATGCCAGGAATAAAATAAGACTGACTGTAGTGCCTGTGCTTAGGGAGCTCAATCCCAATCTTGAACAAACCTTTCAACATAATATCCGGCGCTTTGCGGAAACAGAGTTGGTCCTTCAGCAGGTTGTAGCGCAGCTCAGAACCGATATCTGTGAGGTGAAAAGTGATGGTATATATTTATCACTGGAAAAGGTCAAGGCTTTGCATCCGCAGCGGTTGTTGCTTTTTGAAATTTTAAGGGAGTACTCTTTTACAGAAAACGTGGTAGACGAGATGCTCAGCTCCTTAACTAAACAGAGTGGCACCTCTTTTTACAGTTCGGGCTACCGGCTTACAGTCGACAGGGAATTTTTGATCTTAACAGAAAAAGATGATGAGTCCGCAGTCAGGTCAAATATCATGATTCATCCTGCTGATACACTGATCGAATTTGATCATCAGCAGCTCCGGATCAGCTATAGCGACACAGTTTTCTTTGAAAATGACAATAGCAAGGCCTTTATTGATGCAGATCTGCTTATATTCCCTTTAGTGCTGAGATCCTGGCAGGATGGCGATCGTTTTATGCCCTTAGGTATGAGCAATTACAAAAAGCTGAGCGATTTTTTTGTAGATCAGAAAATTCCCCTGCCAAACAAAGAAGCTGTTCCTATTTTAATTAATGGAAATGGTGATATCGTATGGCTGGCAGGGTTAAGACAGGACAATCGCTATAAAGTAACGGCGACAACAAAAAAAGTCGCTATATTCGAACAGAAATTTATAATAGATGAGTAACAGGTACGCATTTCTGGAGAAACAATATATTGGTCGTGATTATATCAGGATTTGTATCAGACTATTGATGGCTGCCTTCTGTTTTGGTGCTTATGTGTATGAAAGAGACCGTGACAGAACACAAGATTTGTTTCTGGTAGTAGGCTTCGGAATTATAGGTATTTCTATCCTGCTTTTGTTCCTAATTCAGTATAAAACCATCATAAACAACAAGAGTTTGATTATCGATGGATTATGGACGGCAAAAAAGGTAAAAATCGATTTAAACAGCATTGTAAGTGTCAGAAAAGATACCTACAGCAATTATTTGTTTAATAATCCTGTTTATAACCTGCACCGTAAAGGCAGTATCCGTTTTTATTCATCCGGTAAAGATGCTGTTGTGTTAACAGACAGGGATGGTCTGGAGTACTATATCGGTACTCAGCGCCCTAATGAGATGTATCTGGTGATTCAGGATGAGATGAAGGCTAAATTGTAAGGGGCAAGCGAAATAATTGCAATTGTTTAACACAAAGCTCATTTATAGTGCTGTAATTTGCAATTGTAAAGCAGTTTATTAAAAGCTGTATTTGAAATCTATATTGATGAAGATAGGTATTGTTTGTTACCCTACATTTGGCGGTAGTGGTGTTGTGGCTACAGAATTAGGAAAAGCACTGGCTGACGAAGGTCATCAGGTTCATTTTATTACATATAGCCAGCCGGCAAGATTAGATTTTTTCTCTGCTAATCTATTTTATCACGAAGTATCCGTAAGAGATTATCCATTATTTGATTATGCACCCTACGAATCTGCGTTGGCCAGTAAGCTGGTAGATGTAGTCATGTTCGAGAAACTGGATATCCTGCACGTGCACTATGCTATTCCGCATGCGTCGGCTGCTTTTATGGCCAAGCAAATCCTGGAAACTTATGGGATACATATTCCATTTGTAACTACTTTGCATGGAACTGATATTACGCTGGTGGGGAAAGATCCGACCTATAAACCGGTAGTTACTTTTTCGATCAATAAATCTGACGGTGTGACTACGGTTTCGGAAGATCTGAAGAAGGATACAAACAATCACTTCCCGATTACTACGGAGATCAAGGTGATTCCTAATTTTATCGACTTTAACAGGTTTAGCCTGCAACCGAAAGGTCATTTCAAAAAAGCTATTGCACCAAATGATGAAAGGATTCTGATCCATACCTCTAATTTCCGTAAGGTGAAGCGGACGGCTGATGTCATTAAGATGTTTAAAAAAGTGCTGGAGAAAATACCATCCAAGCTTTTAATGGTAGGTGATGGACCGGACCGTGCCAATAATGAACAGTTATGCCGTGATTTGGGGATCTGCGACCATGTCAGATTTTTAGGAAAGCAGGATGCGATCGAAGAAATCCTGTCTGTGTCTGACCTGTTCCTGATGCCTTCTGAAACGGAAAGTTTTGGTCTGGCTGCATTAGAGGCCATGGCCTGTAAAGTGCCTGTAATCAGTTCAAATGCGGGTGGTTTGCCGGAATTGAACGTGGACGGTTACTGTGGCTATATGAGTAATGTAGGTGATGTTGAAGATATGGCGGCAAAGGCTGTGCTGATATTGGAGAATGACGACACACTCAATCAATTTAAAGAGAATGCCTTTAAAAGGGCTCAGGACTTTGATCTGAAAAAGATATTGCCGATATATATCGACTTTTACAATGAGATTATCACCAAACATCTTGCTATGCATGGGGATGTGGTGAAAATGGCATAAGCTGATCTCATCAGATACAAAAAAGCTTCCGTTCCTGATCAGGAACGGAAGCTTTTTTTATGCTCTTCTGTTTATTTTTTAGGTACAAATACAAAGCATACCGGTGCGCCCAGGGCGATCCTCTTGCCTGTATCTGTAATTGAACCTGTAATCTGATTACGTTTAAAAATAACGACGTCGTTAGTGTACTGATGACCCACTAAAAGCCATTTTCCGCTGGGATCTATCACAAAAGCTCTCGGACCTTTTCCTAAGGTGCCGGACTGACTTTTTTTGATCAGCTGTCCGTCTTTCTGAATCGCAAAAACAGTAATGTCATTTGCCGTGCCTCTGTTGCTGGCATAAAGGAACTTGCCATCAGCTGAGATCTGAATATCAGCAGAACCTATTTCTCCTTTGAAGTCTTTAGCAACAATATTTGTTTCCTGAATCTTTTTTAAACTACCATCAGTATAACTGAACACGGTTAAATCGCCCTGCATTTCCTGAATCAGGTAGGCAAATTTGCCATTCGGACTAAAAACAATATGTCTTGGTCCGCTGCCCGGTTTGATCTGTACACTATCCTTAACCACTAGGATACTGTCGGCAGCATCGCGGTTATAGGCATAGAGGTAAATTTTATCCTCACCAAGATCATTGACAATCACTTGTTTTTTATCCGGACTAAACTTCACCATATGTACATGTGCACTTTTCTGCCTTGCGGTATCTATGCTTGACCCTGTGTGCTGAATGACTTGCTTTGCAGGTGTAAGTGCCCCGCTTGCATCTTTCCCGAATACAGCAATGCTGCCGCTGGTATAATTTGCTACGATCACATTTTTCTCGTCTGAAATCAGGTAACAAGGATCTTGTCCTTCAGCGGCCTGTTTGTTTAAGAAATTCAGTTTACCCGCAGCTGCATCAAAACTAAATGCACTTACCGTACTTTTAACCCCGTCTTCATTTACGGCATAGACAAAGTGCTTTGAAGGGTCAATGCTCAGAAAACTGGGATTAACACTTTTCTCTACAGTATTCGCTTTAAAAGCTGCCGTATTGGTATTGAAATCATAAACATAAACACCCTCACTGTTGCCAGGAGTGGTGTATGTGCCTATAATTAAGTTGTAGTCAGCTTTTTGAGCTTGTGCAGTCAGCGTAAAAGCCATAACAGCGAGCAGGTAAAGTGTTCGTTTCATTTTATTCAGATTTACTTGATCAGATGTTTGATCTGGATCAGTTCATGTTCTTCTAAATAGCGCCATCTTCCACGTGGAAGGTCTTTCTTTGTTAGATTACCATAAACTACACGGTCCAGTTTCACCACCTCGTAGCCTAAGTGTTCAAATATTCTGCGGACAATCCTGTTTTTACCACTGTGAATCTGGATGCCTACTTCACGTTTTGAACCACCAGCAACATAAGATACTGAATCTGGTTTAATAATCCCATCTTCAAGTTCTAAACCAAACTGTATTTTGTTTAAATCTCCCTGGCTTAAGCTTTTGCTTAATTCTACATGGTAGATTTTAGTGATGCCGTTTTTAGGATGTGAAAGTTTATCTGCAAGGTCACCATCGTTTGTCATTAATAACAAACCAGTAGTATTACGGTCTAAACGCCCTACAGGATAAATACGCTCTCTGCTTGCTTTCTCTACAAGAGACATCACTGTACGTCTTTCCTGAGGATCATCAGTTGTAGTGATATAATCTTTAGGCTTATTTAAAATCACGTAAATTTTCTTTTCGCGTTTTAACAGTTCGCCATTGTAACGTACTTCGTCTTTTGCAGGATCTACTTTATGGCCCAGTTCAGAAACAGGTACTCCATTTACAGAAACTACACCCGCAGCAATCAGTTCATCCGCTTTACGGCGTGAGCAAATACCAGAATTGGCGATGTAACGGTTCAAACGAATTTTACCATCGTCTACTACACGTACACCTTCTTTTCTTGTGCGCATTACCGGCGCTTCTGAACGGTTTTTAGAGAAAGGTTTGATGACAGAACCATCTTCTCTTTTTCTGAATGGTCTGCTGTCGGTACTTCTTGAAGCACCACTTTTTTTATCTTCGAAATTCCTGAATGGTCTTTCTCCATCAGTACTATAGTTGTCTTTTTTTACATAACTACGGCTTTCATTTCTCGGCATTTCTTTTGAACTGCCTTCTTTGAATGCACGTGGTTTGAAATCTTTTGCACCTGCGCCTCTTGGTTTGAAGCTGCTGCGTTCTCCATCTCTCGGAGGTCTTGATTTGAAGTCTTTGTTTTCGCCTTCTTTTCCGCCCCTTGGTTTGAAGCTGCTGCGCTCACCATCTCTTGGTTTGAAATTACTGCGTTCTCCGTCTCTTGGAGGTCTTGATTTGAAATCTGACGTGCCATCAGAACCACCACTGCTTCTTGGTCTGAAATTGTTACGGTCTCCGTCTCTTGATGATCTTGATTTGAAATCTGAAGTGCCTTCAGAACTTCCGCCACTGCTTCTTGGTCTGAAGTTATTACGGTCTCCATCTTTTGGAGCCTTTGCTTTAAAGTCTTTGGAACCGCCGAACTTCGTATTGTCTTTCCCCTCTTTATCCTCAAACTTGCTTTTTCCCTTGTAAGAACTATCAGTTCCACTACGGCTTCTACCTGTTGTGCTTCGGTTTCCCGGTTTGGACTTGTCATCCCGACTGTTCCTGTTGTTGTTATTTGTCATGATACGCTGTTAACCACATAATTAATGTGGGGTGCAAATTTAAGAAAAATAGCTTAAATAGCAGTCCATATTTTCCATCCTAATGTTAAATTAAAAATACGCTCCTATGCATGTTTAAACAGGGCTTTTGACCCTAAATTTCGTAATAGCTTGATAATTAGGTTTATATATTGTATGTTTGCAGGCGTTTTATATTAGTTCACCAAAAAAAGGAGGAAAATGATAAAGAAACACATAATAACATGTACGGTAATTTTAGGATTACTGGTTATGGCAAAAGTGTTTGCTTACAACATGCCCCAAGCAGCAAAAAGTACAAAAAAAGTTATCACTACCACAACAATTACTACCATAACAAAAGAGCCGAAATCTCTCATGGCTCAGTTAAATTTTGCAGAAGAATCTTTACCGAAGGGCGATGTCCGGGTAGAGCGAAAAATGAAGAAAGTTCTTGCTGCATACACTTACGGTCACCTGCAAACAAATCGTTTACACCAGATGGCAGCAGAATGGTTCCCAGTTATAGAACCTATTCTTGCAGCTTATGGTATACCTAATGATTTTAAATATGTTCCACTTGTGGAATCGGGTTTACAGGGTGGCATGTCATCAAAAGGTGCAAACGGATTCTGGCAATTTATGCCTGGTACTGCACGCAATTACGGTTTGAAAGTCAATTCATCAGTTGACGAGCGTAAGAACTTACGTAAGTCTACTATTGCAGCCTGTAAATATATCAAAGAACTCTACAGTGTTTTTGATAACTGGGCTTTGGTTGCTGCCGCATATAATGTGGGCGACAATCATATGAAAAAACAGATCAACAGACAGAATCAGGACAATTATTTTAAAATGAAGCTTAACCGGGAAACTGGTGGTTATGTTTATAAACTGATTTCAATGAAACAGATCATGGAATATCCTGTCCGTTATGGTTATGCACCTAAAAGGGAACAGCAGGCTATAAATACGGTCAGAGAATAAAGAAGAATACTGCAATTGGGGAAAGCCGGAATTTATTCCGGCTTTTTGCGTTTTATGCCTTTTCATGCAATCCTGTTTATGGCTTTTTAATGATCAGAATAAGCTTTTCTATTGATAAAATTTTTAGCATTTTTGTGGCTGCAAATTTGCTGTCTTAATTTCAAAGATTTCAATAGCGTTTTAGATAACATATGAGTAAAAATACCATCGACCTGGGCGAGCAAAAAGATGTTGAAGTATACGGTGCCAGAGTACATAACCTTAAAAATATAGATGTTTCTTTTCCACGTAATAAACTGGTTGTAATTACCGGTTTAAGCGGAAGCGGTAAATCCTCTCTTGCGTTTGATACGATTTATGCGGAAGGACAGCGTCGTTACATGGAAACATTCAGTGCCTACTCCCGCCAGTTTATGGGGGGGATGGAAAGGCCGGATGTGGATAAAGTATCCGGGTTAAGTCCGGTGATTGCCATTGAGCAAAAAACAACCAGTAAAAATCCGAGATCCACAGTAGGTACAATTACTGAAATTTACGATTTTATGCGCTTGCTGTACGCCCGTACGGCGGATGCTTTCTCTTATAACACAGGGGAGAAAATGGAGCGCATGAGTGAAGATCAGATTCTGGATAATATTTACAAAAAATACGAAGAGCTGGCTGTTAATATCCTTGCGCCGGTAGTAAAAGGACGTAAAGGACATTACCGGGAACTTTTTGAACAGATCCGCAAACAAGGATATGTGAAAGTGCGTGTGGATGGAGAAATTCAGGACCTGACTGCAAAAATGCAGGTAGACCGCTATAAAATCCATGACATCGAAATCGTGGTCGATAGGCTTATTATTGACAGAAAAGACCATAAGCGTTTGATCGATTCCGTACAAACCGCCATGCGACTGGGAAAAGGAATTATCAAGATCAGCGATAAGGAGAACAACGTTTCCCATTTCAGTCGTTTTCTGATGTGCCCTACCACGGGAATTTCTTATGATGAGCCTCAGCCTAACAGTTTTTCGTTCAACTCGCCTTATGGTGCATGTGAACAATGTGATGGTTTAGGGTATATTTTTGTTGTAGACAAGGAGTCGGTCATGCCGAATCCGAAATTAAGTATTATGAACGGCGGACTAGCGCCGCTGGGTGAGTACCGCGACATCTGGATGTTTCAGGTGATCAAAGCACTGGCCAAAAAATATAATTTCTCTTTATCTACCCCGATTGAAAAACTGGGGGATGATATTACTGATATGCTCCTCAATGGCAGTCCTGATTTATTATCAGTGGCGGTTGAATATAACAAGTGGAATGTGCAGAACTATCAGATCACTTTCGACGGAATTATCAAATTGCTGGAAGAGCAGCAGGAGAAAAAAGGAGAAGGTGCTACGGATGACATGGAGAATTTCCGTAAGCTGAAGACTTGTCCCACTTGTCATGGTGCCCGCTTAAAAAAGGAAAGCCTGCATTTCAAAATTGACGGTAAAAACATATTTGAACTGGCAGAGATGGACATCAACAGCATTAAAAGCTGGTATGTAAATCTGGAAGACCGTTTGAGCGAGCGACAAAATACCATAGCCAAAGAAATCCTGAAAGAAATCAGGACGAGACTGGGTTTCCTTACCGATGTAGGTTTAAATTATTTATCGCTGGACCGTACTGCAAAAACTTTGTCAGGCGGTGAAGCGCAAAGGATACGTTTGGCTACACAGATCGGGTCTCAGCTGATGAATGTAATGTATATTCTTGATGAGCCGAGTATAGGTTTACACCAGAGAGATAACGAACGTTTAATCGGCGCCTTAAAAAACCTGCGTGATCTGGGAAACACTGTATTGGTTGTGGAACATGATAAAGACATGATCCTGGAAGCTGATTACGTAATTGACGTTGGTCCTGCTGCTGGTTTGCATGGCGGACAGATTGTTGCTGAGGGTACCCCGCAGCAGATTCTTAAATCGAAAACACTTACTGCTGCCTATTTGAACGGCAGGAAAAAGATAGAAATACCTGCAAAAAGACGGGCAGGTAACGGACATCAGCTGTCGCTGATCAAGGCAAGCGGTCATAACCTCAAAAATGTTTCTGTAGATTTCCCTTTGGGCAAATTTATCGCTGTTACAGGTGTATCGGGCAGCGGAAAGTCCAGCCTCATTACAGAGACTTTATATCCAATTTTAAACCATCACTTTTTCAGAGCTAAAAAACATCCTTTAGCTTATGAAAAGATAAATGGACTGAAGGAAATTGATAAGGTGATTGAAATTGATCAGGCACCTATTGGCAGAACACCAAGGTCTAACCCTTCTACTTATACCGGGGTATTTTCTGATATCAGGAATTTATACGTGCAGTTGCCCGAAGCTAAAATAAGGGGCTATAAACCAGGTCGCTTCTCTTTCAACGTTAAAGGAGGAAGATGCGAAACCTGTCAGGGTGCCGGAATGAAAGTGATAGAAATGAATTTTTTGCCTGATGTACATGTACCTTGTGAAGAGTGCGGAGGAAGAAGATATAACAGGGAGACATTGGAAGTGCGTTATAGAGGTAAGTCTATCAGTGACGTGCTGGATATGAGTATTGAAGATGCCTGTGCATTTTTTGAAAACATGCCGGTGATTTTCCGTAAGATCAAAACGTTAAAAGATGTAGGTCTGGGTTATATTACCCTGGGGCAGTCGTCCACAACCTTATCAGGCGGAGAGGCACAGCGTGTGAAGCTCGCGACAGAGTTATCGAAAAAGGATACAGGTAAAACTTTCTATATTCTTGATGAGCCCACTACAGGTCTTCATTTTGAAGATATCAATGTATTACTGGGTGTGCTGAATGAGCTGGTAGAAAAAGGAAATACGGTGCTGGTGATTGAGCATAACCTGGATGTGGTTAAAGTAGCCGACTGGGTAATTGATCTTGGTGAGGAAGGTGGCGCTGGTGGTGGTAAAATTCTTTTTGAAGGTACACCAGAAGGGCTGATCCAGAATCCAATTAGTTTAACGGGTAAGTTTCTGAAAAAAGAGATGGACATTTAATAGATAGCCTGATGATTAATCTGCTTACTGCTGAGCAAATGCGTTTGACTGATGCATTTACAATTAAGAACAAACCAGTGTCAAGCATTGACCTGATGGAATCAGCATCAATGGCTTTTGTGGATGCATTTACTGAAGAAGTAAATGACAAAGCGACTGCGATAGCTATTTTATGCGGTAAAGGCAATAATGGTGGCGATGGTTTGGCAATAGCCCGGATCTTAACAGATAGGGGTTTTTCTGCAATAGCTGTTTACCTCATTGATTTTTCTTCCCGGACCACAGCTGAGTATGACACTAATCTGGCCCGCTTGAAAGAGCTGGAAGTACAGCTGAATAGGGTGACTGCGGCAGAACAGCTCCAGGGTTTGGATGCTGCCGTGATTATCGATGCTGTTCTGGGCTCTGGACTAAATAAAAAGTTAACATCAGCATATCAGCAGCTGGCTGAATTGGTCAACACATTAAACAGTCAGGTTATTGCAGTCGATGTGCCCACCGGTTTTCCTGCAGATGGTTTCATCGATCCGGATCATATTTATTTAAAAGCAGATCTGGTGATCTGTTTTCAGCGTCCTAAAATCAATTTTTTCTTTCCTGAATCACTATTGGCTTTAAACCGTTTCCGTGTCGTTCAGATTGGTTTGGACGAGGCTTTTATCGAAGAACAGCATAGTGGATATCAATTGGTTGACAAACATACTATTCAGGCATTATATCAGCCCAGGAAGCCTTTTAGTCATAAAGGTACCTATGGGCATGCGCTGATTATTGCCGGTCAGCCTCAAACTATGGGGGCAGCTTTACTGGCAGCTAAAGCATGTTTACATAGCGGTGCGGGTTTAACTACGCTTTCCATTCCCTCAACAGGTCTAACTGCATTGAATACCGCTTTGCCGGAAGTGATGTATCTGGAGAGGGAAGAGCTGATTAAATCAGATTTGAAAAAATTTAAAGCAATTGCGATAGGCCCCGGGTTAGGCACTGGAAATGAAAGTACTAATTTGGTAAAACAGGTACTTCAACTCAAAGTTCCTCTGGTCATTGATGCGGATGCATTGCATATTCTTGGAGAAAAAGAGGATGTGAAAAATATGCTTAGTCCCGGTGCTGTACTGACTCCTCATATGAAAGAATTCGATCATTTATTTGGTCAGCATCAGTCGTGGTGGGAACGTTTACAAACAGCTAAAGAAAAGGCCGTACAAACTGGCTGCGTCATCGTACTCAAAAATCAATATACTTTTGTAGTCAACATTAAAGGAGAGGTGGCTATCAATCCAACAGGCAATCCGGCTATGGCGCAGGGTGGGATGGGAGATGTATTAACAGGATTGATCGTTTCATTTATGGCTCAGGGTTATGCTGCTGATAAAGCTGCTAGTTATGCTTGTTACCTGCACGGTCTGGCCGGTGATGAATTGGGGGAAAGCAGGATCAGTGTAAGTGCTTCGGAGGTAGCAATGCAGGTACCTGTCTCGCTAAAAGGTTTGATCAAATAGATACACCACCCATTGCTACTAATTTTTCCATAGTAGGGTTGATACTGCCGCCACGTTTTTCCAGCGTAACAGCAAATGCCTGGGCAGTGCCGATTTCCTTCATGGCAACCAGTAATTTTTTTGGCTCTGCTTTGGCATCAAAAACACCAAGATCTACAGGTTTACCATTAACCAGGGCCCAGAGTTGGTACTGGTGACCTTCATCATTTTGTGGTAAAGCCATCCTGGTATTGTCTACCATTACATGCTGACCTTTTTTATGCCAGTAGACCACCATATTAGCTTCAGGAGCAATCTTTGTCCCTGCCAGTTTCACAGTAGTCCATGTAGGGTCTGCGCTCATAGCAGCAATCTGCTGTAAATCTTCATTCTCATCCTTCATGAAACTGACAGTAGCAGCAAACTTTTCTTTGCTTTGGTTTAAAGCTACGATCTGGTCGTTCGCAATAGCTAATTTACTATGCGCACTATATAAAGAGAACACACTCACTACCAGCAGTACTGCGCAGGCCGCCAATGCAAATCTTAAAGTTCTTACGGTGCCGGTATGATCCGGATAAAGCGGTACAACTACGGCTTCCTGTTTAACTACAGGCTCCGGTGTAACAGGAATTTCGGATGCACCCGATATTTGTGCAAAAATACGCTGCTCTAAACCTGAAGTAGGTTGTATGGCATGTTCCATCGCATACTGCTCAAGGGCGATTTCAATAGCATTGATTTCCTCCTTAACTGCAGGATATCTTTTTGACATTTCCTCTACTTCCAACTGCTCTTCAGCAGTTAACTGCCCTAAAACATAAAGTTCGAGTTTGCCTGATTCTATATATGCTTTTGCTTCTTCCACTTAATTAAAATACTTTCTAAGTTCCAAAATAGCCATTCTGATCCTGGTTTTCACAGTACCTAATGGTAGATCCAACTCTTCTGCTGCTTCAACCTGTGTGTATCCTTTAAAGTATACCAATTCTAAGACATTGATGAAATCCGGCTTAAGGGAATTGACCATATCTTTCAAACCCAGGGTGTCAGCATTAAAAGAAACCTTTCTTTGCGAGTCAATAAAATCTACGTTATTTTCTATGTCTTGGTTTTTGCTGGCATTTCTAAAATCTTTAGATCTTAGTTTGTCAATGGCTAAATTGCGGGCAACATTCATCATCCACGTGAATAATCGGCCTTTAGAGCTGTCATAACTCTCTCCTGAATTCCATATTTTTATAAAAGTTTCCTGTAACAGATCTTCGGATACTTCCGGATGTTGTACGATTCTTGTAATTACACCCAGTAAAGCCGCAGAATACATATCGTATAATGCCTGAATAGCAATGGTTTCCTGCGCTTTTAGAGCGCGGACGAGATCTTCTTCCGTGAGGGATATTTTATTTGTTGCTGCCAAGTTTGCTAATATAAAAAAAATATAACAAGTCCAACATTATATTTGTTTGCACTTGTTATGCTTAATCTAAAAATCAAATAAGTGTTTTTCTGCGTGGTATGAAGACCTTACTAATGGTCCGCTCTCTACATATTTAAGACCTTTAGCTAAGCCTATTTCTTTATATTTTGCAAATTGATCGGGATGGATCCAGTCTACTACCGGGTGATGGTTACGTGTTGGCTGCAGGTATTGTCCCAAAGTAAGGATATGAACTCCGTTGGCCACAAGGTCATCCATTGATTCCAGTACATCATCTTCAGTTTCCCCTAATCCAAGCATGATACCTGTTTTAGTCCTGAGGCCGAATTCGGAAATTCTTTTCAGACATTCCAGACTCCTGTCATATTTTGCCTGTATACGTACCTGTTTCGTTAATCGGCGTACTGTTTCGATATTATGAGACATGACTTCCGGGCGTTCTTCCAGTACGCGGTATAGGTTATCCCATATTCCTCTGAAGTCAGGGATTAATGTTTCAAGCGTTGTGTCCGGGCTTTCTCTTCTGATGGCCTGAAGCGTTTCTGCCCAAATAATTGAGCCGCCGTCTTTCAGGTCGTCACGGTCAACAGAGGTAATTACACAATGTTTAACCTGCATCAGCTTCACAGAGTTTGCGATCCTGTTTGGCTCATCCGTGTCCACAGCCTTTGGTCTGCCTGTAGCTACTGCACAGAATGAGCAGGAGCGGGTGCAGATATTACCAAGAATCATAAACGTAGCTGTGCCGGATCCCCAGCATTCTCCCATATTAGGGCAATTACCACTTTCGCAAATGGTATGTAACTTATGCGTGTCTACAAGACTGCGTACTTGTGCATATTCTTTACCTACAGGAAGCTTAACTCTAAGCCAGTCTGGTTTACGTTGTACGGTGTTCGCTGAAACAACTGGAAGTTCAATCATGTAGCAAAGTTAAGCAATAGGTTTGAATTGTTATAAACCTGAAATGTTTGTACGTTGTAATGTTATTCATCCCGTCCCGTATTTATGCGTATGACAGGGTATTGATTTACAGATATTGTTATCGGGAAAAATAAATGTTATTCTTGTGCTAAATAAATAGGAATATGGCAACTTCAAAAATAACTTATAACGGCGGTTTAAGGACCACATCTGTGCATGAACGTTCGGGGAATGAAATTATCACCGATGCACCAATTGATAACAAAGGTAAAGGAGAGGCATTTTCACCAACAGACTTACTGGCTACTTCTTTGGGTAACTGTATGCTGACCATTGTAGGGATTGCCGCCGCAGAGCATGGCTTCAATATTGATGGCACGACCTGCGAAATTACTAAAATTATGGCTGAAGGCCCAAGAAGGGTGTCAGAAATCATTGCAAACCTTCAGTTCCCTGAAAACAGTTATTCAGATAAAGTAAAATTGATTATTGAGCGATCAGCAAATACCTGTCCTGTATTTTACAGTCTGCATCCGGATATCAAAAAAACAATTACGTTTAATTACTAATCACTTCTGCAACTTCTTCTGCTGAGATGTCGCTATGTGAGGCATCCAGCACGCAGTTGCCGTTTTTGATCAGTAAAATCTGTGGGGATTCATGATGAACACTGAATGTTTCAGCTATTTGTGCAGAAATTGCACGGTAACTGATCAGGTCAAGAAAGTACAGGTTTGTTTCTGGCGGAATACTTTCCCAGTCCATCTCAAATCGCCTCTTCGCCATCATACTTACAGAACAACGGGTGCTATGTTTAAAAATTAAACTATATCCTTCTGCTTCCTTTATCTCACTGATCTGATTCAGATCAGTTATCTTCTTCCACTCCATTGTTCTTTTCTAATTTTGTCGCACTTACTTTCTTCTGCTGCCTTTTGGATATGAACTATACGCAGGGCAAATTCTATCCGAACAGGCTTCTAAAAGTGTTATTGCAAAAAATACGCCAACTAATATCATAGCTACTTTCTTCATCTCGTTGTTTTTTCTCTGCTAATCTACGTTATTTCAGAAAAAAAACAAAGCTGTTATTACGCAGTATGAAGTAAATGCGCCATTTTAATAGCAGTTATTGCAGCTTCATCTCCTTTATTTCCATGTTTACCGCCAGACCTGTCTAAAGCCTGCTGTAAATCATTGGTAGTCAGTACCCCAAAGATTACTGGTTTGCTGTATTTGATACCTACCTGTGTTACGCCGTTCGCTACTGCATCACAAATAAAATCGAAATGTTTGGTATCACCCTGAATGACACAACCCAGGCAAATTACAGCATCAAGATCGCTATGTTTTTTCAACAGGATCTCTGCTGCACCTGTAAGCTCGAAACTGCCGGGAACCGCTATAGAAAGAATGTTCTCCTCTTTAACGCCGTGTTTTAACAGCGTTTCGAGTGCGCCTTTGTAAAGGCTGCCTGTTACATCAGCATTCCATTCTGCCACTGCGATTGCAATTTTATAAGCACTGCCCTCAGGTATAGTAGTGTGTGAGAAATCTGAAAGATTCTTTAATTGTGTAGCCATGGGCACAAAGATAAGTAATACAAACAAAAAAAGGCCCGCATTACATGCAGGCCTTTGTCAAATATTTTCAATGTTTTATTACTTTACCTGTGCACTTGCGCGGGCAATGTACTCATCAATCATGGCAGCCTCCTGGCTTGAAGGATATTGGGTTTTTATTTTTGTATAAGCTTCTTCAGCTGATGCGAAATCTTTCTGGTTTTCGTAAACTAATCCCAATTTCTTAAGGAAGAGCGGAGAAGTAAATTTATTGCTCGATTTATCGGCTGCTTTTTTATAATAAGTGATTGCCTGTTTGTAATCTTTCAATTCGCTGTAAGCATCACCTAACATACCTAAGGCCAGAGGATCTGCCACCGGACTACCCGTTTCTGCATATTTCCCTAAAGCTTCGGTCGCCTTTTTGTACTCACCTTTACGTAAATAAATACCACCAAGATAAAGGTTAGCTAAGTTTGCTGATTTGGTATTGTTGTATTCTTCTGCAATTTTCTCGAATCCAGGATAACCTGAGTCTCCGTTAATCGCTTTGTTCGCTAAAGAATCAACTCCAACATATTGCTCTGCCTTGTACATTTTTGCAGAAGCTTCTTCAGCTCTGCCTTTTAAATATACGTTCTGGTACCAGAAGAATATGGCAATTAATACAACTACTGCACCGGCTATGAATAAAAGGCTTTTAGAGTTTTCTTCTAAAAATGAACCCTTTCTTACATTTTGATTTACTTCTTTTTCGGTTGTGGACATTTTGTTTTAAAAAATTAAGGATTGCAAAAATACATTTTTCGGTCAAAGTATCAATCTATTTTGAAGTATTTATATAAAATTTATTATCCTTATCTGGTTTGGAAAGGGCTGAATCTGATATAAATAGGTTATTGGGGATAAACAAATCTGTATAGAGGGTTATTTTAACAAAGCTAAACGGTAACTTTGCCTCCTCATCTTATGTGGTTAAAAAATATTACTCTGCTCAATTTCAAGAATTATGCTGATGCAGATCTGCGTTTCTCTAAAACAGTGAATGCATTTGTAGGAAATAACGGCGCCGGGAAGACAAATTTGCTGGATGCTATCCACTATTTATGCCTTTGCAAGAGCTATTTTAATCCTATTGATAGTCAGCAGATCAAAACAGCTGAAGAGCTGTTCCTGATTCAGGGCGATTTTGACCGGCAGGAGAAAAATGAAAAGATCACCTGCGGGGTAAAGAAAAACCAGAAAAAGCAATTCAAGCGCAATAAAAAAGAATATGATAAGCTAGCCAGCCATATCGGCCTGTTTCCATTGGTCATGATTTCTCCTTATGATGTAACGATTATTATGGATGGCAGTGAAGAGCGCAGAAGGTTCATGGATAATGTGATCTCACAGACTGATGCAGGTTATCTGGACGAACTGATGATTTATAACCGGCATTTGCTGAACAGGAATGCACTGCTAAAGCAGATTGCCCTAACACGGCGTTATGATCCGGCATTGCTGGAGATTTTTGATGAGCAGCTGGTCAGTTCGGGACAAAAGATTTTTGCCAAGCGTAAACAGTTTATGCAGGACTTTATCACACTTTTCAATAAATACTATCAGTATCTTACTGATGATGCTGAGCCCGTAGACCTGACTTATCATTCTCAGTTAAATGATGCCGCTTTTGAAACTTTGCTGGCAAATTCAATAGAAAAGGATAAAGTACTGGAGCGAACGACTACAGGTATTCATAAAGACGATCTTATTTTTAGCCTGCGGGAAATGCCATTGAAGAAATTTGGTTCGCAGGGACAACAGAAGTCGTTTCTGATTGCATTAAAATTATCGCAGTATGCTTATGTTGAAAAATACAAGGGCTTTAAACCGCTGCTGCTGCTAGATGACATCTTTGATAAGCTGGATGATCAAAGGATGCATAAGTTAATGGAAATGGTTTCGCATCACGACTTCGGGCAGATATTTATTACGGATACTGGTAAAGAAAGAGTATTAAATATTTTTAATCAGATCAAAGTTCCGGTAACTTTGTTCGAAGTAACTAACGGAGCAATACACCATGCGTAAACCAAATGATATGACGCTGAAGGATGCCATTACAAAAATGTTATCCGTTTACAGATTGCGTGGGAAATACGATGAAACCGGAGTAGTGGCGATGTGGCCTGAGATCATGGGAACAGCTATAGGAAACCGGACTACCCAGATCTATATTGCACATAAAAAGCTCTTCGTGCGTATTGAATCATCAGTCATCAAAAATGAGCTGCTGATGGTGAGAACCGGCATCATTCAAAGATTGAATGAACGTGCCGGTTCTGAAGTAATTACTGAAATTATATTTTTATAGCGACTAGCTTCTGCCGCCACCGAAAATTTTACTGACTACCCAAATAATCAACGCGAGTACTACAACCACGATGATTACGCCTGACCATACGCCGGCTTTAAATATACCTTCAATTGCAGAACAGCTGGCAAGAGTTGTCGTTAATAAAGCAATTAAAGCGAGTGGAAAATATCTTTGAATGTTCATGTGTGAGTGTTTTTAGTGGTGAATTTATTTTATCACAACAAACTTCCAATCGAATGGTTTTCCCAAAAGCTTTATTTCCCGTTTACCTTCAATAATTCGATCTCAAAAATTAAGGTACTGTAAGGTGGAATGTCCTGTCCGGCTCCACGTTCGCCATAGGCAAGTTGATAAGGAATAAAGAACCGGTATTTTGAGCCAACTGGCATCAGTTGCATACCTTCAGTCCAACCTGGTATTACTCTATCCAGCGACAATGAAAGTGGTTCCTTTCTATCGTATGAACTGTCAAACTGTTTGCCATTCAATAAAGTACCTTTATAGTTCACCAATACTGTATCTGTAGCTTTTGGTTTGATTCCCGTGCCTTGTGTAAGAACCAAATATTGGATACCGCTAGCAGTAGTTTGTACACCTGGTTTTGTCTTATTGCTTTCCAGGAATGCTTTTCCTTCGGCGATAGCGGGGCCAAATTTCTGCTGACTCAAGCTTTTAAACAAGTTACCGATTGCTTTTTGTGACGCTTCCTGTGTTAACAAAGGAGTTTGTCCGCCAAAAGCATCTTTAAGGCCTTTTACCAGCAAGTCATAGTTCAGGTTTTTAACACCATCATTTTTAAGGCTGGAAGCCATTGATGTTCCAAAGGCATAACTTGCCGAGTCCAACAAAGTTTTCGGTTTTACTACAACAGCAGTTGTTACTGTTTTTTTTACTACTGCTTTGCGTTTAACCTGGGCAGTTGCTGCATATCCGCAAAAAGGGATCAGCAGGGTGATAAAGAATTTGTTCATTGTTTTAGATGGTTCAGATAAAAATATTGGGTTAAAAAAATAAGCACCTTTCTGGGGTGCTTATCTCTATATTTGAATTCAAAAGAATTAAAAACGTTCAGCAGCAGTAAAGAAAAAATCACCTTCAATTGCAGCATTTTCATCAGAATCAGATCCGTGAACAGCATTTGCATCGATAGATTTTGCATATTTATTACGGATAGTACCTTCCGCAGCATCTGCAGGGTTAGTTGCACCGATCAGGTTTCTGAAGTCTTCAATTGCATTGTCTTTCTCAAGAATTGCAGCAACGATAGGGCCTGAAGACATGAAGCTTACTAAATCCTTGTAGAAAGGACGCGCGCTGTGTACTTCGTAAAATTTACCAGCAGTTTCTTCTGTTAGTTTTGTGTATTTTAAAGCAACGATTTTGAAACCGGCAGCAGTAATGTCATTGATAATTGCTCCGATGTGTCCATTTGCTACAGCATCTGGCTTAATCATTGTAAATGTTCTGTTAGTACTCATCTTTTATGTGTTATTTTTTTGCAAAATTACATTTTCTACTGCTAATATTAAACATCAAAATATAAAGGAATCATTTCATCATTAATTTATTAGCTTTGCAGCGAAAAATATGCTATCCCTTTCAGAATTAAAAACATTGCTGGCAACGCCGCAGAAGATCGTAATTACAACACATCATAAACCAGATGGTGATGCAATGGGCTCATCCTTAGGGTTGTATGCTTATTTGATCCAGAAGGGTCATCATGTGAAGGTAATTACCCCAACCGACTATCCTTATTTTTTACATTGGCTGCCTAATAACTCCGATGTATTGATTTATACTGAAGCAAAAGAACAGGCCGAACAGCTGGTTGCAGATGCTTCACTGGTATTTTGTCTCGACTTCAATACGCTAAGCCGTATCAATGACCTGGGAGAGGTGATCCGTAATGCGGATGCTTATAAGATCATGATCGACCATCATCTTGATCCGGAAGATTTCGACGATTACAGACACTGGAGTATCAATGCCTGCGCTGCAGCACAACTGGTTTACGATTTTATTGTAAATGAACTGCAGGATGCTGCGGCAATGAATAAGGATATCGCTACCTGTTTATATACGGGTATTATGACTGATTCCGGATCTTTCCGCTTTGCTTCTGCCACATCAACTGTTTACAGAATTGGTGCAGATCTGATTGATGCAGGTGCAGAACACTGGAGAATTCATCAGCTGGTATACGATAACGCGACGGAAAATCGTTTACGATTTTTAGGCAACTGCCTGACCAACAAACTGCAGATCTTGAGAGAGTTCAATACGGCGATTATTTCAGTAACTGCTGAAGAGCTGAAGCGTTTTGAAATTGTGACGGGTGATACGGAGGGCATTGTAAATTATGCATTGTCTATCAATGGGATCAAACTTGCTGCCTTTATTATTGAAAGATCGGATAAAGTTAAAATGTCATTAAGGTCTACCGGAGATTTCCCTGCCAATGAAATCTGTAAAAAATATTTCAATGGCGGTGGTCACAGAAATGCAGCAGGTGGTTATTCAGATAAAAATCTGGAAGATACCATTGCTTATTTTAAATCGATATTACCGGAATATAAAACACAGCTTTTGCAATAAAGAGATAAATTTTAAATTTGGCGCGGAAATAGGCGGATGCTGATTGACAAACAAAATATAAGAACAACGAAAAACAAACAATAAGAAAATGAAACCTGCATCGGCTGACCGCTCATAAATTAAATGAATTAAGCGGTGCAAGCTTCATAACCTAAAAAAAACAAACAATAGAAAAATGAAAAAAAGTTTAGTAATTCTTTTTGCAGCTACACTTGGTTTAGCAGCTTGTAACAACTTCAAAAAAGGTCCGGGTGGCTTAATGTACCAGATCCATAAGACTGAAGGAAAAGATAAAATAGTTGAAGGAGACATTATCAAAATCAATGCAGTTCAAAAAACTGAAAAAGATTCTGTAACCAGCAGTACTTATGATATTCAGCAGCCAGCTGTTTTCCCTGTATCTAAAAAACAATGGGCAGGAGATATCTCTGACGCTTTAATGTTATTAGCTGAAGGTGATAGTGCTACGTTCAAAATTGACCTGGATTCAATGGCTAAATATTCAAACCAGCCAAAACCAGCAACTCAGAAAGATAAATACATGGTTTTCACGGTGAAAATCGAAAAAGTAATGCACAAAGCTGCTGGTGAAGCAGATTCAACTTTCCAAAGAAAAGCAACTGAATTCTTCCAGAAAGATTTCCAGGCTACAGTAGCAAAACATAAAGCAGCTGAAGCAGGAAAAATCAAAAACTTTATTGCTGATAACAACCTTAAAGTTCAAACTACAGCTTCTGGTTTACAATATGTGATTACTGCACCTGGTGATAGTCAGAGAGCAACACTTACTGATACGCTAATGGTAAACTATACTGGTAAATTACTGACTAAAAAATCTGACGGTAAAGAAAATATCTTCGATACAAGTGTAGAGAAAGTAGCAAAGGAATCTGGTAAATACAACCAAATGGCTCAATACGGTCCTCGTCCATTCTCTTTAGGCAGAGCAATCCCTGGATTTGATGAAGGTTTGAAACTAATTGGTAAAGGTGGAAAAATCACTTTGATTATTCCTTCAGCTTTAGCTTATGGCGAAGGTGGTATGCCACAGGGTGGTATCACTCCATTCTCTCCATTATCTTTTGATGTAGAGATCACTGATATCAAAAAAGCGAAAAATGCACCGGTTGCAGCTCAAACGCCAACAATGGCACCTGCACCAACAAAATAATTTCGTCCAAAAACGAATGAAAAACCCTGTCCGAATTCGGACAGGGTTTTTTTATTAACTTTGTTTTATGCTTTTAACAGATACACACACGCATTTGTACTATGAAACTGATGCGGAAAAACAGGCGTTGTTATTTCAGCGCTGCTTTGATAATGGTGTAAACCGCTTATTTCTGCCCAACGTAGACGTTACCTCGATTGCGAAAATTGATGACCTGGTTGGAAAATATCCAGAGAACTGTTTTGGGATGTCCGGCCTGCATCCATGTGATGTGAAGGAAGGTTATGAAAGTATATTAAAAGAAATCCATGAAAGTATTGCCAGCCGTAAAATCTATGCCATAGGAGAGATCGGGATTGATTTGTACTGGGATAAGAGTACACTCCAGCTACAGCAGGATGCATTCCGTACACAAATCAAATGGGCAAAGGAATTGCAGTTGCCGATAGTCATACATTGCCGTGATGCATTCGATGAGGTTTTCGAAATTCTTGAAGAAGAAAAAGGTGCTGATTTAAGAGGAATTCTGCATTGTTTTACCGGTACTATTGACCAGGCGAAAAAGACTATTGATCTCGGATTTTATCTGGGTATAGGAGGCGTGGTTACTTATAAAAAGGCGGGACTGGATGAGGTATTGTCACATGTCTCTCTGGATCACCTGGTACTGGAAACAGATTCTCCCTATCTGGCGCCTGTGCCTTACAGGGGCAAACCTAATGAGAGCAGTTACCTTGTACATATTGCGCAGAAAATAGCAGATATCTATCATATATCTATAGAACAGGTAGCGGAAGTAACTACAGCTAATTCTATTAAAATATTTAACGTTTAAGCTTTACATGACTAAAATTTTAATCATCTATACCGGCGGTACCATTGGTATGGTCAACAATCCGCATACGGGCGCATTGATTCCTTTTGATTTCGAACAGATTCAGCAGAATGTACCCGAGCTGGCACGTTTAAATTACGATCTGGATGTATACTCTTTTAACCCAATCCTGGATTCTTCCAATATGGATCCGCAAATCTGGGCAAAAATAGCCGGACTGATCAATGAGCGGTACGAAATATATGATGGCTTCGTTATTCTTCATGGCTCTGATACGATGGCTTATACTGCTTCGGCGTTGAGTTTCATGTTAAAGAACCTGGGGAAATCTGTCGTGCTGACGGGCTCGCAATTGCCTATCGGCGAGATCAGAACTGATGCGAAGGAAAACCTGATTACCGCACTGGAGATTGCGGCGACTAAAAGTAACGGACAGGCAATGGTTCCTGAAGTCTGCATTTATTTTGATTATCAGCTGTTCCGCGGTAACCGCTCAATCAAATACAATTCAGAGAAGTTTGAGGCTTTCCGTTCACCTAATTACCCGAAACTGGCAGAAGCCGGTGTTAACCTTTCCTTTTTCAATAATTATATCAGTCAGCAGCCAGGCACTGCACTGCAGTTGGAGACTAATTTTAATACGAATATCAGCGTTCTGAAGCTGTATCCGGGAATTAGTGAAAGTGCGGTTAAAGCGATCACCAGGTCTTCTGCTGAAGCCATTGTCATGGAAACTTTTGGTTCGGGCAATACAACCACCGCAGCCTGGTTTACTGATAGCCTGCAGGAAGCGGTAGACGCTGGTAAGCTGATTGTCGATATTTCACAATGTCAGGGTGGATCAGTAGAGCTCGGCAAGTATGAAACGAGTAAGAAATTGCAGCAAATGGGAATAGTCAGTGGATTCGACATGACTTTTGAGGCTACGGTTACAAAACTGATGTACCTGCTTGGTCAGGGACTGACTTACAGGGAAGTCTCTTCACTAATGGAACAATCGTTGCGGGGTGAGCTTACAGCATAAGTAAAACTTATGTAATATGGGCAGATATACAGTTCCGGAAAATATAATTACCTTATTTTTGACTAGACCCTTTCGTCATCAAATACTCATTACGGGTATGGATCAACGGAAGATGGAGATAAGAGAAACAATACTGAAAACATGAAGATAGAACAGATTTATACCGGTTGTTTAGCTGAAGCCGCCTACTATATTGAAAGTAACGGAGAGGCGGCAATTATTGATCCTTTACGTGAAGTGCAACCTTATTTAAAAAAGGCAAAGCTGGCGGGGGCGACTATCAAATATATTTTCGAAACTCATTTTCATGCTGACTTCGTTTCGGGGCACGTGGACCTTGCCCAGCAATCGGGTGCCACAATAATTTACGGTCCCACTGCAACAACCAATTTTGAGGCACACATTGCAGCAGATGGCGAAGTTTTCAAAATCGGGGAGCTGACGATTAAAACCTTACACACTCCCGGACATACACCAGAATCCACAACCTACCTGCTGTTGGATAAAAACGGTGAACCCTATTGTATTTTTACAGGAGATACCTTGTTTATCGGCGATGTTGGTCGCCCTGACCTGGTACAAAAAGGAAACCTGACGATGGAAGATATGGCGGGTACTTTATACGATTCCCTGCACAGTAAAATTCTTCCTCTGCCAGATCACGTACTGGTATATCCTGCACATGGTGCTGGTTCTTCCTGCGGAAAGAACATGAGTAAGGAAACCTTTGATACCTTGGGTCATCAGAAGGAAGTAAACTACGCGATCAAGGCAAAATCGCGCGAACAATTTATTACTGAAGTAACGGATGGTATCTTACCTCCACCACAATATTTTGCTAAAAATGCAGCCATCAATAAGAATGGCTACGAGAGTTTTGCTGATGTCCGCAAAAAAGGATTGATCCCTATGGGAGCCGAAGAGTTTGAAGCAACGGCAAACTATACTGGTGCACTGATTCTGGACACCAGGGATCCGCAGGATTTTGCAAAAGCTTTTATCCCTTCCGCTATCAATATTGGTCTGGGCGGGCAGTTTGCCCCCTGGGTTGGTGCTTTAATCACGGATCTACAGCAGCCACTATTATTGATTGTCGATGAAGGCAAGGCCGAAGAGGCAATTACCCGTTTAGCCAGAGTAGGATATGACCAGACAATTGGTTATCTTGAAGGGGGAATCGAAAGCTGGACAGCTGCAGGAAAAGATATCGATAACATACCATCTGTCTCGGTTACCGATTTTGAGAGCAATCTCAATGCACAACCCGGTCTGAAGATTTTAGACGTACGGAAACCCGGAGAGTATGAAACGGGACATTTGGTGGCCGTTGAGAGTCACCCGCTGGATTATATCAACGAATGGATGAACGAAATTAAACCTGATGAAACCTATTACATTCATTGTGCAGGTGGATACAGATCTATGATCGCTGCTTCTATACTGAAGGCAAGGGGCGTGAATGAGGTGATCGATGTGGCAGGCGGTTATGCCGCGATCAAATCTACCAGTTTAAAGAGAACAGATGATGCTCTGGCTGGAAATACAACACATTAAAGCAGGATGGAAGAATACGATGTATTGATTATAGGCGCCGGACCTATCGGGATGGCTTGCGGAATAAACGCCAAAACAGCCGGATTGAGTTATGTGATTGTGGAGAAAGGTGCGCTGGTCAACAGTCTGTACAATTACCCTGTGTTTATGACTTTCTTCTCGACCTCTCAAAAATTAGAGATCGGCGGTGTGCCTTTTGTAAGCATCAATCCTAAGCCAAACAGGAATGAGGCCGTCGAATATTATCGCCGTGTGGCAGAAAATTTTGAGCTCAATATCAACCTGTTTGAGCAGGTAAATGGCGTGCAAAAAGAAACTGATGGCAGTTTTGAGGTTAGTACTTCAAAGAGACAATACAAGGTGAAAAATGTGATTATCTCTACCGGATTCTATGATGTTCCGCTACTGATGAACATTCCGGGAGAGCAATTACCTAAAGTAACTCATTATTATAAAGATCCCCATTTATATGCGTTTCAGGATGTGGTAGTCATTGGAGCCAACAACTCCGGGATTGATGCCGCCCTGGAAACTTATCGTAAAGGTGCGAATGTAACACTGGTTATCCGCGGACCTGAAATAGGTTCTTATGTTAAATACTGGGTGAGACCAGATATTGAAAACCGGATCAAAGAAGGGGAAATCAAAGCTTTTTTTAATGCCGAGGTAACAGACATACAGAAAGATAGCGTGACCATAAAAACACAGACGGAAACGTTTACCCTGAAGAATGATTTTGTGATCGCAATGACTGGTTATCAGCCTGATTTTGACATGCTGAAAAAGCTGGGCGTAACCTTGGGTGATGAAAATGCAAACCGCCCTGTGTACAATCCGGAAACCATGGAAACAAGTCTGCCGGGACTATATCTTGCTGGTGTAGTATGCGGAGGTATGGATACCCATAAATGGTTTATAGAAAACTCCCGTGTTCATGCAGATCAGATCTTTAAACATATTGGTGCAAAGAATTAGCTGAAATTAATTAAGTTTGCACATAATTTCAAACCTGAATGCCAGGAATAAATCAGATTAAGAAACCCATAGCCGCAGATATCGAAGTTTTTGAAGAAAAATTCAAAGCTTCCATGCACAGTGATGCGCCGCTGCTTGACCGTATCACACACTACATTGTGAAAAGGAAAGGCAAGCAGATCAGACCCATGTTTGTTTTTTTTGCTGCCAAGCTTTGCGGGGGAATTATAGAATCTACCCATCGTGGTGCTGCCCTGGTAGAATTACTGCATACGGCTACACTTGTTCATGATGATGTGGTTGATAATGCCTATGAGCGCAGGGGATTCTTCTCCATAAATGCTTTATGGAAAAATAAGATTGCTGTTCTGGTAGGAGATTATTTGCTGGCTAAAGGTCTGCTGCTTTCTGTCAACAACAATGAATTCCGTTTATTGCAGATTGTTTCTGAGGCTGTCAAACAGATGAGCGAGGGAGAGTTGCTGCAGATTGAAAAAGTAAGGCGGATGGACATCGGTGAAGAACTGTATTTTGATGTCATACGCCAGAAAACAGCCTCCCTGATTGCTTCCTGCTGTGCTTGTGGTGCTGCATCAGCTGGTGCTGATGAGGAAACAGTGGAGAAAATGCGCTTGTTCGGAGAAAAGGTAGGCATAGCTTTCCAGATCAAAGACGATACGTTTGACTTCGGTACTGATGATGTTGGCAAACCTTTGGGGATCGATATCAAAGAGAAGAAAGTAACGCTTCCCTTGATCTATGCATTAAACCGCGCGGATAAGACGGAGAAGAAAAAAATCATTAACCTGGTTAAAAATCATAATGATGAGCCTGCGAAAATACAGCAGATCATTGATTTTGTAAATGAAAAAGAAGGCGTCCACTATGCTAACCAGAAAATGGCCCAGTATCAGCAGGAAGCATTTGATATTTTATATACTTTCGAGGAAAGCGATGCAAGAACCGGACTTGAACAGTTGGTTCGCTATACTACGGAACGTAAAAAATAATTATTCCGCCCCCATTCTAATTTTATTTTAATATATTTCAACTGTTTTTGAGTTTTCGACTGTAATAAATCGATCATGAGCTAGTTTATCTACCGTCTATAACGGTGTACGCTCGTATTGATTTTATTGCTTGATCAATTCCTTATTTCATCAGTAAATATATCATAATGAAATTTTTTACCTCCCTTGTGCTGATCGGATTGGCTCTTTCTGGCGCTGCTCAGGACAATTTTACGCCGGATTTTATACGTATCAATACAGAAGTTCAGCAAAATTCGAAAGCTTACAGTACGCTCCAATCAGCTACTGAAACTATCGGGCACAGACTTACCGGTTCTGCGAACGGGGCTAAGGCAGAGGCATATGCTTATCAGCTACTAAAATCTTATGGGTATACAGTCCGGTATCAGCCTTTTGAAGTGGAGAGCTGGAGCAGGTTGACTAATGAAACCAGGATAGGGGGAACGACAGCTTCACTAAAAAATGTGGCGTCGGTAACATTGGCACATTCTCCGGTAAAAGCATCGGTCACTGCGGAGCTGATAGACATGGGAAATGGATTGGAAGACGACTATCTGAAATCCGGCGATAAAGTAAAAGGTAAAATTGCATTGGTATACCTTGGTGTTTTGCCGGGTTCGCCTGCCGGCACACCAACTTTGCATAGGTCGGAGAAAACAGCTATAGCCACAAAACATGGCGCCATAGGTATCATATTAATAAATGGTGTAAAAGGTGGTGTTTTACTTACAGGAACAGCGTCTGTTACTGGGAAGCTTATTCCTATTCCCGCAGTATGTATAGGTCTGGAAGATGGCACGCAAGTAAAACAGCAAATGCGTACATCGCCACAATTTGCCAGTTTGAACATGACCAATTTTTCAGGAATGATCAAAGCAAGAAATGTGATTGCAACTCTCAAAGGTAATTCCCTTCCTGAAGAAAAAATTGTTGTCGGTGGTCACCTGGATAGCTGGGACCTGGCAACCGGGGCAATTGACAAC